>Ga0209834_10001991_pt1 | contig 11054 bp, 13 predicted proteins | sample Mar14236cmmetaG_FD_184134 | JGI IMG/M metagenome (GOLD analysis project Ga0209834, IMG submission 184134) | Marine hydrothermal vent microbial communities from Guaymas Basin, Gulf of California to study Microbial Dark Matter (Phase II) - Marker... ...
GCACGTAAAATCCTGGAGAGACTCATTGAAAAGGAAGGATTCGATGATTTGAATTTTAAAGAGCAAGCTGAAACTTATAAAGTTCTTGGCAATATTTATGAAAGTCACGGAAAACTGAAAAAAGCCATTGAGTTTTATAAATTGGCGTTTAAAAAGAATTCCAATGATCCCAATGTCCTAAAAGCGCTGGGAATGATTTATCTAAGGACATCAGATCCGGACCGTGAAACGTATGCACGATATTATTTGAATTTGGCGTTAAAGGTGAGACCAAACTGGCCGGAAGTTGAGGAAGTTCTAAATAAAATAAACAAAAGATTTATCAAAAGAGTTTTCCTTAAATACGTACTCCCGATATTAATTTTAGTGGTTTTTCTGCTGATTTTATTGGAAATCGTTGGTAATATCAAAAAGAAAAAAGAATTGAGGAGATTGATGCATCAATGAAAGACATTCAAAGTGAAAGGGATAATAGGAACATCCCAATAAACAAAGTGGGAGTCGAAGGTGTGAGTTACCCGATAGTTGTTATGGACAAAAGCAAGAAACATCAAGAAACAGTTGGTAAAATAACAATGTCTGTGGATTTACCCAAAGATTTCAGAGGCACTCACATGAGTAGATTCATAGAAGTTTTGAACAGACACAGGAGTAAAATAAACCCTCACAACATAGAAGATATGCTCGAAGATATCCGAAAAGTTTTAAGAGCACAAACAGCTCACATAGAGATTGAATTTCCCTATTTCATAGAAAAGAAGGCTCCCGTTTCCAAAATAAAAAGTTACATGAAATACAATTGTAAGTTTTCTGCCAGTAAAACCTCGGATAAATTCGACTTCGTGATAACGGTCGAAATTCCAATTCAAACCGTTTGTCCATGTTCATTGGAGATAAGTGATTTTGGTGCTCATAATCAAAGGGCACTTGTGAAAATAAGCGTCAGGATGCGAAATTTGGTATGGATAGAGGAATTGATAGAAGTAGCCGAAAACGCTGCGAGTTCGCCCGTTTATACCTTGCTTAAAAGGGAAGATGAAAAATACGTCACTGAGAATTCTTTTATGAATCCTCGATTTGTTGAAGATGTTGCAAGAGAAGTGGTAAAGAAACTAAAAAACGATCCCAGGATAACCTGGTACAAAGTTGAAGTTTTAAGTTATGAATCCATTCACAATCATAATGCCTTCGCATGTATAGAATCATGAAATAATATTCTTTCTGCTACCTGGTTTAACTACTGGGATATTTTCTTTACATAAAGGACACATTTTTGGATCGTAGATTGGAAAATCCAAAGATATCAATTTCTCGAAAGGAATACCAAAATCCACTTTTCCTGAGCTTCTGTCTATTATAGAACCAATACACACTATTTCTCCACCCAATCCTTTTACTAATTCTATAACTTCTTTAGTTGATTTACCAGTAGTTACAACGTCTTCCACTATCGCCACTTTTTCATTGGGTCTTATTGAGAACCCACGTCTGAGTTTCATAATCCCATCTTCCCTTTCACTGAACATGTTTCTTATTCCAAGTTCCTTACCTACAACATATGACAAAATTATTCCTCCCATAGCTGGACCAATCACTACTTCCGGGTGATATTTTTCTAAAATGGCTGCAAGAGCTTTTCCTACTTGTTCACCGTATTCTGGATACTCGAACACTTTTGCACATTGCACATAATTCGATGAGTGTTTTCCTGAAGAAAGTAAAAAATGACCCGCCAATATTGCTCCACTTTTTTTAAGTATTTGTAATATATCCGTGCTCATATTATCCTATCATCTCCTTTATCTCCTTTATTCTCTTAATAGGATCTTTTGACAAATAAACCTCTCTTCCAATAACCGCGAAATCGTTCAATTGTTTTATCTTATTGATTGTTATGACATCTACCTGATCCCCCGGTGATACTTTCATCCTTATACCTGGTATCAAAAATCTTCCCTTTAATTTTCCTCTCAATTCGACAGCCCAACTTCCAGGTAATACGAAATTCGAGCCTATATCATCCAATTTTAATATCAAATCGAGATAATCCTCTAATTCTCCTTTGATTGATGTAAGTTTTATAACGGAAAATATCATTTTATCAGTACTATTTATTGCTGCTTTTACACTCTCAATTCCCGAAGCCGAGTGGACTGTGAAACCAACTATAACATCATGATCCCAACTTCTTATTGATCTTGAAACCGTCGATGGAATATCACAAAATTTCAAATCCAGTATCACTTTTAAACCCATATTCTGCAATTCATCTAAGATTTTTCTACCATTTATAGCCAAATTGTGTCCAACTTTCACAATTTCAAAGGAGCCATACTTTCTTATGAATTCCAATGGATCTTCCATGTCCAAGCTTAAAACGGGCTTAATCATTTTTGTGTATCACCTCCAAAAGTTTTTTACCGATCTCCTCGACGATTTCAGGATCTTTGAACAAAGCACTTCCAACACCAATTGCATTTGCTCCTACCCTCAGAAACTCTTTGGCATCTTCAAAATTGTATATTCCACCACTCGCAATTATAAAAATATCTGGAAATTTGTTTTTCACCTCATAAACTGCCCTCAAGGCTATTGGTTTTAAGATCGGACCGGACAAACCTCCAAGTATCATCTTATCTCCGTCGAAATGCAAACCTCTCACAGTATTTATAAGGGTAACACCGTTCCAACCTGATTCAACCAGAAACTTAGTGGCCTCTTCAATGAATATTCCTTCTATTCCAAGTTTCGCTATTAAAAAACTGTCTGACAAAATACTTCTGATTGTTTTGATGATTCTTCTCCAACCTTCTAAGTCTCCAATAATACTCAATCCACCTTTTTCAACATTTGGACAAGAGAAATTAAACTCGATAGCATCGAAATTCTTAACGTATGGCTTTACTATCTTGGCTATTTTTTCATATTCATCGATGCTGTCTCCACCAAGACTCGCTATTATTTTCGTTTTTAATCTTCTAAGATCATCCAGCATCCCAAGAAATTTGGTTACTCCCGGATTTTCAAGACCTATCCTGTTTATCACATAATCTCTTCCTTCAGCCATCCTCGGAGGCTTATTGCCAGATTTGGGGTTCAAAGTGATCGTTTTCAATGTAAGGGCACCGATCACACTGGGATTTATCAATTCAAACCATTCACCAAATCCAGCGGGACCCGAGAGTAATATCAAGGGAGGTTTTACCAACATAGTTCATCACCCTCAAATATAGGACCATCAGTACACACATGCTTTATCCCATTCTTCGTTTCAACTGCGCAACTCTTACATGCACCTATACCGCATCCCATAAATTCTTCCAAAGAAAAGTACAGTTTTTTACCTTTAAGGGTTTTATAAACCACTTTCTCCATCTCAACAGAACCAGAAATAAGATACCAATCATATCCAGTTAAAGATTTCAATAATTTTAAGAATTTTTTATCTCCTATCACTGTTTCATATGGAATCTTCAAAAGAAGGGGTGTTCTACTTCCAATGATTATATCAACATCAAAATTTTCTTTTAAAATATTTGCTAGCGTTAAACATGTTGGAGATGATATGAATAATCCTTTACCTTGGTTCATATCGAAAGGCTTTCCCAACGGTCCATGACATTTGAGATGTGATGCTTTCTCCACCATCCATTTTGTTCCTTCACCTTTCACCTGTACAGATATCGAAAGCCTTTTGTCCCATCTTCCAAGAACAAAAGGTTTCCTAACCAGTTTCGGCGTTTCAATCATTATGAACTGTCCAGGATAGAATTTCAAAGTCTCGTTAAAAGTGATAACCCATGTATTCGCATTCACCTGAATTTTTTGAGAGATACTAAGAAATAATTTCTCCATCCCACATCACCATTTTTCCATTTATTTTTAACCCTACAACTTTAGCATTGAGTCGCATTCCGTCGAAGACACAATTTTTTCCTTTGCTTACGAATTTCTTAGTGTCTACTTCGAAAGTTGAATTGGGATCCAAAAATACGAGATTATTTTCAGATAAATTTGAACGAACATTTATTAATTTCATCGGTTTTGAGGTCATCTTTTCGATCACGAGTTCCAATTCTCCAATGGCAGTGAAGTAAGCCGAGAAAGCTACCTCTAAATTGGAAGTGCCAAACGGTGCAGTAAGGTAATCGTTAGGTTTTAACGAATGAGGTGCATGGTCACTTGATAGAACATCAATCAAACCTTTTTTCACCATTTCTACGAGTTCTTTTCGTTTCTTTTCGGAGACCAATGGAGGATTTATTTTGAAATTACTGTTTCTTATCTCCTCTGAACTCAACAAAAGATGATGAGGAGTCACCTCGCAACTCACATCAGCATGATCTCTCAACCAAGAGATTGCTTCCACAGAGAATGGGTTGGAAACATGCTGTATATGAAATCTCTTAAAACCATACTCGAGTCCGGTGAGTACCGTTCTAACAATTGCTATCGGTTCATTTGAGAGTGGTCTTTTTGGAACATCGATATCGGTTCCCTCATAAAATATTCCACCAATCTCGTACATCTGGCTGTGATCTATCCACAAAATTTTTTTCTTCTTTGATCTCATCGCTTCAACTAGCTTAGGATAGTCATAGCTTGTTCCATCTGTAGAATATGCTTTTATTATCTCTTCGTTGAATGGTTCCAAAACACCAAATGGTGAGATAGTCAATAAAAACTTGACGTCTCTGTCTTTAATTAGAGATATATGTTGATTGACAACTTCATGACTCGCAAGTGGTGGATTGACGTTAGGCTGTATCAATAAAGTAGAAAATCCTCCGACCTTTGCTGCCATTTCCAAAGAATCATAATCTTCTCCACCATTCAATCTAACGTGTACATGTAAATCGGTAAACGGATGCGTTGCTATTAAACCACCTGTATTGAATCGATTTGGTAATCTTATATACTCTTCAGACCACTTTTTTCTGAATGGATCAAAAACATCGATGGATACTAATTTACTTTTGAAATCCCTTTGATCTCTCTCAAACAACTTTTTCACCCTCTTGACGTTCTATTAAGTTAACTTTGACCTCCTCCCGGGTACATGTGCTATAAAAATAAAGGGGCTCATATGAGCCCCTTATTCACAAGGAATATATTGAAAAGCAAATAGCCTCCTTTTGACAGTGTTGTTTCAGAAATCCAAGATTTATAGATAATTCAAAGTTAACCGCTTCGTTCAACTAAATGTCACCCACCTTGAAAATCTCTTGAGTATTTTACTATTTCTAAAATTAAGGGTCAAGAAGAATTCAGTAATTAACATAATTGTTGCAAAAGAGGTATATAAAAATGGCTGGGAGAGGAGGACTCGAACCTCCACTAGCAGATCCAGAGTCTGCCGTCCTACCATTAGACGATCTCCCAGCGACAGTAAGATTATACATTCTCAATTGCTGAGTGTCAACCTTAGAAACTCTTTATCAAGCCAGAGACAAGCATATCCCAACCATTCACAAGAACGAACACTAAAATTTTAAAAGGTAAAGAAATTAATACCGGTGGTATCATTATCATTCCCAAAGCAAGTAATATACTTGCTGTTATCATATCAATTATTATGAACGGAATGTACAATAATACTCCCATTTTAAACGCTATTTCAAGTTCACTGATCACGAAAGCTGGTATCAAAGCGGATGTCGGTGTCTGATCTATATTTTTTGGTTTCTCACGTTTGAGTGCTTCCAAGAGCATATCGATATTATCCTCGTTGTGATGCATCCTTATCTCATGCAACATGAATTTTCTTATTGGTTGAATGGATTTGCTATAGAGTTCTTGATAACCAATTTGACCATTCATGTAAGGTACCAAAGCCTCGTTGTATATCTGAATGAAAACTGGTTGCATTATGAAAAATGTCAAAAACAAAGCTAAGCCTATCAAAACTTGATTAGGCGGAATCTGACGCGTCCCAAGGGAGTTTCGAAGAAATGAAAAAACAATGATTATTCTTGTGAAAGAGGTCATCAGAATCAAAATAGAAGGTGCCAGAGTGAGAATTGTTAAAATGAGTATTATTTCAAGAGTGACTACTAAATCCCTTGGCTGTTCAACTTGCCCAATTCCAATTTCTATCCTTGGCAAAGGAGGCAGAGTTTCCTGCTGGGAAAACAAAACTACACTTAAAACGACAAACAAAGAGATCAGTGTTATCTTTTTCATCATTTCATTTTCTCCAATTTCTGTATTTCATCTTCAAGCGAATATTTGCCGAGTTTCTTGTAAAATATATTGCTGAATTTTTCACCCTTTCGAGGGAGTTTGTCTATTATCTCAGATTCATCAACCTCTCTCAATACTGTTACGCCCCCTGGAGTACTTGCTATATACAAATACTTTTCAGATAACTTAACCAAATAGATCGTTGTGTTTCTATCCAACACCAATCTTTCTATCAATAAGGACATTTCATTGGATCTAGTTTTCAAAATATATCTTCTCAATAAAAAATAAACTATCAAAAGTACCGAAACTATTAAAACCAATGATATGAGAAAAGATAAATACGAATTCAGCACCCCACTGTAAGTGGTAGTCGCATTCAAATTCTAATACCTCACTTTGAAAGTTTATTTAAAGCTTCCACAACGCGTGGCGCCTGAAAAGGCTTTACAATAAAATCTTTTGCACCAGCTTGGATCGCTTCCACCACCATAGCTTGTTGCCCCATGGCACTACACACAATGATCTTTGCATCAGGATCTATTTCCTTTATCTTCTTTATAGCAGTTATCCCATCCATCTCGGGCATGGTTATATCCATGGTTACAATGTCTGGTTGTAATTCTTTGTATTTATCAACAGCTTCCACACCATTAGCAGCTTCTCCAATAACTTCGTATCCAGCCTTGGTTACAATGTCTTTCAACAACATTCTCATAAAAGCTGCATCATCGACTATAAGGACTTTCTTACCCACTTTCTAAAACCTCCCTTATTTTCAGACTTCTATGATTTTTTCAGCATCAAGGTAGACTATCAGCCTATCATCATATTTTATTATTCCTTTGGTCTTTTGATCAACGTTTTTCGTACCAACAGGTTTATCTATATCATTTTCCGTTATTCTTATGACTTCCCTAACATTATTGACCAGAAAACCAACTTCTATGTCTTTGACTTTTAGAACTAGTACCTTATTCTGTTCTGTATTCTCTTCTATTCCTAAGAGAGTTGAAAGATCGATAACAGGAACGATTCGCCCTCTCAAATTCATAACACCTTTGATGAAATACTCAGCTTTAGGAACATATGTTATGTATGGGCGTTCTATCACCATTTCTACAAAATCAACATCTATCGCAAAATCTCTATTTGAAAGTTCAAAATCTAATACTTCTAAGATATGTGCAGTAATAACATCCTTCTCATCATCGACCATATTATTACACCCCCTGTAAATTATCTACTATATTAGGGATATCTAAGATCAAAGCTATGCTGCCATCACCAAGAATGGCACCACCACTGAACTCTTTTATACCTTTCAACAACTTTCCAAGAGACTTTATAACTATGTCATCTTGTCCCAACAACTCATCTACCATTAAGCCATATTTCCTCGTTCCACTGTGCACGATCACAATGTTGAGAGCATCCTCATCGGATTCTGTGTGAGGTAGCTGAAACAGTTCCTTTAGATTTGTCAGGGGTATTATCTCACCTCTTATATATATGACCGGTTTCTTTTCAACGATTTTTATTTCCTCTTTCTTGATACTCAAGGTTTCTTCAACATTAACCAGAGGAATCGCATAGATGAAATCTCCTATTGTAACAAGAAGTGCCTGAATTATTGCAAGAGTCAACGGTAACTTTATGATAACTTTCGTTCCACGATCCTTCACACTTTCAATTTGAACAGAACCATTTAAAGCCTCTATAGTGGATTTAACCACATCCATTCCTACTCCTCTTCCGGATACATCTGAAACTTCTTCAGCAGTCGAAAATCCAGGTTCAAAAATGAATGAAAAAATCTTTTCATCAGTTAAAGTTGTTGCACTTGCTTCATCGATCAGGCCTCTTTCAATTGCTCTTTTAAGTATTTTTTCTCTATCTAATCCCCTTCCATCATCTGAGACCTCTATTACAACGTTGTTTCCTTCGTGATGAGCATCTAATTTCACCGTTCCAATGGGTTGTTTACCTTTAGCCTCTCTTTCTTCTTTACTTTCAATACCATGATCTATGGCGTTTCTCAAAAGGTGAAGCAAAGGATCTCCAATCTCGTCAACAACAGTTCTATCTAATTCTGTCTCCTGACCCGTTATTATCAAATTAATCTCTTTATTTAACTTTTTCGAAAGATCTCTAACCATCCTTGGGAATCTGTTGAACACAAAGGCGATAGGAACCATCCTTATCTTCATGACGATATTTTGAAGATCCAGTGTGATTCTACTCAACTGGGCTAAACTTTCATCTATTTCCTTTATCTGATATTTTTTCAAAGTCTCCATTATCCTACTTCTCGATATTACTAATTCTCCCATTAAATTCATCAAGGTATCCAATTTTTCTATATCAACTCTTATAGTTTGAGTTATTTTTGAACTAAAATTCGTCACATTGCTTTCTTTAATTCTATCAACCTGTGAAGTCTTTGGAAATTTTGAATCAGTACCTTGCTCAACCTCTTTCTTTTCTTCTGAAGAAAAAACTTGGGCCTTTAACTTTTCTGAATCAATCTCTATTATGTTCACTTCTTCAATTTCCGATATATCCCTTATAAGTTCCGCCAATTTCTCTTTGGCAATTTTACAGACTACAATCAACTCGACCGTTCTGTCGAATTTCTCGTCTTCTATATCTTCAACTGATGGAACACTCTTTAAGATTTCTCCACCCACTTCCTCAATCTTATGAAAAACCATATACATCCTTGCCGATTTGAGCATCGTACCTTCTCGTAGTGTCACTTTTAAGTAAAATGCTTTGAATTCCTCTTCTATAGCTTCCTTTATAACATTCAGCACAGACTCTTCAATACTTATGGGAACAGTAGTTGAACCTTCTGAACCCTTTGCTTTCTCATTACCAAAAGAGGTGCCTTTATCCTCATCTTCAACACCATTTTTCTGAACTTCTACTCCACTACTAGCTCTTGAATAAAAACTTTCATATATTTCCAAAAGATCTGAAATATCCATTTCATCACTTCTATCATCCAAGATCTTCTGAAGCATTTTTTCAAGGGTGTCTATACCTGCGAACAAGGCATCTATTATTTCTGAATCCACAAAAGCTTTTTGATTTCTAAACAGGTCAAAGATATTCTCCATCTTATGACACAATTTCGCCATGTTCTCGAATCCCATTGTAGCAGACATACCTTTCAATGTGTGAAGTGCTCTGAATATCTCGTTGATAACCTCAATATCATCTGGATTGCTCTCCAACGATAGCATTTTTTCATTCAACAACTGAAGGTATTCTCTCGTTTCTTCGATAAAAACGCTTAAATATTGTTCGTTCATTCTATCACCTCTTTCCAGATGGCCCTAGCCTTATTATATCAAATTATTCCTCTTCATGGGATAATCTCCGCTTTATTTTACCAATACCGTCTATTATAGCGAGTGCTCTCTTTTCACCTATTCCCTCAACATTTTTGAGTTCATCTAATTTTGCGTGACTGACTCCTTGTAAGTTTTTAAAAGTCTTCACCACATTCATAACTATGCTCGAAGGTATCCTGGGGATTCTGTTTAACACTCGAAAACCTCTCGGATGTACCACGAGGTCAGATATGACATTTGAAGCAACATCGTAACCCAAATTCTTGGCAATTTGAGAATAGTTCGTTAATTCTTTATCGCCCATGTTCAATATTTTCTTCTTTATCTCTTTTACATCTTCCACATCTTCGGAAACATAGTCCATTATCAAGAAGTGAATGAGATCCTCCAAGTCCGATGTCATTTCTTCCAATTGAATGCCTGCGAGTTTACCCTCTTCACCAAGTTCTGTTATAAACCACTCGAGTTCAGCTTTAATATGATATTCCTTCAAAGCTTTTTCGAGTATTCTGCATATGTCGTACAATGTTACTTTATCTTCTAACTCCAAAACATCTAATTCAAAAAAGAGTTTATCCAAAGTTTCTTTATATTTTTCTAAAGCTCTTAGACCTTGATTTACCTTGGTAATCACAAAGTTCACATCGTTGATCATATATCTCATATTTTTGTAGTAAAGTGTTATCACCCTTCTACGCCTGGAAATAGCTATGGCAGTTCCATTGGTCTGCTTGGCAAATCTTTCAGCGGTCCTATGTCTTGTTCCTGTTTCTTGAGTAGGTATAGATGGATCAGTTATTATATGAGTATTAGCCTTTAAAATTTTTGAAACATCATTTTTTAAAACAATGGCTCCGTCCATTTTTGCTAATTCGTATAACTTTTCTGGTGTGAACGGTGTATTTATATCAAATCCACCCTGAATCATATTCTCGAAGTTTTCCAGCTCATCCACGAAAATTATTAAAGCGCCATTGTTAGCCATTAAAATATCGTCTATACCCTTTCTGAGAGATGTTCCAGGAGACACCATTTGAAGTTTTTCAAGAAGCTCCTTATTTATTCTCATAATTTAATCAAGCCTCCAATTCAATCTATATTTTTCAATACCTCTAATAAACTATTATATTGTAATAATTCCAAGTCCTTGAAATTTTTCACATTCCTATCGTGCGGCATTACAACACGCTTGAATCCCATTTTATGAGCTTCCATCAGTCTTTTCTCGATGTTACTGACTTTTCTCATTTTTCCATCGAGACCTATTTCTCCTATATATACACAATCACTATCCAATTCTACGTCTGCAAAAGAAGAATATATCGCAACGGCTATCCCAAGATCTATCGAAGGGTCTTTAACATTAAGACCTCCTACAACGTTTACATATATATCAAAGGACTCTAGGGGAATATTTAGGCGTCTACTGAGTACGGCCGAGATGAGAATCACTCTTCCTATTTCTATCCCCTTAGATAATCTTCGAGGTGATGGAAAGAAGGTTTTAGATAT
>Ga0209834_10001993_pt1 | contig 11049 bp, 8 predicted proteins | sample Mar14236cmmetaG_FD_184134 | JGI IMG/M metagenome (GOLD analysis project Ga0209834, IMG submission 184134) | Marine hydrothermal vent microbial communities from Guaymas Basin, Gulf of California to study Microbial Dark Matter (Phase II) - Marker... ...
TGTCGCAGCTTTTACTAAACGGTTTCTAATTTCTACATTGTTAATTGTTATGGGGTTAAATAAGGGATCTTCATCTATGTTTGATAAGAGCATAACATTGCATTTACTCTACTATTTTTGTAGATTTCTAAAAAAATATGAGAAAATGAATTGTAAATAGTTTAACAAGGCAGTAAATTCTATCTAAGATAGATATCTAAAAGTCATTTATGCTTACTGTACCATAAAATGTTCCGGCTTTGTAGACATCATTTGAGCTAACTGTTCCGTAAAAAGTCCCAGCCTTATAAACATCTTTTGAACTAACTGTACCATACCATGTACCAGCTTTATAAACATCTGCTGATCTAGAGATAATACTATCTACATCTTCTTTTTCTAAACCTAGTTTTTTGGCTATTTCATATACGCTCATACCTTATCTCAATATATAATATGTATTTTATAATATAAATTTTTTTCTATATAAAATTAGGGAATGGGGATAAAAATCATTTCACAAAAACGTAAAAAGCTAATTTAAAACTTACAAATGTCTTTGTTTTTCAAATCTATAAAAGCAAGATGGATCATTATGTGTTTTTCCGGTTATTGTAACAGATCTGGTCATGCATCCACCTTTACAGGTCTCACCATACTTACAACCCCTGCAATTCTCACCTAAATCCTCAACCTTAAATTTTCTATTATAGGCAAAAGCATCAGGATCATTCCAAATATCAACAACACTCCTCTCCCTTATATTCCCTTCTATGTACTCTTCAGGTGTTGCAAGACAACCTATTACATCACCATTACTCTTTATACTAAGAATCGTTATTCCTGCTTGGCATCCCATAAACTCTGGGTAGAGACCCAAACAGGGAATATACCTAGAATGATAACCAAAACAATGCGCTCCAATCAACGGTAATTCTCCCTTGCTGTATTTTTTTTGCATATCTGCGATAAACAAAGCAACTGCATAGTATTCCTCCTTTGAAAGAGCATATTTTTTAGAGAAACGCCCCTCTGGAGATGCAACCTGGATTTGCCAAGCAATCTGCCGACCAAATATAATATCTTTTATCAACGGCAGTTCCTTATAGTTTAATTTACTCACTGTTGTTATAATAGTTGTAGGAAGATCTGCTTCCCTAGCTAATGTGATGAACTCCATCACTTTATCAAAAGATCCTTTTACACCTCTTATATAATCATGAGTCTCTGCCTTTCCACCATCTAGACTCGCTGATACACCATATGGCTCCAGTTTTCTAAGCATTGGAATTATACGTTTGTTGTTATTGAACCCATTTGAAATAAACAGTAGTTTCATTCCAAAATCCTTTACAGTCTTAGCAAGAATAGGCCAGTCTTTTCTAAGAAAAGGTTCGCCACCCATTAAACAAACTTCTTTTGTATTAAGTTCTGTCAGATCTCTCAACAACTTTACACCCTCTTCCGTGGATAACTCATTAGGTCTTGGATTACCGGCTGAGGAACCACAATGAATACATTTCAAATTGCACCGTAGAGTAGTTTCCCAAACAACTTGGACAGGAGTATATTCTTGTTTTTGACTCATTAAATCGCCTTAGCAAAAAGTAAGTTAAAGAGATATTTAAATTAATTTATTTTTTGCATCTCTCAATATTTTGAAAGTTGGCTTTTTAGAAATCCCTTATACTTATTGTACCATAATACGTACCTGCTTTGTAGACATCATTTGAGCTAACTGTTCCATAATAAGTCCCAGCCTTATAAACATCTTTTGAACTAACTGTGCCATACTCGGTACCAGCTTTGTAAATCTCAGCAGAACTCACCGTGCCATATCTTGTGCCAGCTTTGTAAAGCTCTGCAGGTCTAGAGATGATTTCCTCTATCTCATCTCTATTTAAACCAAGTTCTTCCCCCAATTTATAAATATCTTCTTTCATATATTTTCACCATTAAGATTATAAAACAGCTCTTATAAATATTTAACGTTATTTTAACATACAGTTCAAGGAGATACTGTTTTATTAACACATATTTTGTTTTATATTAATCTTTTTTTCATCTATTTTGTTAAGAATGTAACAATATAAACTAGAAAAACCTATTTAGTTTCAACCATGGTTTTTACTATCCCCCAAAACTCCGAAAACACTCCGTATTAGCACAGATATAAGAGCAAAAAACTCTAAACAGTCTCGTTAGCTTCACGCCCCTTTTAATCTTTTTGTTAAGAATATGACCTTCCTCCTAGTGATATAAATATTTTACTTTAAAATAATACCGTTAACTGTTTTTGTTATTTTAATAACATTATAGCTTAATTATAAACCTATAAAATTACGAGGCAATGAATTTTATGTTTTTATCTGTTGTTCTATACGATGGAAACAATATGGGTCACAATGTATGTGCCCTGTAGCCATGTATGAGGTTTCTGTGCAACCCCCTTTACAGCTTTTAGCATATCTACATCTTTTACAATATCCTTTGAGATCTTCCATTTTGAATTTTCTATTATAGGCAAAAGCATCAGGATCATTCCAAATATCAACAACACTCCTCTCCCTTATATTCCCCTCGTTGAACCTTGGTCCCAATGATGCACAACCACTTATATCCCCATTACTTCTTATGGCTAGAAGAGATAAACCTGCTGGGCAGCCATTCCACTCAAAACCTAGTAGGTTAGGCAAAACAGATGAATGATACCCCATGTCGTGTGCCCCCGTCACAAATTTCTCTCCTCTAGGATGCTGTTTTTGGATTGATGCAATAAACTCTCCAACCCAATAAAACTCTTCCTCACTTATAAGATATTTTTTAGGAAAGCGCCCTTCAACATCTGTTATTTGAATTTTCCAATGTAGATTCTCCTTGTCAAATAATATATCCCTTAAAATAGGCAACTCTTTTATGTTAAGTTTATGTACAGATGTGATAACTATTACAGGGATGCCTAGTTCTATACAGCTATCGATAAATCGTAAAGCCCTATCAAAAGATCCTTTTACACCTCTTATGTAATCATGAGTCTCTGCTCTCCCACCATCAATGCTTACCCCAATATAAATTGGTTCCAGTTTCTGGAGAAGGTTAAACAAATTTTTATCTATAATGTATCCATTTGATATGAAGGCTAATTGCATCCCAAGATCTTTTATTTTCTCTGATACTCTGTACCAGTCTTTTCTAAGAAAGGGTTCACCACCCATCAGGATTACTCTTTTACAGTTTAGCTTATGTAAATCTTCACATAGTTTAATCGCTTCCTGTGTGGATAACTCATCAGGTTGGGGTTTTCCAGCTGAGAATTCACAATGAATACATTTTAAATTGCATTTCAAAGTAATTTCCCAGGAGGCACAATCTAGCTGATATCTACTATTATTCATATAAATCTCAAACTTTTTGGAAGAGTACACTGTTGATATAACAAGGGAGTGTTTATTTTTTTCTAAATATCATAAATCCTGCTATTGCTATGATAACTACTGCTGCTATGATTACAAACAACCAGGTGTATCTTGCTAATGGGTTTGGATAGGTTTTGTGTGGGTAACTGGTTGCGCCAAAGGGCATGTGTCCTCCAACGTCAAGATCTTGAGAGTATGTTAAAGATGATGGTTTATCCCAATGGTTTGCATCACTATATGTGGTTCCAGGCACAAATGGTCTGAGATCTGGGTCACCGAAAAAGCAAACGTTTTCCCATGTATCCCACCACCAATGATTAATTAAATATTCCGGGCCACATGCTCTCATACCTTTTTCATATGCTTCTCCAATGGTCTCCCCCATAGCAAGTCGTTTTATTAGCATCTGCTGCCATACTGCAGACCAGTCTGTGGTTGTCCATGGGTCCACAATTTGATAAGCTGATCCATGTCTTATCCATGTGAGATGCCAAAATGTAGCTGCGGGTAAGCAGGATGTTGCATGTACGCCACAAGAGTGGATGTTATCAACAGCATCATCGAACTCGTATCCTGTTTTCCAGACCATTGCAGCGTCACCACTCAGTGGAGAAATAGTGACCTTGCCATCATAGAATGTCCAATATTTTTTACCAACTATTGGGATAAGTGATTTTAACCCATATGTTTCAATGTGGGGATCAAATCCAAATACGCCCCATATACCAATTTGTTTGAATAACTCTCCAACATATGGTATCTTTGTAAGCCAGTTTAGGTTTGGGTTGATGAGAGCAACATCTGGATTCTCTGTAGATCCCTTATAAGGAATAATAGGGAGTTTGATTAAGCCTTTCTCTGCAAGTTTTGATATTTTCTCACAAATGTTTATCACATTATCAGGCAGGCCAAGCTCTTCTCCGGCTTCTGCAAACAGGTGGCAGAACCAGAGAACAGCGTTTTTAGGGTTGCGGAAGAGAGGAAACTCATATGCTCTCCAAGGGTTTGGTTCATCTGCAAAAGGACTGGTTGGATCCCAAACAGCTATCTGCCCTCCTCTGTGGAAATCGCCATGACAGTCATCAGTCCATATTATCACACCACGGCTTAAATCCTCTGCTATGGCAGAAAAGTTTGTAGCAAATGCAGGCTGGTAACCTGCTCTTCGAGCATAAAATGGTATAACCTCTGATTCACTTTGATCTGGGTAATAGGCACCGGGTCTATCTGTGGCTCCGTCATCAATTGGATCTGGAGATGGTGTGAAATATGGTGTTATACCATCAGCACGCGTATATATGAAATCCCAGTGCTTACTACCTCTCTCATTGTATTTATATTGATATGTGTTGAAAGTGCAGAGTATAGGATATTTAAAGTTTTCCTCCTGTGAGGGTTTCACTATCACAAGATTGCTACCAAGGGGTTTCCTGATTCGCCCACCTATCTTTGGCGTTATGCTTTTGCTTCCATTTATGAGAGTAACGCCACTGGGGCTTAATGCAGGGTTGGCAAAAATCATTGCAGGGTAAAAAACATTACGTGAGATCCAGTATGATACATCAACTGGTGAACCAAAAAACCTTCCAGAGGTTGCAGCCCCGACAAATACACGGTCCCAAGGGATTCCTATATCAAACTGCCCTGCAACTGTTATTATAGTCTCCATATCATCATCGATTTTACCAAAACTATAATCTTCCAAGAAATCATATACTTGTTTACCAGTGAAAACCATGCTACCTGATGAGACAAGGTTTGTATATCGATCTGATGCATATCTTATCCAAAACTCTTTGGGATATGCAATAGCTTGTGATAATCTTGGATGAATGTCAACAATAAGAGTTGGACTACCATGATGTGCTGCGATATATGCGGCAGGGCCAACAAAAAATGCTGCTTTTGTCTCTTCTTCAGGTTTGAGACCTTCTACTAGCCATTTACTCCATGGGTCAATAGTTGTAAAAATCACATCTTTTTTTGATGTAAGTCTCATTATCTCACTATATATATCTACTGGTTTTTTGTATTCTTTCTTTATCTTGTAAAAATCACTGATTTTTCTTTTAATGTTGCTAGAGAGATGGTTGCCAAGATTAACCAAATATATGTTTTTTACTCCTAGTTTAAAAAGTGTTTCCTCAGTAACCTTAGGCAGGTTGGATGGTGAAACATAAAGCAATGGTGCGTTTAGAATGCTAGCAAGCACAGCGCCATTTGCAGCAGAGGAAAAACTCTCTCCTTCAGATTTTGAAAATTTTTGATGCCAACTATATTCTAGCTCATATTCAACCGGCTGAGAAACATTATTTAATGCGAAAATACCAATAGAGTAATTTACTCCTTTCTGGCATTCCCCAAGCGTGTCTATCTCAACATATGCTACATTTTTTTTCTTCTCTTCCTCACCACTTATGATATCGTTTTTTGATATACTAGATGCTATCTCAGCGCCTGATGGGCTTAACACAGTGAAACCCAGTTCCACATTGGGGTCATCCCATCTCAATGTGAAATTAATGTTTCTACAACCAAATGGTGTGGGATCATCAAGAGCAACATCAACTCCTGGATAAAGGAGGACATCAACATCAGCTGTTTTTTCCTTTTTGCCAAAGAGCGTAACTATATCATCTTTACTTGCCTTTTTGAAATAGTTTTCAAAAAGCGTTTCCATTTTACCCTTTACAGGAGAATATGATTTTTTAGGCACTGCACTTATACCTACTTCCCATTTTCCATAATCATGCACATAGGATGCCGTTATCTCAATTGGTGGATCACTATAAACACCAGCTGATGCATCAACCATTCCAAGTTTATCATCATATAGTTGAAGATCAAGATCTATGCCACCTTTCCAGGACATCTTCACAACAGTATATTTAGCAGGTTCTTCTATCTCAAAAGAGTGATACCTAGCTCCGATTCCAATGGCTGGATATCCTACTTCAAAATGCTGACGTTTGATACTGTATGCTGGAAAGGTTCCTGTTATCTTCCCATGAAATACACTATCTGGCCTGTTAAATGTTTCATTTATTACGGCTACTACTGCATCATCTGAATAAGACCAATCATGCAAAGCCAACTCTGATGCAATCACATAAGGGTTATTACCTTCTATAGATGCAATATTCTTAGATAACCATTGGTTAACTTTAGTCTTATCAACATTTATCAATGTCATCCCATCAAGCTTACCATTACAGTAGCTTATCCAGTCATCCATAAAATAATCTATACCTTTTCTGGCATCAAGAGAACGCTGAGTTTCGTTTGTCACTGGATAGGGATCTTGATAAAACAGCAATGGATGAGAGTAAACTTGGTTTGAATTTCTATCATAGAACACAGCGGTTGGTATTGCTGCTAAATAAGCATAGTCATCAAGATGACTATTCTCATCAAAGTTGACAAATGTAACCTTTTTCATAGGAACTACCGGCTTCCAAGATACGCCTTTGGTAAAGCCTTTAATGCCTACATTATTTGCAAGAACAAAAGATGTGGTTGAGGAAAAAATTAAAACTAAAACTATACTTAGAACTAAAGGCCTGCCAACAATTTTTTTTACCATATATTGTTTTCCCCCAAAGGAGAACCTAATTATTATTTATCTTGTATTAATTATAAAAACTTTGTTGTATAGTTATTATCAAAAATATTATATAAATAATTTATGTAACAGCTATAACAAAACACTATGTAATTTGTTTTTCTTTTATCTGTTGTTCTGCTAGTTTTCTAAGCTCTGCTCTTTTGATCTTCCCACTGAGAGTTTTAGGGAGTTCATTGACGTACTCGATTATTCTTGGGTATTTATAGGGTGCCGTTGTTTTTTTGACATGTTCCTGCAGTTCTTTGGTAAGTTCCTCTGATGGTGTATACCCGGGTGCTAGTATTACATATGCTTTTACCACTGCTCCTCTTATTGGATCTGGTACTCCTATTACTGCTGATTCTGCTACTGCAGGATGCTCTTGAAGAGCTGATTCCACTTCGAAGGGGCCTATTCTGTAGCCTGAGCTTTTTATCACATCATCTGCTCTTCCTACAAACCATATGTAACCGTCTTCATCTTTGTATGCTCGATCTCCTGTATAGTACCAATCTCCTCGGAATGCTTTTTTGTTTCCCTCTGGGTTTTTCCAGTATTCTTTCATTAGTCCTGGAGGTCTCTCTGGTTTTATTTTAACTGCTATATGTCCTTCTTCGCCAGGTGGTAGCTCATTTCCATCATCATCCACTATTGCTACATAGTGCCCAGGTGTTGGTTTTCCCATTGAACCTGGTTTTATTGGCAAACATCTCATGTTTCCCACCAGTGCTACTGTCTCTGTTTGTCCATAGTAATCATAGATATGCAAGCCTGTCACTTCTTTCCATACTTTTATAACCTCGGGGTTTAGAGGTTCTCCAGCGCTTAATGAATGTCTCAGGTTTGAAAAATCATATTTTCTAAAATCTTTGTATTGTATCATCATTCTATATGCTGTCGGAGGAGCGCAAAACACGGTTACTTTGTATTTTTCAATTATTTTTAGAACTGTTTCTGGGTTAAATTTTCCTTTTGCATTCCATTGTAGAATCGTTGCTCCTATGATCCATTGTCCAAACAGTTTGCCCCATGCTGTTTTAGCCCATCCAGTATCTGCGATGACCCATATTATGTCATCTGGTTTTAGATCCTGCACTGCAAAGGCTGTTATTTTATGACCTATAGGATATTTATGAGTATGAAGAACCATTTTTGGATATGATTCTGTTCCAGAGGTAAAGTATATTAACAATGGGTCTTCGCTTTTTGTCTTTGGTATCTCAGCTATTTTATCCTCTGCATTCTCCATTTCTTCATTATAGCTTATCCATCCCTCTCTTTTTCCATCTACCAGTATGCAATGTTTTAATGTGGGACATTTTTCCCTTACCTCATCTACTCTGCTTGCGAATTCACTGTTTGTAATAGCAATACTTGCCTCTGCCTGGTTGATACGATACTCTATATCCTTGGGCATAGAAAGCGTGGGTGTGGGCATAAATATAGCCTCTGCCTTCATGCAACCGAGAACAGTAATATACCATTCTGGTACTCTAGGTAGCATGATAAATACTCTGTCGCCTTTTTTAACCCCATATTTTTTCAAAACGTTGGCAAATTTGTTTGAAAGTTTACTTAGATCAGAAAATGTATGCTTGATTGGATTCTCTCCATTATGATCTACAGATATGAGAGCTATTTTGTCTCCATTTTCTTTTGCATGTTTGTCTACAACATCGTATGCAAAATTGTAATATTCTGGTATCTCCCATCTGAAATTCTTATAAAAATTGTCATAGTTTTCTATATTTGGTTTTATATCTTTACTCATTTATTTTTTCACCTCTATTATACCTAGTTCTTTTTTTGCCATCTCTCTCAGCTTGAACTTCTGTATTTTACCACTTCCTGTCATTGGGAATTTGTCTATGAATTTTATATATTTGGGTATCTTGTATCTAGCTATTTTGTCCTTACAAAACTCTTTTATTTCATCCTCTGTTGCTGTTACTCCATCTTTTAATTGTATAAAAGCAAATACCTCTTCTCCATATTTTTCACTTGGAACACCTACCACTGCAACATCTTTTATTTTCTCATGCTTATACAGAAATTCTTCTATCTCTCTTGGATAGATATTCTCTCCTCCTCTTATTATCATGTCATCTACCCTACCAAGTATTCTAAAGTAGCCATCTTCATCAACTGTTGCAAGATCTTTTGTATGAAGCCACCCATCTCTTATTGCTTTTTCTGTAGCCTCTGGCATCTTATAATAGCCTTTCATAATATTGTATCCTCTAGCTACCAGCTCACCAGGCGTGTTTGGCGGTAGGTCTTCTCCTGTTTCTGGGTCTATTATTTTTGCCTCAACATATGGTAAAGTTTTTCCAACGGTTTCTACTCTCTTATCTATTGGATCATCTCTTTTTGTTTGTGTAATCACAGGAGAGGCTTCTGTTAAACCATAACATATGGTTATCTCTTTCATATACATCTTGGTCATAACTTTTTTCATCACTTCTATAGGACAGGGTGCACCAGCCATTATGCCAGTTCTGAGAGAGGATAGATCAAAGTTGTCAAACTCTGGATGTTGAAGTTCTGCAATAAACATTGTTGGTACTCCATGGAGGGCTGTGCATTTTTCTTTTTCAACTGCTTGTAAGACTTTTAATGGGTCAAATATTTCTATGGGAACCATAGTGGCTCCTCGAATTACACATAGTAATGTGGACATGACACATCCAAAACAATGATAAAATGGAACTGGTATACAGAGCCTATCCTTATCTGTGAAACCTAGATTTTCTCCTATATAATAGGCATTATTCACTATGTTATAATGAGTTAACATCACGCCTTTTGGAAAACCTGTTGTCCCTGAGGTGTACTGCATGTTAATTACATCATGTGGATCCAGAGATTTTTGTCTTTCCTGCAGCTCTTTATCAGATACTTTTTTTGCCATCTGAATAATTTCATCAAAGGTAAACATGCCAGGATGTTTTTCTTTTCCTATAAATACTACATTTTTTAGACTTGGTAATTTTTTTGATTCTAATTTTCCAGGTTCACTATTTTGTAGCTCTGGTACAACAGTGTAGATGGTTTTTATGTAATCAACATCTTTGAATTTATCCACTAGGAAAATGGTTGTAGAATCAGATTGTTTTAGAAGATATTCTAACTCATGTGATTTGTAATATGTATTGACTGTTACTAGTACTGCGCCTATTTTAGCCAGGGCAAATTGTAGTAAAACCCATTCTGGTACGTTATAGGCCCAAACTGCTACATGGTCGCCTTTTCTGATTCCTAAAGCAATAAGTCCTTTTGCTAGCTCATCGCATTTCTTTTTAAACTCCGCATATGAGAGACGAAGATTTCTATCTACATATACTAAGGCATCATTATCTGGATATTTTTCAGCAGTTTCATCTAATATGTCTCCTATTGTTTTTGATATCATCTTTTTTCCTCTCCCAAAATTGGTAACAGGTATACTTGGAAGTTGGTAATTAGTAACCTTTTAATAAAGATTATGGATTTAAATAGGTCTTGATAAAGAGAAAGAGTAAAATAAAGGATATTACTTAAAGAAAAAATAATTAGGAGGGGAAAAAATTTGAGAGAATACAAAATTAAAAGGGGGCATAATGTAGACTTACAAGATTTGGTTCACAGATACTTTGGCATAAAAGGCGATGTTGAAAAAGGTTTTAAATTTGACGCAGGCGCTATTGGTACTGTATTTATCCAGAAAAAAGGGTCTTCCCTTTTTATAGATGTTGAACCACCAAGGGAGAAATGCAGTGATTTTAGCGTTATCAGGAAATGGAATGATTTCCTGTTTGAAGCTACAGGAAAAACTGCGAAAGAAAGAAAAAAAGAGCTTACAAAAATCTAGGTTTCACCATGCTCTTCTCTGGAAAAATGTTAGATCAAGGTTTGCCCAATCATTGAAATCATTTTTTCCTCTTGAGCCATCTGAATAATCCACCATTAGATACATGTATCCATAGTTCATCACGCTTTTATAGGGGCGCCATTTCCACCAGTTTTTTTGCCAGGGGTATTTGCTGTATGGGTCATCACAACCAGGTGTGT
>Ga0209834_10001997_pt1 | contig 11034 bp, 11 predicted proteins | sample Mar14236cmmetaG_FD_184134 | JGI IMG/M metagenome (GOLD analysis project Ga0209834, IMG submission 184134) | Marine hydrothermal vent microbial communities from Guaymas Basin, Gulf of California to study Microbial Dark Matter (Phase II) - Marker... ...
ATCGGGAGGAATGACAATATAGGAAATGGCAGTGGAGAGAAAAAAGCAGATTTGTCAGTATAAAGATATTTTCATTTTTAAGTTAAATAGATAAATCAACATAACCAAATAGGCAAATAGGTAATTTTATCTTCTCTCATAAATTTTCCATCGTATAAGATATAACCCTTTTTGATTTCTGAATATTCAAGAATGAATTCTTTTAGATTTTTTATATTAACTTTTTTGGCTTTCACTTCAATTGGAATCAATTCAGTTCCTTTTTCAATAATGAAGTCAATTTCTTTATTACTTTTGGTTCGCCAGAAATGGAGTTTTGAGCCAAAATCTACTTTTTTAGATAATTCGCAAAAGACAAAATTTTCAAGAATTGCTCCTTTATCAATACGTTCATTAACGGGTTGAAATTGTTGAAGTAAGAAGTTTCTCAATCCTATATCAATAAAATATATTTTAGACATTTTCTTTATTTCATTAATTTTATTCCGATGGAAAGGTTGGATCGTGCCGATAATAAAAGTACTTTCCAATATTTTAATATATTTCTGACAAAAGTAATGTGATAGCTTCACATCATTACTTATATTATTTATATTCATTAAAGAACCACAGGAAAGTGCTAATCGTTTTACTAATTTATTGAAACCGACAATATCTTCAATTAAGTTCAGGTTTTGAATATCCTTTGTAAGATATGTATTTGTAATCTCATCTAAAAAAGCAAGTTTCTTTTTCTTTGAGTTAGCGAGAACAACTTCAGGATACCCGCCGAATATAAGAAACTCATCAAATAGTATTCTTAATTCCTTATGATGTACAGAGAGTGGGTCGCTATCAAGTATTTGAAAATCTTCTGAAACTAATTTACTCCAGTTATCATATCCTTTAAAAAGGAGGAATTCAGAAAAGTTAAGTGGATATAGATGAAAAACAAATTTTCTTCCTACAAGAGAATCACTGAATTGTAATTTTATTTGAGCAATTGATGAGCCGCTTAAGATCAGTTTAAAACTATCTGAATGATGGTCAACCATAATCTTGATAAATGATGCAAAATCTTTAAGATATTGAATCTCATCAATCATAATAACATTTTTCTGATTGATGTTACCACCCGACTGAATGAAATATTTTATAAAATAATCTGTACCTTGCGAAAATGCTTCTCTGTCAGAAATTCGTTCAAGATCATAATAGTATATTGGGCTATCTGAAATTGATTGTTTTAATAGTTTAAGGAGTGTTGTTTTACCTGTCCTTCTGGGACCTAAAATAAATATTGCCTGAGATTCATCCAGGAATGGTTCTATCTCATTTTCTAAATTTCTATTAAACATAATTTGCTCGAAATAAATATTTCTATTGTATATTTACACATCAGAATTTGTGTGATATTTTATACCGCATTAAACAATGTCAAGATTATTTCTAAATATATTTAAAAAAAGTCATTACTTTTTTGAAATCCATTTAAAAAAAGTCTAAACTATTTATAAAAATTTACAGAGTAAATCTGCAATTTAAAATTCAAGCAGCCATTACAATCAGGGACTCCAATATATCGGAACGTTATAACCTCAGTACTTATACAACACCGTAAAATTGAAATTGACTTTATCCTCAGCAGGAACCTTCACCAAGAATTCTATTGTATAGGCATCTTTTTTTGTGTATGCAATATCCGATTTCGTGATCGTCCAATTCGTGCCGAGACTGCGGGTTACTTCAATAGTAACGGGTTCGTCCTTCTGGTTGCGGATCTCACACTCGTATTTTTCTTCACGGGATTTCTGGCTGGGACGGTTGCTCTCAGCAAGAACACATTCACCTTTAATATCAAAGGCAGTACCGATCTTTATCTCAACTTCTTCATTTCGGGGAGTATGCTCTATGCGGTCCTCACCTACAAATTCAGCAGCATCTTTATCCTGAATTTTGAAGATGCGTATTTTTCCCATTGGCAGCGGAATGCCAAGACCGGATTTGTCGTCATTCTTGAAGCTGATGAGCACAGAAATATCATTTCCATAATTGGTATTGTAGCGATATATCTTGGTGACATTCACATCAGTTGGGTCAAAGAGTGAGAGCTGTTTCTGCTGATTGTTATTAATATCCACAGTTTTGTTTTCCAGTGTGTAGAGATGATATTCAAAGAATTCCTTTTCTGTGATCTGAGGTGCTGCATATCCACCAAGAGCATCTGCTTTGAAAGATATTTCGCGGTCCAAATTCTGATAATCCGGAGCTAAATTCACATCACCAGCCATGAGCTTAAGTGTTACATCTTTGAATGCTTTTCCGGAATTATTCTTTAGAGAAATCCAAGATGAAAGGTTTAGTTTCTCATCATCATTATCAAGTATGCCGACATACTGCGCATCCCAGGAAATATTGTTGGTAATGTAGCTCATTTTGCAGGCAGTATCACCGGATTTATTGGAAAGCAGTTCCCAGTTCAACGTTGGTTTTGTGAAGAAGTTCTCTGGCATTTTTTCGAGGTTGAAATTCTGCACTTCACCAAAACTTATCATATTAATACCATTATCCGCTTTCTGGATGACAATAGTTTTATAATCAAAAGATTTGAGAATACCAGAGAAAAGTTCACCGCTTTTCACGATAACCTCGATGTTTTTATCGAGATATTTTTCAAGAATTTTATCCGTGTTTGCCAGATCATACTCGAAATTTTGAAGTGTGATAACCACTTTATCAGAAGAGTTAACCGGCTCGAGATGAACTGAAGTTGGCTGTATCGCTGCTGGAATATCATCATAACTGTACAGATTCAATCCCTTTTGCAACACAATTGAAAGTTCACTTCGCACTGTGGCAAAGTTCTGATTGTACACGGTCATATCTGTCGAAGCAAATACGAGCGTGCCCACTAAGAAAAAACCAATTAGGGTTAGGATAATTTTTTTCATTATTCCTCGCTTTCTTGTAAAATTTGTTTTATTTTTGAAACGATCATATCGATCGCGATCCTGTTCATGCCGCCTTCGGGCACGATAATATCAGCATATTTTTTTGATGGTTCCACGAATTCCAGATGCATGGGCCGTACTGTATCCATATATTGATTATACACAGATTCAAAGGTGCGTCCTCGGTCTTGAATATCACGCTTGATCCTTCTAAGAATTCGGACATCAGCATCGGTATCTACAAAAATTTTAATATCAAGCAGATTTCGTAGTTCTTTATTTTCAAATATAAGAATTCCCTCGGTCATGATCACTTTGTGTGGTGAAATCGGAATAGTTTCTTTCTTTCTAAGATGGGTTGCAAAATCATACTGAGGCATATCAATTGGGACATCGTTCTTGAGATTATTAAGATGCTTTATGAGAAGTGGTGTGTCAAAGGCATCGGGATGGTCAAAGTTGATGTTTTTGCGCTCATCAAAGCTAAGTGCTGAATAAGATTTATAATAAGCATCCTGTTTGATGATGAATACATTTGGCTCATTGAGTTCTTCAATGATCCTCTCTGCGAGGGTCGTCTTTCCCGAGCCCGTGCCGCCTGCGATTCCGATAATAATATTTTTGCTCATAGTACTTTCATATTAAGGATTTGGGTTATTATTTTGTCAATTTTCAGATTATTTTCTGTCACCGTGAGGGTGAGCTGTTTTATAGACTTCTTTTAATTTTTGCATGGAAGTATGAGTATAAATTTCTGTTGATGTCAAGCTGCTGTGCCCGAGAAGTTCCTGTACAGAACGCAGATCAGCACCGTGATTGAGCAGGTGGGTTGCAAAAGTATGACGAAGGGTATGCGGACTGTAGTTCTTTGATTTTTCAATAACTTTCAGATATTTATTCACAATATATCTGAGCTCGTCAGCAGAAAGAGGATTGCCATTATGAGAAACAAATACTTCTGGGACATCTTTTCTTTTTATAAATGATTCCCTTATCTTAAGATATTTTTGCAGCGCATCGATTGCATAAATTCCCATCGGAATGATTCTCGTTTTTGAGCGTTTACCAAGCACTTTTATTTGACTCTGTCTGAAATCCACATCCTTGATCTTGAGTCCCGCAAGCTCTCCGATACGAATGCCTGTGCTGTAAAGCAGCTCAAGAATAGCGATGTTACGAATGCCAAGTGCATCCTCTTTGTCGGGAATTTGTAGTACAAAGCGCATGTCATTTTCAGTAAGAAAGGTGGCAGCGTATTTTTCAAATTTTGGGATTTTTATTTCTATAAGAGGATTATGTTTGGTAATATCATTCTGTATCAAATATGAAAAAAATGCTTTGATAGAGATGACCTTTCTGGCAAGGGTTCTGTTGCCGTCCTTTTGCTCGCTCAGATTCTGAAGAAAATCCCGAAACATGGATTTGTTTATATCTTCTATAACGACTTTTTCATTCGGGAAGAATTTTTTGATAAAATCAACGAACTGTTCAACATCTCCGAGGTAAGCACGCAGAGTGTGTTTGGAGTAATTTTGAGAAATAAGATATTCTTTGTATTTTTGAATTAACTTTTCCATGAGATTGGAATTAAATAGGGTATTTGGTCCGGGTAACCGGCTTGTCGGAAGGCAGTTATCCGGAATTTGCAGCTTTCGCATACACCGCATGCCTTGTCTTCATTTTGATAGCATGACCATGTGAGATGAAGCGGGGCTTTTAATTCTATGCCTAATTGTACAACTTCGGCTTTTGTCTTATGCAAAATGGGTGTTTCTATTTTGATATTTGTGTCCGGCTTTGTACCTTCTTTTATGGTTTTATTAAAACTATTAAAAAATTGCTCTCTGCAATCCGGGTAACCGCTGCTGTCCTCCTCCATTGCGCCGATAAAAATTTTAGATGCGCCAATCACTTCTGCCCATGCTGTTGCGATGGAGAGAAGGTTTGCATTCCGGAAAGGAACGTAGGTTGTCGGTATCTTGTTATCAGAACTTTTATCAGGAATAGGAATCTCATTATCCGTCAAGCTCGAACCGCCGATCTGTTGTAGATAACCGATATCCACATTCAGAATGTCTTTTATATTATAATATTCTGCAATATCCTTGAATGCCTGTTCTTCCCGGGCGACTGTTCGCTGTCCGTAATTCACATGCAGCAGGCAAGCTTGATAATTTTCTTGCGCAATTGCTGCAACCACGCAACTGTCCAAACCTCCGCTGAGGAGCACGATCGCTTTTTCTTTTTTCATGATGTACCAAGTGTCCAAACAGGTTTCGGCTTGACAAGATATTTATCTACGAAGGGAATTTTAACCACGAAAACCACGAAAAAAAATATTTCACGCAAAGACGCAGAGAAAAGAATACGCAGAGACGCAAAGTTTTAAAAAAATCAAACAAAATGAACTCAACACAGAGAGCACCGAGATATGTCTATAACCAACAAGAGATGTCATTTTCGCGAATGCGGGAATCCAGTATTTTTCTTATTGCATTCCGCCTTGGTAAAGTGGGAACAGTGAAATATGCTTCGCCCCAATACGGTCATACTTCCCTACGGGACAAGCATTTAACGTCCTAAAGCTTTGGGAAAGAGGAGCGAATGTGTAAAAAAAATTGACAGGTAAACGGCATTACATTTTTTCGCAATGTGGTTTTTGATGTGAAATTTATAAATTCTTAGAAATGGAGAAATATTATGAAAAAAAGTATCAAGTTCACTCTTTGGCTTGTTGGGATTTCCGGTATTTTATATTGGTGCTATTGGATTTATAAAGTAGCGAAGGCAGAAAAAGAACTTACAAAAACGGCTCCGAAATATATCGAAAATATTTTCGGTGAAAAACCTGCCTACTTCTGGAATATTGTTGTAACTTTCCCGAAGGTTATCAATATATCACTCACCCTAAAAAAATGTTCTAAAATATTTTTGGAAAAGGAATCTGAAATTGAATCGGTAATCTGTGATTACATCCAAGAGTATTATCCAATACTTCGAAAAGCAAAAGTGGAGATCAAATTCGAAGAAAAGGAATCTAAATAATTCAACTTCATAAAAAAAGATTATTCGAGAACTGCATAAATTAATCATCCTCGCTTCATGCTTCGCCCCGAAGCAAGTCTGATTTTGCAACATAAATCCACATGATTTTAACATTTAGATTTTCACATTACATTTGAAATTAGAAATTTGGATTTCTAAAATAGTTGCCACACCCGTTCAGGTAATTATCTTATTACTATAATATGAATACCAAAGAAATATTTCACAAAAAACTCTGGCTTGCTCCTCTCGCAGGTTACACGGATTATGTGTATCGTAGGATTTGCAAGCAGTTTGGTGCAGATGTTTTGCTCTCCGAAATGATCAGCGCTGATGCACTTATACATAAAAATAAGAAAACCGAGGTCTTAGCAGAATTTGATGATGCAGACAGACCTATCGGCTTGCAGGTTTTCAGCAATACTTCCGATAAGATCGTAAAAGGGATTCGGATACTTCAAAAATACGAGCCCGATTTCTTTGATATAAATATGGGCTGCCCAATCAAGAAAGTGGTGAAAAATGGCGCTGGTGCAGCTCTCTTAAAAACACCAAATGAAATAGTTGCTATCGTTCGTCAAACAAAGGAATTACTAAAAGATAATCTCTTCACAGTAAAGATCAGGATCGGGTGGGATTCCGATGAACATTTTGAAGAAATTATCAAAATTATTGAAAGCGAAGGTGCATCAGCTATCATCATCCATCCACGCACACGCAGCCAGCTATTTTCTGGAAAGAGTGATTGGGACTACATAAAAAAAGCAAAGGAAATTGTAAAGATTCCCATAATCGGGAATGGTGATATTCTTACCTGTGAAGATGGTATCAGGATGTTCCGAGAAACCGATTGTGATTCCATCATGATTGGCAGGGGAGTGCTTGGAAACCCCTGGCTGTTCTCGCAGATTAAAGATCAAATGGATAAGAAGGAAAGTCCGCAAATAAAAACTGAAGAGAGAATTAATGTGATGAAAAGTCATCTTCTGGGAAGTGTAGAATTTTATGGAGAAACAACTGCGATCAGGTTGTTCAGAAAGTTTGTTCCATTCTACACAAAAGGATTGCACGGCTCATCGCATCTTCGTGATCAGATAAATCATCTCATTACAAAAAACGAGATTATTGACGTGATTAATTCATTTGAACAGAGTGTAATCAATGGATAATCATATTAAAGCGAAGCTCCTCGAAGCAGAGCATCACATCAAAAAAAACTGGCTTCTTGCAGAAGAGATCCTGCATGGGATTATTGCTGAACATCCAGACACCTACAAGGCATACGAGATGCTGTATCTCATCTATATGAAGCATGCACTCTTCAAAAAAGCCGAAAAGATCATTGCAAAAGCTCTTAATGTATTTCCGGATAACAACCAGCTAAATTTTCTTATGGGGAATGTATATCTTACTCAAAAAGGAAAAGCTCATAAAGCGTTGGAATGGTACTCAAAAATACGTATTGAAACTCCTGAAATGCTATTCAATAAATCTGTTGCGCTTGTATATTTAGACCGAAGAAAAGAAGCTGTCATTTTTTTCAAAGAGATCATGCCATACTTCAATAATCTTGTTTCGACCTATACCTTTCTTGCAGAGCAGTATATTGCCCTCAAAGAATGGGATAATGCGATCTCTGTGCTAAAAAGTGCAGAGAAAAAATTTCCGACAAGCAAAGAAGTGGCACTCCTCATCAGCAAATGCTATGATAGTAAAAAGAACTGGATACAAGCATTTGTGTATTATGACAAGGCATCGCGATTGGGTTGTGACAGCGCGGAGTTTTTCAACGCTTTTGCAAATTGCTGCTACAATATGGGGGACATAGAAAAGGCAGTTGAAAACTATAAAGCAAGTATTCAAAAAAATATATTTTACATCAAATCCTATATTGATCTGAGCAAGATATACATTGCAGAAAGAGATTTTAACAACGCAAAGAAATATCTCAGCATTGCTCATAGGATAGACCCGCTGAATATTTATATTACACTGGCATCAGAAAGATTAAGAAGGATTTTTAATAAGGATAAGAAATAATAATGAATAAGAAGATATGGATTTTTATTTTTGCACTTTTGCTCTCAGCTTTTATATGGTTTGAGATCAATATCATGAAGATTCAGAAGGTCGACATACAGATACCGATAACGATTTCAAACGCGCCTTCTGCTCTCGTGCCAATCACTATCGAGCCGGAAACGATCGATGTTACCGTAGAAGGCAAAGGTCAGGATATCATGGGCTACAATTTGAAGAAATTCGTATATCATATAGACCTTAAGGACGTGCATTACGGAAAAAATTATTTGCCGATTGCATACGAAAATCTCGATGGGCTTGAGGAATTCAACCTCAATGTTGTGTACAAGCCCCCGATGAAAGACGTGCTCATAGTCATGGATAATATGAATACAATGATCTTGCCGGTGGAACTTGCCTTTGCAGACGATGAGAGCAGGCAATATTTTGAAGAAAATGAACTTGATATCAAACCCGAAGAGATTCAGATAACCGGTCCCCAATCCATAATCACTCAAATTGAAGAAATTATTACAATACCCTATAATATGGATATCCATGTTGACGATCCGCACTTGAGTGTTATCCAGCCGCAAGACCCGATGGTATCATATGATACTTACACACTGGACATAACAAAGATGGAGCCGAAGATCATCCAAAAAACGATATCGCTTATTCCAATTGATACACCTGATGGAATTGAGATTTTCCCATCATCTGTGAGTATAAAAGTATCAGGCGAGCAAGAAATCGTAAGTATTCTCGAAGAGAAGGATATTTTTACAAAAGTAGAATTTCCCGATTCCTTCAAAGTTGACGATGAAATATCTATTACAGTGGGAGTACCTGACGGAATCGATCTTATTGGTCAAACTCCTACAAAAGTGCGGATAAAATCGATTCCAGAATAGTTCATGAAGAAACCTCTCATCCTTGCGATAGAAACTTCTTGCGACGATACCTCCGCTGCACTTATAGATGGAAATTGTGATGTGCTCTCCAACGTGATCTCTTCTCAGGAAGAAGTGCATCTGAAGTATGGGGGAATCGTGCCTGAGCTTGCCTCCCGTGAGCATATTCGTACCCTGATCCCAATCGTGAAAATGGCTCTTGAAAAAGCTGAAGTAGATTTAGAGGATATCAATGCAATCGCAGTTTCTGCAAATCCGGGACTTATCGGATCTTTGCTTGTGGGAGTCTCTTTTGCAAAAGGCTTGGCTTTCAGTTTGAAGAAACCACTTATCGCAGTGAATCATATTTTCGGGCATGTGTTTGCAAATTTTTTGGAGCACAAAGATATTGAATTTCCTTTTTTATCACTCATTGTATCCGGTGGGCATACAGAATTGGTGATTTTTACCTCGTCAGTGGAATATAAAATTCTTGGAAAAACCGTGGATGATGCAGCAGGTGAGGCTTTTGATAAGATCGGGAAACTGCTGGATTTGCCATATCCGGGTGGACCTCATATTGATTCTCTGGCAACCAATGGAAATAAGTTGGCTACCAAATTTCCGCTTCCCATGCTTAAGCATGATAATTTTGATTTCAGTTTCAGCGGATTGAAAACTGCAGGAATGCTCTATATCAAAGAAAAAGGTGAAATGAATGAAGCTACTACTCATGATTTTGCTGCAAGTTTCCAGCATGCGATCGTTGAAGTGCTCTTTCGGAAAACGATCAAAGCGCTGAAAGAACACTCCTTGAAAACATTCTTGCTTGCAGGTGGTGTTGCTGCGAATTCCGAGTTGAGAAGCACCTTTACCACCTATTGCAAAGAACACGACATCAAAATTTTTTGTCCCTCAATAAAATATTGTACAGATAATGCTGCAATGATAGGCGCAGCAGCTCAATTCAAATATAAAAATAAAAAATTCGCATCATTCGAACTGAATGCCTCATCAGTGAAGGGTATGAAACTGCTATGATATTCTTTTATTTTCTGTATGGGCTGACTGGGCTGTACGGCTTGTTCCTCTTATTCCTAATTATAGGGACATTTAGAATTAATCGAACTATTTCTTCAGAGAAAAGAAATTATTTTATTTCAGTCATTGTCGCAGCACGGAATGAGGAAAAGCATTTGACTGAATTACTGAACAATCTGCTGCTGCAAGAATATCCTCAAGACAAATTTGAAATTATAATTGTGAATGACCACTCTGCAGATAATACGGACTATATTCTTAAAACTTTTTCAAAGAAATATCCTCAGATAAAATACATCACCATTGCTGATGAATTACCTGATCTAATTGGGAAGAAGCGTGCGCTTACAGAAGGGATAGTACGTGCACAAGGCGAGGTGCTGCTGTTCACAGATGCGGATTGCAGACCCGGGAAATTCTGGCTGCGTTCCATGAATAGTGTTTTTTCACGTGGCTTTGATGTAGTTGTCGGTTACTCGCCGCTTATCTGTAAAAGTAAAGATTTTGGCAAAAGGATAATCTGCATTTTTAAGAAACTTGAGCGTCTTGCAATGTTCACACTTTCTGCCGGCAGCATTGGCTGGAATTGGGGAATTACCGCAACAGGCAGGAATTTTGCCTACAAAAAGAAGGTGTTCGAGTCTATCAATGGATTCGAGGGAATTGGACATATCCAATCCGGCGATGACGACCTCTTTCTTCAAAAGATCAGTAAAAGTCATTCTTACAAAATCGGATTTGCAACTCATCCGGACAGTTATGTTCCCTCAATTGAAGAAAAATCCAACTCCCAGACCTTTCAGCAGGAAAAGCGGCGCGGTTCCAAATGGCTATATTATCCCGCACTCATCAAATGCGTTTCCTTCCTTGCCTTCATTTTTCTTTTATTGATATTGATAACATTCGTTTTTGCTTTAGCAGGAGTTGTGACATGGAGATTCTTCCTTATTATATTTCTCGCAAAGAGCTTTTTTGATTTTCTCATACTACTACGCGGAGCCATGATCTTCAGGGAATATTTTTCATTGCTTGTCTTTCCTTTTGTGGAAGTGCTGTATGCCCCGTATTTTGTTATTTTTGGATTGCTGGGTACGTTTAGTAAG
>Ga0209834_10002002_pt1 | contig 11023 bp, 8 predicted proteins | sample Mar14236cmmetaG_FD_184134 | JGI IMG/M metagenome (GOLD analysis project Ga0209834, IMG submission 184134) | Marine hydrothermal vent microbial communities from Guaymas Basin, Gulf of California to study Microbial Dark Matter (Phase II) - Marker... ...
GATACCCACCTGCAGGATCTCGCGCGCGCCCCGCAGCTCATGGAGCGGATGTTTGATACCGTGGATATTATTCATCGTCACACCGGCAAAGGGCGGCTGTCCATCGAGGGGGGCGCCAAAGACATTCACCACGCGCCCAAGAATCTCAGGCGCCACCGGCACATGCAGTGGCGCACCAGTGTCGAAAATGGGCATGCCACGGCTCAGGCCGGCGGTACTGTGCAGGGTGATTGCGCGCACGTGACGCTCATCGAGATGCTGGTGAACCTCGAACATTACCTCGTCGCCTTCCAGTCGGGCGCACAAAGCCCGGCGCAAGGGCGGCATACGCTCGCAGCGAATCACCACCACGGGGCCCTGCACCTCGTGGAGATAACCCATCGCTTTGTCGGGCTTCAACTCTGGCATTGAGATTATGCCTCTACTAAATTTCCCTATGGGTTAACTATAGCTGATAATTTCACCCCGGAGGCCGGTAGGGGCGCCGAGCTAGTAACTGGATGCAAACTCAAATAGGTAGTTGAGAAAGTAATCCCGTACCCGGTGGCATGCATTGATATATATCAATGCCCATCGCATGAATGAGGTTCAGTGACAAGGTGCTGTGTTAGTGTGGTGACCAGTAAGTTGAAATTTTTTCTGATGGAGATGTTTCAAGCGGTTTTATTATGAGCCTACTCACATGAACGACACTATGCTGGCGGAAGTCCTCAATGAAGCCTTGATGGACGAATACAAGGCAAGAGACACCTATAGAAAGATAATCGATACCTTTGGCGCTGTTCGCCCATTTATCAACATCGTAGAGGCGGAACAGAGGCACATCGATGCTCTGCTGCCACTTTATGAAAAATACGATATTCCGCTTCCGCCTGAACCCGGCACCCAGAAAATTGCAATTCCGGATAGTCTGTTAAAGGCTTGCGAAATAGGGGTGGCTGCGGAAATAGAAAACCTGACGATGTATGATCGGCTGATAGAAATGACAGACCTTCGTGATGTGATTGAAGTTCTCCAGTGTCTACAGGCTGCCTCCAGGGATAACCATTTGCCTGCCTTTCAGCGATGCGTGGAGCGCGGTGGTGCGGCCGGTAATGGGCCAGGATTCGGGCGACGACAAGGCAAACCCTTGGGCAAGGGTCGTGGTCCTGGCAGGGGACGGGGTCATCGCTGATGATTATTGGTAATTTGGCCCATAGGCGTCGTTTTTGGGTGCTTGTGCAGCCGCTTTCGTCACATGCTTTCTGTGAGGCTTCCCAGTTGTCTGCAACCGGAAGCTGCAGTGCCAGCATGTTGTCGTAGACATGAACACCGGAGGCACTGTCTGAATCCAGACAACGTTCCACTGCTAACGGATTCAGGTCTATGGCACCAATGCAGAATTATGCTGGCGCAAGTCCTCAATGAAGTCCTGTTCCCAGGGCTGTTTCGCTAGCCATGACCTGGCTGCCTCTATCGACCCGGGCCAATCGCAGGTTGCTCACGCGTCGATTACGAAAACGCCATATCCCCGCCCCTATCTGGTTCGATATTGAAAAACGTGACCCCTTATTGGCCCACTTCGGGCATAAGGAACGCCTGAAACTACGTATTCTGGCATCAGAGATTTTGTGGCGGAAAACATTTTCTCCTGTACGGGGAATGGTTTTGACGGAAGCCATCAAAGCTTATCTGGCAACCCGTATTGCCATCGTTATCTATGCCCTTGAAAATCCTGAGCGGAGTACCGCCCTGGACTGGCTGAGAAACTGGCGAGAAGTCATCGTATACCCCTCGGCGTTCAGCCCTCATCGGCGACAAATCACGCGACTTGGTGGCAACCCTTTGGGACTGGTATTGCATACTGACCCTGTCGAGCAGGGTGAAACGAGCTATCAGGGCCCCCTGGTAATAAACTGGCAGGATGCCAGGCCGCAAGCGTTAAGACAGATCCCGGGCCAGGTTTTGATTCATGAAATTGCCCACAAGCTAGACATGCTCGATGGCAGTAGCAATGGACACCCGCCACTGCACGCTTCGATGGACCAACAATTGTGGCATGACACGTTCCAAGCTGCTTACATCCACCTCAATCGACGGGTAAAAACGGGCCGCAAACCGGGACTCAATCCCTATGCGGCCACCAATTCGGCGGAGTTTTTTGCCGTGTGTTCCGAATATTTTTTTGCATCACCAGGTCGATTACATGCCATTTACCCGCAGGTGTACAAGCAATTGAGTTTGTTCTACCGACAACAGCCTTTAGCTGGCATAGGTGGCAACAAGTCGCCAAAAGGAACTTACGCGGAATCGTGTGAGTAGAATCTCGATACCGGATGACCGTCAATGTACTTGAAGACGTCAATCCCGTTGTTTGTGCTATCGTTAATAGACATGGTCCGTGCATCTGTGGTTTTTAAGCGTTTCTCTATTATACTATCGATGACAATATAACATTGTGAAACTCAACTGAATGACGGAGGACAACGGGCGCGGTAAATTCAGTAGCAGGACGGGGTGTTGAAATATCGCAGTGGCAGGTCTACCCGAGGACCGACCCACTACTTCTCGTTGATTTTCAGCAATTCCAGCTGGCGCCTTCAAGTAATCTGTGTATCTTGATGCCAATGACTGCAAGTCAAGGTAACGTAGCTGTTATTGTTTCTATGGAAAATTTGTTGTATGAATATCAGTGCACAGTATAAGCAAAAATGTGTCAGCCCATTCGAGGCTGCGGCACAGCTGATGCCCGTGAGAAACCTGATTCTGGGTATGAACGTCGCCATGCCGCCCTTGCTGATGGAGGCGGTGGCCACAGCATTGCGCAATGACAACCTGAATGCGCTGGACGTTTATTACATGCACGGCACCAGAGCCTTGCAAGACACCTTATTCAGCGCCGATTTGCGGGATAAGGTTCACCCGCACCCCTTGTTCATGAGCGCCCATGACCGGCGTACATATCAAAGCCTGGAGGACCCGAGCTGGATGCAGTTTGTACCGGCGACCTTTCACCAGGCGGGCCGCTTGTTGACAGAGCACATTGAGCCCGATTGTTTTATGGTCACAGTGTCGTCAATGGACAGGCATGGATATTTTAGCCTGGGCACCAATGCGGACTATGGCGCCAGCGTCATCCGCAAGGCGAAGAAAGTCATCGTTGAGGTTAATTCCCATATGCCGCGAACCTTTGGCGAGTGCACGGTTCACCTCTGTGAAATAGACAGTATCGTGGAAAATGACATTCCGCTACCCGAGCTGCCACCACAGGTCTCCAGCGAAGTCGATTTAATGATAGCAAGCCAGATTGCCGAGCGCATTGGCGACGGCGACACGCTGCAGATGGGTATAGGCGGCGCGCCCAATTCAGTTCTCGGCTTGTTGAACGACCATAAAAACCTCGGTCTCCATACGGAGTTGTTTTCTACCGCGATGGTCAGGTTGATTGAGCGGGGTGTCATCAATGGCAGGGAAAAAACCTGGATGCAACACAAGCATGTCTTCACCCTCGCTATTGGTGACAAGGTCATGTACGATTTTATGGATGACAATCCGTCGATGATTGGCTATCCCGCTTCCTGGGTGAATAACCCCAGTATTATTCGTAAAAACGACAATATGGTTTCGGTGAATGCCGCCATTGAGGTCGATCTTTCCGGGCAAATCAATTCAGAGCAGATCGACGGTATGCAGTTTTCCGGAACCGGTGGTCAACTGGATTTTGTTCGTGGCGCCTATGCGTCTAAAAATGGCCGATCTTTTATTGCGCTGCACTCCACCGCGAGAAACGGCACCGTCAGTCGTATCGTGCCACGATTAAAAGGCAGTGTGGTAACCGACACCCGAATGGATACTCATTTTGTGGTGACTGAATATGGCTGTGTCGATTTGAAAGGCCTGTCCCTTCCGCAAAGAGCTCGTGCGCTCATTCAATTGGCGCACCCCCAATATCGAGAACAACTTGAACAGCAAGCCTCATCTCTACGCTTAATCTAGCGCGCTGTGTTCCATCTCCCGGAAAAGCGCGAGGTTACAGGCATTAATTCGGCGAAAGCCCTCAGTGAAGACCTGCTGCCGGGGTTGCTTCGCCAGCCATGGCCTGACACAGGTGTCAACAAGTCGCTAAAATTTTAGGCATGCAGACTATTCCTGTAATCATGATCGCCGTTGTTATCGTTGTCGCGATTTACGATTTTACCAACGGCTTTCACGATGCGGCGGATATGGTGGCAACTGCCATTGCTTCCCGGGCCATGCGTCCCGCTGTGGCAATCGGTATCGTCAGTGTGTTTACCTTTATTGCACCTTTCACGGTAGGCCTCGCGGTTGCCGATACCATTGGCAAATTTGTCGATATCGGCTCCGCTTCACCGCTAGTCGGCGGAGCCGTGGTTATCGCCGCCCTGTTAGCCGCTGTCAGCTATAACCTGGTGACCTGGATACTGGGCTATCCCTCATCCTCCTCCAACTCCCTGGCTGGCGGCTTGGTGGGAGCCGGGCTCTACGCTATAGATAACAATCACATCAACTGGGGTCTGGAAGCCTTGCAGCGGGGCGAATTGCAGGGTGTGACCAAGGTTATCGCCGGTTTGTTTATCTCGCCTCTGTTCGGCTTTGTCGCCGGCTACCTGTTGATAAAATTGTTTATCATGATTTTCCAGAATTTTACTTACAGGGTGAAAAGCCTCTTTGTAGTTTCGCAATACTTCAGTATTGCCGGCCTGGGCTTTTCCCACGGTGCCAACGATGCCCAGAAAGGTATGGCCATTATCGGTATGATGCTACTGGCCAGCGGTCAGACAGATACTTTTACCGTCCCTGCATGGGCGGTGCTGCTATGCACATCAGCCATCACCCTGGGTACCATGTTCGGGGGGTGGCGAATTATCAAAACACTGGGATTTTCTCTGTATCGATTGCGCACCATCCACGCGGTTGCCAACCAGTTGGGTTCGGCACTAATCAACGGCGTAGCTACCAGTATCGGAGCACCCACTTCTACCACCCAGGTCGTTACCGCAACACTGCTGGGCAATGGGGCGGCGGACAAACCGGGACACGTCAAGTGGCTCACAGCGGCGGGTATTATCACAGGCTGGTGGCTGAACCTGCCTGTTTCCATCGCATTGGGCTGGTTCTACTGTTTCATATATATTGCCATGCGGAGCTGATCATGGGCTTTATCACCAAATTCCTGTTACCTCGCCAAATAGATTTCAACGCGGCCCTGCTCGCCCAGGCGCAGGCCTGCAAATCAATGGTTGGCGATTTATACAGGGCCTGCGTGGACAACGATATCAATTTACTCAATACTATACAGACTGCCGCGCAGCAGGAGCGCACACTAAAAGAACGAAATATGACTCTCCTTTTGGGCGTATTTATAACGCCTTACGATAAAGAATCAATTTATAGAATGATTACTGAACTCGATTGGGTCACGCTCAGCGTCAGGCATTTTCAATTGGAAACACAGGTCTACGAACTGCACTCACTGAGTGAATACGAAGCCATATTGGCTGTGCTATTGGAAATGGTTGCCGCCCTGGAGGGTGGGATTCTGGCGCTGCCGGAAAAGCGACTGGCATCTATAGAGACAAGCACCAGGAGCATTCACGACCAGTACGATAGCCTTATCGATTTATGTGCAAAAGCCACCGCCCAACTGATGGCGCAGGATGACATAAAGCGTATCATCCGGCACAAGGACATGTTGCTACAACTCAAGGAAATTGCCAAGCGCATCCATATCGCGGCCAACACGCTTGAAGACATGGCGATAAAAGTGATCTGAGCTATTGACTATCCTGGGCGCGCACCCAACGCAATATATCTGCGGTTCCCATGGCGCCGGCTTGACGGGCGACTTCCCGGCCTCCACGAAACAGTACCAGCGTGGGAATACTGCGGATACCAAAACGGGCACCCAGCGCCTGTTCTGCTTCGGTATTGACCCTGGCAAGGCGGACGTCTGGCTCCAACTCTGCCGCGGCCTGTAGAAACGCCGGAGCCATCATCTTGCAAGGGCCACACCAAGGCGCCCAGAAATCCACGACTACTGGAATATCGCTACGTGAGATATGCACGTCAAAACATGCGGCATCCAGATCTATCGGGCTGGCAGTGAACAGTGATTGGTGGCATTTACCGCAGCTTGGATGTTCATGCGCGCGCGAAGCCGGAATACGGTTCACTGCCGTGCAGTTCGGGCAGACTATATGTATAGATTCTCGTATTGTCATTAACTCTGTTTCCAAGGCCGGTATGTCGTGCCAGACAAGTCAATACACGGTGTAAACCATATGAAGACCTACACTAGACCCATATAACTGCCTGATAGGATAGCACGCTTTACGGATCAGTCTCGCTGTGCTCAAATGACCGGCCATACTGGTGCTGCGGCGAACAGGTCCGTGGTGTCGCATTGATGTAATCCCCGCAGAATACCGGTTTGATCTGACAGGAGAGTTGGGATGCAGTATTTGACTGATCTGGAATCCACCATCACCGATATGGTACAAACAGGCCGCGGCGTACTCGCCGCCGATGAAAGCACAGCCACCATCGCCAGTCGCTTCAAGGCAATTGACACGGAATCTACCGGGAAAAACCGCCGCGCCTGGCGCAGCCTGCTGGTAACAACAGCCGGCTTAGGTGAATACATTAGCGGCATCATCCTGTTTGAGGAAACACTGGGGCAGAAAACAGAGGACGGCAGAACAATACCAGAGGCCGCCTGGGCGCAGAAAATTGTGCCTGGCATCAAGGTCGATAAAGGCAAGATTCCCCTGGCGCTGTCAGCGGGCGACCTGATCACCCAGGGCCTGGATGGGTTGGCTGAACGTCTGCGCGGCTACAAGCAGCAGGGTGCACGCTTTGCCAAGTGGCGTGAAGTCTATGCCATTGATAAACACATACCGAGCCCAAACGGTATCGAGGCCAACGCTGAAATGCTGGCCCGCTATGCCGCCGTGTGCCAGGCCGAGGGCCTGGTACCGATTGTAGAACCTGAGGTGTTGATGGATGGTGAACATGACATCGAGCGTCACGCCGAAGTCACCGAGGCGGTGCAACATGCGGTGTTTCAGGCTTTGCGCCGTCACCACGTAATGCTGGAACTGATAATCCTCAAACCAAATATGGTACTGCCAGGGAAAAACTGCCGTCGTGCCGAACCGGGCGAAGTGGCCATCGCCACCCTGAAGGTATTGCGTCGCACCGTACCGGCCGCGGTACCCAGCATTAATTTCCTTTCCGGCGGGCAAGAACCGGAGGAGGCCACCGCCAATCTCAATGCGTTGAATCAACAAGCCCCCGACGCACCCTGGCGACTAAGTATTTCTTACGGCCGCGCCCTGCAACAGGCCCCCTTGCACGCGTGGCTTGGCAGGGCGGAGAAAGTGCAAGCGGCGCAGCAGGCCCTGCTCAAGCGCTCGCGGCTCAATCATCTGGCCATGTTGGGCGATTATCAACCGGCGCTGGAATTAGAGAAACTCTGATTAAGTTTCCGTTTTATAGCAATCAGGGAAGCCCTGTTGCTGAGACAAGCGCGTGGAACACAAGGAATGGACAAGCAATCCCTGCTACTCACCCGAGCTCATACTCCTGATGCAGGACCGGCATTTCCACCTGTGTGTTTTTTAGCTTCTTCGCGAAGGCATGCATGCTCCTGTCTTCGCCATGCACCAGAAAAGTTGTCTTCGGATTACCGGTCTGTTGATGCCAGGCCAGCAGTTCGGCCTGATCGGCATGTGCTGAAAACCCCCCAATGGTGTGAATATTGGCGCGAACGGGGATATCTTCGCCATAAATACGTACATGCTCCGCCCCGTCTATGATTTGTCGGGCCGGTGTACCGTTTGCTGCATAGCCTACGAAAACAATGCTGTTGTGTTTTCCCCACAGGTTATGTTTCAGATGGTGGCGCACTCGCCCCCCTGTGCACATGCCAGAGCCGGCCATAATGACGGCACCGCCATCGATCCGGTTGAGGGCCATTGACGCGAAAGTCTCGCGAGTGAAGTGCAGACCTGCCATGGCAAAAGGGTCCGACCCATCGCTGGCCAGCTTCAGTGTCTCTGCGTTGAAACACTCTGGATGCCGTTCAAATATTTCCGTGGCAGAAATCGCCATGGGTGAATCTAGAAACACATTAGTGAAATGCTCGATGCGTCCGTTTTCCACCCCTTCGCGCAGGTAATACAGAACCTCCTGGGCCCGCTCCAACGCAAAAGTGGGAATGATGACATTACCGCCGCGACCGATGGTTTCATTAACAACGTCATAAAGCTCATCTATCGACGGCTGCAGTTGCTTGTGCAGGCGGTCGCCGTAGGTAGTTTCCATCACCACGGTATCCACCTGCGGTGGAGTGGCCGGGTCACGCAATATTGCCCGCCCGCTATACCCGAGATCGCCGGAAAACAACAGGCGATGACGGTGCTCGCCTTCTTCCAGTTCCAGTAAAATACTGGCCGAACCCAGGATATGCCCCGCATCGATAAAGGTGGCATGAATGCCCGGCGCCAACTGCAGGGGCTGGTCGTAGCGAGCTCGCCGACCAATGCATTCCAGACAGTTCAGTGCATCCATTGTGGTGTACAGTGGCTCAATCTTCCTTTTGTTGTTGCCATGGCGTCGCTTGGCCTTGCGCGCCTGGTACAACGCCTCTTCTTCCTGCAGGCCAGCCGAGTCCAGCATTACCAGCCGCGCCAGTTCCACCGAAGCCGCCGTGGTGATCAGTTCGCCTTTAAAGCCGCGCTTGGCCAGCAGTGGTATGCGACCGCAATGGTCGAGATGGGCATGTGTCAGCAACAGAAAATCAATGGACGATGGTTCAAAGCCAAACGGCTCGGCATTCTCCTCCCTGAGTTCTCGTCCACCCTGGTACATCCCGCAGTCGATCAGGATGCGCTTGCCGGCGCATTCGACCAGATGGCAGGACCCAGTAACATTTTGATCGGCGCCGTGGAATGAAATTTTCATATATTTTTCCTTTGAATCAGTGTGATTCTACTATAAGCCCAACATTGATATCTGACGAAGGGACAGCTCTGGGTTTTGTTCACCAGCGCCATTGCAGTATCTCCGGCATATCCTGGCCGTGTTCGGTAATATATTGCTGGTGTTCAACCAGTTTGTTGCGCATCAATTGTTTGAGGTAAGCGCCGTTTGAGCCCAGCTTATCAACCCGGTCGATGACATCGATGACCAGGTGAAAGCGGTCCAGATCGTTGAGTACTGTCATGTCAAAGGGCGTGGTGGTGGTGCCTTCTTCCTTGTAGCCGCGCACGTGGAGCTTATGGTGATTGTTGCGTCGGTAGGTCAGGCGGTGTATCAGCCAGGGGTAACCGTGAAAGGCGAAGACCACGTGCTTGTCTTTGGTGAACAGTGTATCGAAGTCCTGCTCTGTTAATCCACTGGGGTGTTCTTCTTTGGGTTGCAGGGTCATTAGATCGACAACATTGATGACACGAACTTTCAGCTGAGGGACGTGTTCACGCAATATTTTTACCGCGGCCAGGGATTCCAGGGTGGGCACATCGCCGGCACAGGCCATAATAATGTCGGGCTCACTGTCGGCATCGTTACTGGCCCACTCCCAGATGCCGATCCCGGCTTGACAGTGTTTAATGGCCGCTTCCATGTCCAGCCACTGTACTTCGGGTTGCTTGCCGGCGACAATTACATTGACCCGGTCGCGACTTTCCAGGCAGCGCTGGGTAATACACAGTGTGGTATTGGCATCCGGTGGCAGATAGATGCGCACGATACTTGCCTTTTTGTTGACCACATGATCGATAAATCCGGGGTCCTGGTGTGAGAATCCATTGTTGTCCTGCCGCCAGACATGCGAGGTAAGCAAAATGTTCAATGAGGCGATCGGTCGTCTCCAGGGAATATCCTTACTGACCTTGAGCCACTTGGCGTGTTGGTTGAACATGGAGTCAACAATGTGGATAAAGGCCTCGTAGCAGGACAACCAGCCGTGTCGGCCGGTCAATAAATAACCCTCCAACCAGCCCTGGCAGGTGTGTTCGGAAAGAATCTCCATCACTCGACCGTCCTGCGCCAGGTGATCGTCATAGTCATAGGTCTCCGCTTCCCAAGTCCGGTTGGTGACATCAAGCAGTGCCCCCAGCCTGTTGGAAACGGTTTCGTCCGGGCCCATCACGCGAAAGTTCCGCCTTTTTGCGTTGAGGGTCATCACGTCACGCAAGTACTCACCCATCCTGCGCGTGGCCTCACCGATTGCGCCACCAGGTGTGGGCACAGTCACAGCGTAATTGCGATAATCGGGCAGTTTCAGGTCGTGCAACAACAGGCCACCGTTGGCGTGCGGGTTGCTTCCCATACGCCGTTCGCCAACCGGCGCCAGTGCTGCCACTTCCTCTATGAGTTGGCCGCGGTCATTAAATAACTCCTCCGCTTGATAACTCTTCATCCACTGTTCGAGAATGCGAATATGTTGTGGTTTTTCCGCCATTTGCGCAAAAGGCACCTGGTGGGCGCGCCAGTAGTCTTCGACTTTTAGTCCGTCAACTTCTTTTGGACAGGTCCAGCCCTTGGGGGTGCGCAGAATAATCATCGGCCAGCGGGGCCTGCTGAACTTGCTGCCGCCGCGGGCCTGTGTTTGGATGCTATGAATTTCGTCCATGATTGTATCCAGTGTCGCAGCCAGAGCCTGGTGTACGGCTTGCGGGTCAGAGCCCTCTATCAGGTACGGTTTGTAACCGTAACCGCGAAACAGATCCAGCAGCTCTGTAGGACTGATGCGTGCCAGCACCGTTGGGTTGGCGATTTTGTAACCGTTCAGGTGCAGGATCGGCAGCACCGCACCGTCGCGTTGTGGATCAAGAAATTTGTTGGAATGCCAAGCAGTCGCGGCGGGGCCGGTTTCCGCTTCACCGTCACCGACCACGCAGGTGACGATCAGGTCAGGGTTGTCAAACGCCGCACCGAAGGCATGACTGAGCGAGTAACCCAGCTCGCCACCCTCGTGAATTGAACCCGGGGTTTCCGGGGCCGTATGGCTGGGGATACC
>Ga0209834_10002006_pt1 | contig 11009 bp, 6 predicted proteins | sample Mar14236cmmetaG_FD_184134 | JGI IMG/M metagenome (GOLD analysis project Ga0209834, IMG submission 184134) | Marine hydrothermal vent microbial communities from Guaymas Basin, Gulf of California to study Microbial Dark Matter (Phase II) - Marker... ...
ACCGAATAAGGAGTTGCAGTCCGATTTTCTGAAACTAAAATTCGGCATGTTCATTCATTACAATATGGCAACCTACATGAATACTCAATGGGTTGAGGGATACCCTGATCCTTCAACCTTTAGACCGGGTGTTAAAACCATCAATACAGACGCCTGGGCAGACGCCGCAGTTTCTGCAGGTATGAAGTATGGTGTTCTTACAGTGAAGCACACTAGCGGGTTTTGCCTGTGGGACAGTAAGTATACTACATATGATGTTATGAATCAGAAGTGTCCTTATCAGAAGGACCTTGTAGCACAGTTTATCGAATCATTCAAAAGCAGAGGATTAAAGGTGGGACTTTACTATTGCTGGCGTCACCCCGGCTATGATAATAATAAATATAAGAAATATAAAGTATTACCCCCTGAATGTGACCCGGAAACACATACATTGGAGGAACAAATAGAGTTTCAAAAGGCACAGATAGCTGAACTTTTAACAAAATATCCCGATGTTTTTTATATATGGAATGATGCTCTTGACCCGGAGATTATTGAGGCAGATGAAATTCTGGCATTTTTGAGAGACATTCGACCGGATATTATTGTAAGTGCTAATTGGTGGGACTGGTCTAAAAAAGGGACTCCTTATGCCGATATTGCCGTAACCGAATTGAGGCTTTTTCCTGAAAACAATAATGTAGCAGGTGAAACATGCTGGACACTGGAAGATAAGTGGTTCTGGAATGGTAACACCAAATCGAAGAGTGCAGCAAGTATGGTAGGGCTTTTGAAAAAAGTAAATAGCAGAAACGCAAACCTTCTTTTAAATGTCGGTCCCGATCAAAATGGAAATATTATTGAGGAAAGTGTTAAAACTTTGATAGAAATTGGTAAGCTGCGGAATCTAAAATAAAGGAGGAATAATTCATGCAATTAAATATACAATCAATAGCATCTGAATACAAAGGATTTAAAATAATTAAAATATGGAGTAGGATAATCTCAGCATTATTAACAATTTTAATTACACTTTCTTCTTGTTATAATCAATTAGAACAATTTCAGGATAAAAGAGTTGACGATTATAATTCTCTGTTAAAAGAGTTTAAGGATCCGAAAATAGAATACAGGCCTGCTCCGTTGTGGGTTTGGAACAATGAAGTCAGTAAGGAAGACATTGATTTTAGCCTGTCTGAGTTAAAAGAACAAGGTGTGGGAGGAGTATTTATTCATCCGAGAAGAGGATTAATCACAGAATACTTGTCGGACGAATGGTTTGATCTGGTTGCTTATGCCGTGGAAAAGGCAAAGGAAATTGGCCTGAATGTTTGGATATACGACGAGTATGTTTGTCCCAGCGGTTTTGCTGGCGGCCATGTTTTCAATGAAATGCCGGAGTCATACAATCAGGGTACGGCATTGACAGTCCTCAAGATGACAAAATTGGATTTGACACCACCGCAATCACAGAAAGTAAAATTTGTATTTGAAAAAAAGGGTGATAAGTGGATAAATATTACTGATAAAGCCAAACAAAAAGAAGGTGATTCGGGAGAATATGCCGTTTTTTATTTAAAGAATTTCAGTATAGGCAGTCCCAGCTTTGCTGGTTTTTCTTATGTCGATTTGATAGCCAAAGGCGTAACTGAAAAATTCATGGAGATAACCATGAAAGGATATGAAAAAGTGGGGAAACATGAGTTTGGAAAACTAATACCCGGTATATTTACCGATGAACCACAGATCGGTTCGGAAGGAGGCATAAGATATACACCGGATCTGTTTGACGAATTCAGGAAAAGATGGGGCTATAATCTTGAAGATGAGTTGATGTCCTTAACAGAAGAAAGCGGAAACTGGAAGAAAATAAGACATGATTATCGATCGGTTTTACTGGAAATGTTTATTGATCGCTGGTCAAGACCATGGTACGAATATACAGAGAAGAATAATCTGATATGGACCGGGCACTACTGGGAGCATACATGGCCCGATATTTATCATGGTCCGGACAATATGGCCATGTATGCATGGCATCAGATGCCAGGTATCGACATGTTGGGCAATACGCCGGAAGGTCGTCCCGATCAGTTTGGGAATAACCTGGCGGTAAAAGAACTCAGCTCCATAGCCAACCAGTTTGAAAGGCACCGGGCATTAAGTGAAAGTTATGGCGGGGCAGGATGGGACTTAAGATTTGAAGATATGAAACGTCTTGGTGACTGGGAGTATGCATTAGGGGTAAACTTTCTGACTCCGCATATATCTGAATTATCCCTTGTCGGACACAGAAAAGAAAACTACCCGCAATCGTTTTTAAATTATGATCCATATTGGCATTTGTATAAATACCAGATGGATTATTTTGCGCGTCTTTCTTTGGCCTTATCCTCGGGACAGCAAATAAACAAGACGCTTATTTTAGAGCCTACTACTTCTGTTTGGATGTATTATGGTGGAGGAACAAGAAAGAAATTGAATGAAATTGGAAATTCTTTTAAAGAGATGATCCAATTTTTAGAAGACAACCAGGTAGAATATGATTTAGGTTGTGAGAATGTAATTAAAAATCATGGCAGAATAAAGGGAAAAAAATTTATTATAAATAAAAGAAATTACGATTTGGTGGTTATTCCTTGCGGGATGGAAAATATAGACAAGGCAACTTTTTTATTATTACAAAAATATATTGCAAATGGAGGGGCCGTATTGCAACTGGGTGAAACTCCTCAATTGGTCGACGGGGAAAAAACAAAGGAATTAAATAATTTGACAGAGAGTGAAAACTGGGTAAAAAAATCTTTGAATAACCAGACTGTAAAAGAATTCTTCCTGCAGGATGAGTTCCATATGACACCATCCGAAACAGGACGGGTGCATCATAACCGTCGTAAGCTGAAAGACGGGCAGGTATTGTTTGTTTCAAACTTCAGTCTTGAAGAAGAGGCCAATACTTTGGTGACGGTTAAAGGCGCTTCGGCAGAAGAACTTTGCCCCCTGAGCGGTGAAGTCAATCCAATCCATTATAAACAGGAAGGAGATAAAATAACATTTCCTGTGCATCTTTTTCCGGGAGGAAGTTATATGGTTTATATACATGACAAAAAGAATATTGCTCCTGCAGACAAACCGGTAAAGCATATAAGGAAAAAGGTTAATACTCCGGATAGTAAAATTGAGATGCTTCATCCCAATGTGCTGACTCTTGACTATGTAACTCTTAATCTTATGGGAGAGGACAAAGGAAGCATGTACTATGCCAAAGCATCAGATGCAATATACAAAAGATTTGGCTACGCAAAGGGATGTCCGTGGAATCAGGTTCAGTACAAAACAGTTTTTCTCGATCAAAATAAAATGCACAAAGAAGGCGATAGATTTGAAATCGGCTATTTCTTTAATGTTGATTCCGAAGTTGATAAAAAAGATATGAAACTGGTGGTTGAGCAGGCATCATTATATAAGATTACAATTAACGGAAAGGAAATTAAAGCGGGTAAAGAAACCTGGCTGGATCCTGATTTTAATTGTATTGATATAGAGAAGTTTGTAAAAGCAGGAAAAAATGAGGTTAAACTGTCAATGAACCGTTTTGATAACCGTTGTGATCCATCACCGGTTTATATTCTGGGTAATTTTTCACTGCAGTCTTCAAAAAAAGGCTGGAACATTGTAGCGGCAAAAGATATTACCATAGGCAGTTGGAAAAACCAGGGATTACCGTTTTATAGTGAATCGGTAAAATATTCTAAAAATATCAGCATTGATAAGGGAGGGGAGTATGAAATTCAACTTCCTGAATGGTTTGGGACGGTAGCGGAAATCCTTGTAAACGGTAAAAGTGTCGGAATCATTCAGTCGCAACCATATGTTAAAAAGTTAAACCTTAAAGCCGGTGATAATGAAATATCAGTTGTGGTTTACGGTAGCCTGAAAAATGTCTTTGGCCCGCACCATGTTTATGTCAGGGGCTTTATGAGACCTGCTGCCTTCAGGAAGGGAAAAGAGATCATGCCATCAGGAAATGAATATGATGTTCTGGATTATGGATTATTTAAGGACTTTGAAATTTTTAAGTTAGAATAACAGATTACTTATTACGTCGGCTGAACGTTGCGTAAAACGGGATTATTTTGTTTTAATAACGATCAAAAATGAATTATTCAGCATAAGATAAAAAGTTATATGCGAAGTTTTAATCATTTATACATTATCCTTTTGATGTTCATAAGCATATCTGTTTATCCACAATGTTCAGACCTCTGTGCTTATTATACGAGACTCGATTTTAATGATCATAATACCGGAAAATATGCCGATGTTATTGTGGAGATATCGGGAATGGGGAAATTTGTTTTTAGTTGTGAATACAATTATCAACCTTATCGGCAACCTGAAGGGGGAAAACGAATGTTGGTTGAAAGGCTTATTGTTGGAGGAGCTGACCAGCTTGAACCGTTCATGGAATTTTGCACCTCCGATCATTGCAAAATCGGGATGTACCGCACTTAATTACAATAAGGCAGAAAAAGCTTATTATCTAATAAGAAAAGAGATGGGAACAATGAAGTTTCAAATACCTGCATCAAAAGAATCTCCTCTGGAGAATCCGGCCTTTGTTATAAAAAATTTTGATGGCAATATTCGTAATATAGAGGTAGAAATAAACAATGGTAGGGCAGAATTTAAAAGGGGTATTGAGCTGGATACTGAAGGTAAAAAGAATCTGGTGATTTGGATACCTTATTCTTCAGCATCGAAGACAAGTTTTAAAATCTTTTCAAAATAAATAAAAACCAATGAATCAAAAGAATATGAAATTACCTTTTATCGTTTTCATTACTGTAATATTTTTCTCCCTGGCCTTCAGATCAGATAATGACATTGCCGATCCTTCAGAATATTTGAATGACATAAAAGTCGAACTGAACAAAAAATGGCCTCACAACAGAACTGTTAACCTGGTTTTTCATGGGCACTCTGTCCCTGCCGGATATTATAAAACCCCCATTGTAAAACCTTTCGGCGCATACCCTCTAATGTTATTAAAAAAACTTAAACAACTTTATCCTTATGCCGTCATTAACATCATCAATACTTCCATAGGAGGAGAGAATTCAGTGAGTGGTGCGAGGAGGTTCGACGCAGACGTGCTGGTTCACAAACCCGATGTGCTTTTTATCGATTATTCATTAAACGACAGGGGTATAGGACTTGAAAAATCAAAACAGGCATGGAGCAGTATGATTAAAAAAGCACTGGATAAAAACATCAAGGTAATACTGCTCACACCATCTCCCGATATGCGTGTGAATATTCTTGAGCCCGATAATATTTTAGAACAACATGCAAGCCAGGTGAGAAGCCTGGCAAAGGAGTACGGAGTAGGGCTTGTTGACAGTTATGAGTTATTCAAGAACAAGGTTTTAGCCGGCGATAGCCTTTCGAGGTATATGTCGTCGGTAGTTCATCCAAATAAAAAAGGGCATCAACTCATTACAGATGAGCTTATCAGGTATTTTAAATAAGCATTTAATCTGAAAAAAGGAAAGTAATCATGAAATTTACACTAATAAATCTTTTCGTACTGACAGTATTAATGACAAGTTGCCACAAATCTTTTCAGGATTACAATGAATACATTGATTTATCCGGCGTCTGGAAATTCCAGCTAGATTCTGCAAATGTGGGGATACAGGAAAAATGGTTTAACAAACAATTTGGTGATTCAGTAAAACTTCCGGGTACAACAGATGAAAACAAAAAGGGGATCTACCTGGATGAAAGGGCAGTTGACCGTCTTTCGCGTGTGTGGTACTGGAAAGGGGCAGCCTGGTACCAAAAAGAGGTTGCCATTCCTGAAGATTGGGAGGGAAAAAATGTGAAGCTACTCCTTGAGCGTACGAAGGATACACACGTTTGGTTTGACGATATGTACTGCGGGTATGAAAACACGCTGAGCGCTCCGCAGTATTTTGATTTGACTAAAGCCATTAAACCGGGAAAGCATAAGATTACGGTTTTGGTTGATAACGCGAAGTTGCCACCTGTCGGACCTTCACATGCCGTTGATGAACGAACACAAACAAACTGGAACGGAATTGTTGGAAGATTAGAACTACAGGCAACTGATCCGATATGGATAGATGAAGTACAGGTCTATCCGGATGTAAAAAATAATTGTGCAAAAATCAGGGTAAATATTGGCAATATTACCGGCAATAATGCAGAAGGTAAACTCCTGATAAATGCTGAAAGCCGGAATACGGAAAATCCGTTACGGTTTAAATCTCAAAAGGAAGTGATAACAGGGATTGGTGATAATAAAGTTTTTGAGTTTAATTATAATTTTGATAAAAAGGTCCCTTTGTGGGATGAATTTGATCCTGCAATGATTAAATTAAACGTGACCCTGTTAACAAAGGCAGGAGATAATAAGTACAACAGTTCACAGCAGGTTGATTTTGGGATGCGGGAATTCAGAAGGGAAGGCAAATATATTTACATAAATGGTAAAAGAGTATTCCTGAGAGGGCGTATCGATTGTGCTAATTATCCTCTAACGGGTTATCCGCCAATGAATAAACCGGAATGGTTGAAACTATTCAGACAATTAAAGTCATATGGCATCAATCACTGGCGGTTCCATTCATGGTGTCCTCCTGCAGAAGCATTTATGGCAGCGGATGAAGTGGGGGTTTATCTGCAACCGGAGCTGCCAAACAAAAGAAGCGGGATGGACAAAAAAAGCATGGAAGATGAAGCTGTTCGAAAAATGTATAATATTGATTATCTTGAAGTAGATACCTCCAGGATAAACATGACATTAAAAGACTATTTACAAAAAGAAGGGGAGTTGATATTTAAGTATTTTGGCAATCATCCCTCTTTTGTGATGTTTACCTTGGGAAATGAGCTTGGTCGTAATGAGGGCATGTATGAACTTGTAGCACACTTTAAGAAAATTGATTCCAGGAGGTTGTATGCTCAGGGCAGCAATAATATGCATTGGGATCCCGGTTTTGCAGAAGGCGATGATTTCTGGGTTACTGCCACAACATCAAAAGATCTTCCTGTGCGGGGATCTTTTGCTAAGGTGTCTCATATTGAACATCCACATATTGAGGACATGCCTCCCTCTACAATGTTTAATTATGACAAGTCGCTGGAAGGTTTCGACGTTCCGGTCATCAGCCACGAAGTGGGACAGTACCAGATTTCGCCGGATTTTCATGATATTCCCAAGTTTACCGGCGTCACTCGTGCTAGAAATTATGAAATATTTCAAGAAAGGTTGAGAAAAGCCAACATGCTTAATCAGGCTGACGATTTTGTGAAAGCATCCGGGAAACTGGCGGTGATTTGTTACCGGGAAGACATTGAATCGGCCCTTAGAACGTGCGATCTTGCTGGTTTTCAATTGCTGGATATCCAGGATTTCCCGGGACAGGGCACTGCCCTGGTAGGTATCCTGAATGATTTCATGGAATCAAAAGGACTTATCACGCCTGAAAAGTGGCGTGAATTCTGTTGCGAAGTGGTTCCATTGCTTGAAATGAAAAAATATACCTGGACGAACGACGAACACTTTACGGGATATGTTAAAATTGCCCAATATGGTAAAGAAGATTTAAAAAATGCAATAGTGAGCTGGAAGTTGGAAAACAGTAAAGGAGATTTACTGACTGAAGGGAAATTTGGAAAGGAAAATATTCCGAGAGGAGGATTGGCAAATATCGGGGAAATCTCTTTTCCGTTGGATAACATTACAATAGCAGAAAAACTGAACATCATCATTACAATTGAAGGGACGAGCTATAAAAATGAATACCCCATTTGGATTTATCCCAAATCAGTTGATACACGCATTCCCAAAGGAATATTAGTTTCTAAAAGATTGGATTCGAAAACAATAAAACATCTTGAAAACGGTGGTAAGGCAATAATAATACCTGAACACGACAAACTCACATATTGTGTTGAGGGTGCTTTTCAAACCGATTTTTGGTGCTATCCCATGTTTGCACGGGCAGCTAGAAACCGTGGTATTAAACCGGCCCCTGGTACACTTGGATTTATATGTGATCCGAAATCTCCTTTGCTTGAACATTTCCCAACGGAATTTCACAGCAACTGGCAATGGTGGTACCTGGTGAAAAATTGCAAACCAATAATACTTGATGACACTCCTGCCAATTATAAACCTATGATACAAACCATTGATAATTTTGCCCGAAATCATAAGCTGGGAATGGTGTTCGAGACCAGATATGGTAAAGGGAGTTTGCTTATATGTGCCATTGACCTGCTGAATCTTCAGGATAGACCCGAAGCCAGACAGCTGTATTACAGTATCCTCAACTATGTAAAATCGACAAAATTTTCCCCTCAAGAAGAAGTTAGCCCTGATGTATTACGGAAAATTATTCCTTAAAACTATTAATAAATTACTTTAAACACATGAAACACATGGGAAAGAATTATTTCTTAAAATTTTGTGCAGTATTTTTTCTGACCGGCGTTTTTTATACTGGCCATACCCAAAGTCTCCCGGTAATTGAAAAAACAACCGGTTCAAAACCGGTTGCATGGTGGAATTTCAATTCCTGCAGATCGGGGATTATTACTGATATTGTAACTGATATTAAAGATTCCGTCCGGGGAAATTTCAGTCTGGTAAGCGGGATTTCGGGCAGAGCGTTAAAGCTGGACGGTTATACTACTCGTGTAATAAGGAAGTCAGGCCGGGTACCCGGGCTTGGCAATTCTTTTACTCTTGAAGCCTGGGTAGCTGCTGCAACATATCCCTGGAACTGGTGTCCGATTATGTCGTGTGAAAGGAATAAAGAAGCCGGATATTATTTTGGCATAGGACCACAGGGACAAGCAGGTGTTTTTGCATCAGTAAACGGGATCTGGCAAAAATGTGAAACTAAAGAAAAAATACCCCTAAAAACATGGAACTGGATTGTCGCGACATTTGATAAGGATGTCGGATTAAGGATTTACGTTAATGGAAATCTTTCCGGACAATTAAATGTGAAAGGAAATTTAAAACAAGCTACGGCATCCGACCTGTATATTGGAATGAACCGTGAAAAGACTATGCCGTCAAATCCGGTTAGAGCTTTTGCTACTCTTCCGTCATGGTTCTCATTCGACGGTATTTTTGATGAATTAAAGATGTACGATGTAGCTTTATCTCCAAAGACTATTAAAAAAGAATTTGAATCATTTACGATTCCTTCACCTCCTGATCTTCCCAAAAGAGTAATGCCAAGCGGTCCTGAAGGTCCGGGCAGATTTGGCGCCTATTATACAAAACTGAAATACTATGATGAATGGGATGCTTTGTTTCGTTCTGGAGATTACAGTGATATTGTGGTTGAGTTTGATAACTCTCCAATCCGGGTGGTTTTCTGGCGGGGAACAAGGTATTCTCCTGCATGGGTGATGGAAAACGGCCAATGGATGTCAGATCAGAGCGCAGAATATTTTGATACCATTAATGGTTGTTATGAACATATGATTGATCCTCATTGTCTTTATTCACATGTGAAGATCATCGAAAATACACCGGCAAGGGTAATGGTCCACTGGCGGTATATTCCGGTTTGCGTCAGGAAATATTTATCTCAGGTCGATGAAAAGACAGGATGGTCAGATTGTGTTGATGAATACTATACATTTTATCCGGATGGAATCGGGATCAGAAAGGTGATTCAATATACTTCAGGAAAACCACTTGGTCCGTCAGAAGCAATTGTATTATGCCAGCCAGGGACTAAACCAGAAGACAATGTGAACCTGGATGCTGTAACACTGGTAAATCTGAAAGGAGAGAGTCACGTTTATTCATGGGCAGATGGACCTCCTGCTTTTAAGAAAGGAGAAAATCCTGCAAATCCCGTAATACAAATTATTAATTTGAAATCCCAATACAAACCGTTTTTAATATTTGAACCGGAAAATAACATGGAAGTTTTCGGCATTGAACAGCGGCCGGATATGTCTCATTTCCCTTGGTGGAATCATTGGCCGGTTGCACAATTACCCTCTGACGGAAGATATTGCCAGGCCCCTGACAGGGCTTCCCATTTTTCGCTTGCGTGGGGGAGACCTCCTTTTCATGATGAGGACGGAAATATTATAATGGTCAAGAAAGCCGGAAGCAAAAGTAAATTGAAACAACCACAAATTAAAAAGAAATCATTTAACACTTATTGGTCATCCTGGATGTATGGCGCATCAAAACAAACACCGAAAGAACTGGCTATGCTTGCCAGATCCTGGGTTAAACCTCCGGTATTAAATATTAAAGGGAATGATTTTTTAAATAAAGGATATGATCTTTCTCAACGAGCTTATATTCTGGAATGTAATAAAAATAAATCTGATCATTTGCAAATGGTGCTTTTCGCTGATAATGAATCGCCTGTGGTAAATGTCTGTTTCGTAATAAAAGGATGGGCGCCTGAAAATATTTCAGTTCAACTAGATGGACATATTTTGGAGAAAAAAAAGGACTATGAATCTGGCATAATCAGAAATCTTGTAAAGGATAATTTGGTATTATGGATTAAGATGAGATCTGTAAAACCTCGTAAAATTATTGTAACCAGTAATAATTAGATATGTTGAAAATATTTGTATTGTTTATTCTGACTTTTTTCAGTCTTAACACTATCAGTGAGGCTCAGGATATTCCGGCATTAAAAAGAAATGGCAATGCAACTCAATTATTTGTAAATGGCAAACCCTTTTTAATGATTTCAGGGGAATTGCATAATTCATCTTCCTCCTCTTTAGATTATCTTGAACCTGTCTGGCCCGGCTTGAAAAACCTGAATTTAAATTCAGTAATTGCAGGAATTAATTTCAGGGTTGTTATTGCTGCGGTTGACAAAAATAAAAAAGGAGTTATAGGTCAGGTATGGGAGGGAAAATATATGGAAAATAAATGGATACCGTTACGTTTACTGAATGGAGATGAAACATCTATTAACAGGGTTTTGATGGCTACG
>Ga0209834_10002009_pt1 | contig 11003 bp, 9 predicted proteins | sample Mar14236cmmetaG_FD_184134 | JGI IMG/M metagenome (GOLD analysis project Ga0209834, IMG submission 184134) | Marine hydrothermal vent microbial communities from Guaymas Basin, Gulf of California to study Microbial Dark Matter (Phase II) - Marker... ...
AAGCGTTGGCCAAACTGGAAGCCATAACCGTAAAAATTGGTTATCCTGACAAATGGAAAGATTACTCAACACTAAATATTGTTCCGGACAATTATCTTCTGAACGTACAAAATGCCCGTGCATTCGAGTTTAAAAGGGATTTTGCCAAAATCGGGAAGAAGGTTGATAAAACGGAGTGGGGTATGACACCACAGACAGTAAATGCTTACTATAATCCTACCAATAATGAAATTGTATTCCCCGCCGGTATTTTACAGCCTCCATTTTTTAATAAAGATGCTGACGATGCCGTAAATTACGGCGCTATTGGCGTTGTTATCGGACATGAAATGACCCACGGGTTTGACGACCAGGGAAGAAAATACGACAAAGACGGCAATATGAATGAGTGGTGGACCGATGAAGATGCCGAGCGATTTATGGCAAAGGCTGCCATTCTGGCAAAACAATATGATGACTATACGATGCTCGACTCGCTGCACATCAACGGAAACCTTACTATGGGCGAAAATATTGCCGATATGGGTGGCTTGAACATTTCATACGATGCGTTCCTGATGGCATTGAACGGTGCACAACCGGAAATGATTGACGGTTATTCAGCTGACCAGCGCTTTTTTATGGCTTACGCCCAGGTTTGGCGGCAAAATGTCCGCGACAAGGCATTAATGCGTCAATTGAAGGAAGATGTACACAGCCCCGGAGAAGCGAGGGTGAACATCCCTCCATTTAATATGGATATTTTTCTTGACGCTTTCGGAATTTCACCTGATGACAAATTGTATATCCCGAAAGAAAAAAGAGCTTATATCTGGTAACAGATACACTTCAACAAAAAAAAACCGTCAAACTAAAATACTGACGGTTTTTTTATTGACAGAATAAGCCTGGTATAAACTAATAAACAGCAAGGTGTATAAAAAAGCTCCCTGCCTTTTATAAAGAATGTATAAATTTGCCCTATAAAGAAAAAGAATGTTACAAAAACTGGCAACACTTATTTTAAAGCTCATCGGGTGGACCCTGATAAATGAAATCCCGAAAGATGTAAAAAAAGGTGTCATCCTACAGGCACCGCACACAAGTATGATGGATTTTGTGATCGGGCGGATGGCTTTCTGGCATTACGGAGTTAAAATAAACCTGCTCATTAAAAAGGAAGCTTTTAATACGTGGTATGGTGGGTTATTAAAAGCTATGGGCGGAATACCCGTTGACAGGAGTAAAAACACGAACCTGGTTGATACCGTAGCTAAAATGTTCGAAGAAAGGGATTCGCTTTTTTTAGTTGTCACGCCCGAAGGAACCAGAACACGTGTCGATAACTGGAAAAAAGGGTTTTATTACATTGCGCTGAAAGCCAATGTTCCCATTATCATCGGTTTTATCGACTATCCAAAAAAAATCGGAGGTATTGGACCTTTCATATACCCCTCAGGCGATATTGAAAAAGATTTTGAGGTCATTCATGACTATTTGCGCGGGTTCACCGGGAAAAACAAAGGGTGGTACAACCTTGAAGATTTTGATTAGGAAGTCGAGTCTCTGTTTTTAATATTCCAGTAAGCTTCTGTGTCCTCCGAAGTGTCATCTTCCTCCTCGAATTCCCACGAGTATCTTTTTCTTTGTGGTCCTGCTTTTTTATAATAAAAAGCTAAAATGATACCTGCTACTAATCCTCCGAGGTGGCCTTCCCACGATATATTCTTCTTTGGAAAAAAATCAGGAAACACACCCCAGACTATGCTGCCGTAAAGAAATGCCACGATAAGTGCCAGCGCCGCTAAGCGCGTATCTTTTCGTATAAGTCCGCTCACAAATAAAAACGATGACAAACCGTATATCAGGCTGCTGGCACCAATATGCACCGAGCCGCTCTGGCCGCCAAACCAAATCCATACCCCGGATAACAACCAGATACCAATAAGTACTTTGATCGAAATTTCCCGATAGAAATAAAACAGGGCCGTAGCCAAAACGAGGAAGGGCACCGAGTTAGCTGTCAAATGATTGATGTCGCCATGCAGCAGGGGCGAAAATAAAATACCCGGCAAACCCTCCAAACGCAACGGATGAACACCCAACCACGAAAATCTCAGGTTAAAAGCCAGTTCCACCAGTTTCACCACCCACATAATAACCAGCAATGTCAGTGGAATATAAACCGCTCCAATAAATCTTTTCTTTTCCGTATTCATATGAGTACTTTGCAAAATAGAAAAAATATCATCGTCAAAAAACATGCCCGGATAATTTTACCTAAAGATAACAGCGGTTATAAAGCTTATCCGTTATATTTGTCCTTCAATACCGGAAAAATGAAAAACATACTGTTTTACCTTGCTTTAGCGCTGATATTCCTGACTTCCTGCACGCAGAAGAAACCAAATATACAGGCGAAAGTTACCAAACATGCCTATTTGGCACACATTCCGTCGGCTTCAGGTATCGAATATGCACATCATACTATTTATCTTACAGGTGACGATCTGCGTTGGCTGGTTTCGCTCAACGACGAATGGAATGTTACTGATAGTTTGGCACTCTCGGCCATTGATACAGTCGTCAATAACCGGACCCCATGGAATGTTAAAGCCGATTTTGAATCAATTGCCCTGTTTGAATATGAAGAAAATGATTATTTGCTTGTATTGTCTTCAGGTTCTATGACAATTACAAGAGATACGGCTCACCTGATAAACCTTACCGGAGACACTATGGTTTTAAGAAAAAACATCAGGGGACTGTACGATAAAATCAAGAAACAGGCGGGAATTCCTGACGGCAGCGAGATCAACATTGAAGGTCTTGCCATATCGGATAAAGCAGCGTATCTGCTCCACAGAGGCAATGTCAACGAAAATTTTGTGGTAGCTGTAAAGCTGGAATCCCTGATGAATTACTTAGTATCAGATGACAACCAGCTTCCGAAGATCACAGTATACAAATTTGAGCTTCCCGTATACAAAGAGGTGCCTTCCGGTTTTTCCGGTGCCTGCATCGTGCCGGGCAGAGATGGAATGTTGTTCACGGCATCGCTGGAAGACACGAAAAGTGAACTTTATGACGGCACCATACTGGGCAGTTATATTGGCTATATTCCTTTTGAGCATCTGGATCAAGGAACTTATTATTCCGTTTTGCTAACGGATAAAGACAAAACACCGATTAACACAAAGCTGGAAAGCATTGTCAGTAAATCAACAACAGGCGATAAAGTGGTTGTTTTGTCAGTTAGTGACAATGATGACGGAAGTTCGGATCTATTTGAGATCGAAGTTATGTTAAAAAATCTGAATTAATTGAACACTTTAAGACACATTCTCTTTTTTTTACTGCTATTCTCCGTTTGCCTGACGCTCGGGGCCAGCGGCAATGTAAAGAATGAGTATTCGCTGAGTGGATCAATTACTGACAAAAGCAACGGTGAGTATCTACCGGGAGCAACCGTGTACATTACTAATCTGAAAAAAGGTACAGCATCAAATGTTTACGGATATTATTCTATTTCGCTTAAACCGGACACCTATAAAGTAGTGTATTCGTATATTGGTTATAACGATATTACGCTTGAGATCGAATTGCTCTCCGACACCTCTATTAATATTGAACTGATGCCTGCCGCCAAAAATCTGGATGAGGTAGAAATTACTGACAAGGCTGTAAATGTGCAGGTTACGTCAACACAGATGAGTGTAACCAAAATGGACAATAAAACCATCAAATCCATTCCGGCTCTTCTGGGCGAAGTGGATCTGATCAAGGCTCTACAACTGTTGCCAGGTGTCAAATTCGCCGCCGAGGGATCCTCCGGCATCAGTGTGCGTGGTGGTGGCCCTGACCAGAACCTGATCCTCCTTGATGAAGCCAATGTGTATAATGCCGGCCACCTGATGGGTTTCTTTTCGGTGTTTAATAACGATGCTGTAAAAAGCGTGGAACTTTATAAAGGCGATCTTCCGGCAAAATATGGCGGACGGCTTTCTTCGCTGGTGGACATACGGATGAAGGAAGGGAATATGAAAAAATTTCACGGCAACGGTGGTATTGGTATGATCTCAAGCCGGTTGATGCTGGAAGGCCCCATCGTAAAAGACAAAGCGTCATTTATGGTGGCCGGCCGCCGGTCGTATGCCGATTTGTTTTTACGGCTATCGAAGGATGAAGAGATTAAAAACAATATTCTTTATTTCTACGACATCAACGGCAAGGTTAATTACCGGATCAACCAGAACAATCACCTCTACTTGTCAGGATATTTTGGCAAAGATGTTTTTAAAAGCGATTTTTTCGGGATGAACTGGGGAAACGCAACAGGAACCCTTCGTTGGAATCATATCTTCGATGAAAAACTGTTCTCCAATTTTACGGTAGTCGTCAATCGATTCAACTACAACCTGAGCTATAAGGCAGACAGTCCGTTCGCTTTTTTATGGCAGTCGGCCATCACCGATTACAATGCAAAAGGTGATTTTACCTGGTTTGCCAATCCGAACAATAAGGTTACTTTCGGCTTTTCAACTATTTATCATGATTTTTTTCCTGGAACTATCGAAGGTACTTCTGACGACTCGTTTATCAGCAATTATGCCCTGGCCAGTAATTATTCGCTCGAGAGTGCACTTTACCTGAGCAATGAGCAAAAAATAGGCAACAGGTTCACGATTAAGTACGGCCTTCGTTTCTCCATTTTCAACAACATCGGACCTGCTACAGTGTATCATTACGACAATGACGGAGTTGCTACCGACTCAACGGTTTATGGCAAAGGTGATTTTTACCATACGTATACAGGTCTTGAGCCACGCATAGGCATGGTGTTCCTGCTTACCGAATCAAGTTCGCTCAAACTGAGCTACTCGCGCAATAACCAGTATATTCAGCAGGCACAAAATTCAGTAGCCGGTTCCCCCTTTAGTATCTGGTTTCCTTCAAGCCCGAATGTAAAACCACAATCTGCCGACCAGGTGGCTACCGGGTATTTCAGAAATTTTAAGAAAGGGATGTTTGAAGCCTCAGTGGAGGTCTACTACAAATCTATAAAAAATGCCGTCGATTTCAGGGATTTTGCCGACTTATTGCTCAACAAATTTCTGGAGGGGCAGGTGCTTGAAGGCAAAGGCAAGGGCTACGGTATCGAGTTGATGTTCAGAAAAAACATAGGTAAACTTACCGGGTGGGTCAGTTATGCTTATTCAAGGGCGTTCAAAGAAGTGGCAGGTATCAATGATGGCAACGCCTACCCGTCTTCTTACGACAGGCCAAACGACTTCTCAATTGTTGCTAATTACGACCTGAATCCACGTATAAGCTTCGGCCTGTCATGGATCTACCTGACGGGGCAACCGGTTACATTTCCCGTTGGCAAATTTGAATATGGCGGTGATAACATCCCTGTCTATTCAGATCGAAACTCATACCGCATGCCTGATTATCACCGATTGGATATTTCCTTCACATGGCGTGATGATCAGACCAGGAAAAAAAGGTTTCACAACGAGTTCAATATATCGATATATAATGCCTATAATCGCAAAAATGCATGGATGATCAACTTCCAGACCGACCCTGTTGACCCATCGGTTACGTATGCCGAGATGACTTATTTATTTGGTATTGTACCAACATTCACATGGAACTTTCGATTTTAAGATGAGACAGAAAACAACATATCTGATGGTAATGATGCTGGGGCTGGTAATGCTCAGTGCATGTACCGAACGTATTGATATTGAGCTTGAAGAAGGATATATCAAACTCGCTGTTGAAGGATACCTGACACCTGACGACAGCCTTTGCTATGTCCGCCTGACCGAAACGGGAAACTATTTCTCGAATGAACCAGTATCTGTGGTTTCAAATGCCGTTATAAAAGTAGATGACGGAACGGATACCGTACTTTTGCACGAAGATTTTGACAAGGCAGGAATGTATCTTTTTCCAGAAGGCTTTAACGGCCGGCCTGAGCAGAACTACACCCTTGATGTGCAACTACCAGAAGCCATTGGGGGATATACCGAGTACAGGGCGAACGCCTACATGCCTGCCATGACATTTCATATTGATTCGATAGCCCTGGAGTTAAATACATCTTTCGATTTCTGGATGCTCACACTGTACGCCCCTAACCCACCGGGAAGAAATTTTTATATGCTCCAACAACTGACGAATGACTCCCTGGTTACGGCAAAAATTTCCGAGGTCAATGTATTTGACGATGAATATCTTAACGATGAATATTTTTACGGACTGGCCGTTATGGGGATCGACAAGGAAGATATTCAACCCGGTGACAAAGTTACTTTGGTTGTTTCCCTCATTTCTGAAGATTACTACAATTTTATTTTAGAAGCGCAAACCGAGATGCAACCTCACGACCCCATGTTCAGCGGCCCTCCGGCGAATGTGCGATCAAATGTTGACAATGGCGCTGTAGGATACTTTGCAGCATTTGCTTCCACATCTGCCAGCACTTATTTAAAAGCAAAATAATCCGGATCAAGGGCAATACTTCAAATGCCAGCCACAGGATCATCCTTGCTAAGCCTCGCTATATGAAGATGAGAAACAGATAGAAAAAATTAAAACTGAAACCGAACCGTTCCATTCGGATACCAGCCCATATTAAAGTCTTTCACGATCTCGCCCGTTACAACGTCAATACGGTACATGTAGATGTAGGTGTAATTGGCCCGGTATTGCACATCTATTAAAAAAGCAACATTGAATTTGCGTTCGTTACGGCGCAGCCCCACCCTGAAACTGGTACGGAAATAATCATCAAACCTCGGAACATAAGCATTTTCCCAGTCAAAAACCGGATAACCTGCTGCTACTGTGCCTTCCTGATTATATGGTAAATACGGTCTTCCTCCTGCCCAGGTCATGCGCAAACCCAGAACCAGCGCCCTGTTTTTCATCTTACCAAACGGCCATTCGTAACCACCTACAGCATTGATAATGAAATTACTGTTGAATGAGGTGTTGCGTTCAATACCGTCGTAGCCCTTGTATTTCGATTCAAACAACGATGCTGTTACCAGGAAAAAATAATTCCTGCTCATAAACTTTTCCAGTGTCAGTTCAAGACCGTAATTGGTTCCGTTACCCAGGTTCACCAGACTGTCCATGCGATCCACAAAATAGGCCGTTCCCTCGTTCAGGATCGAATACTGCGGAATACTTTCCTTGACAGGTATATCGTACAAATGCTGATAATAGGTTTCAGCTTTAAACCGTAAAAATTCATTGATCGAATAATCGTATCCCAGCACCACCTGCATGTTTTTGGAAAAATTCATCTGTTTGTTCGTGAGCGTATACCCTCCTTCAGGTAGTGGTGTCTGGACAAAATACATCACCCGTGCCTGTGTCTGGCTTTGCAGACCGGCGCCAAGGTTCAGAGCATGTTGCTGACTGACCTGCCATTTTAACCCTGCCCTAGGTTCCAGCATCTGGTGGCTATTCAGAGTAAAAAACTGGTAGTGCAGCCCAACGTACGATGAAAGTGCATTATTGAACTGATGCAGCCATTCGGTAAAAGCACTGGCAAGCGAAAATTGTGTTTTTGTTCCGGTCTGTTGCCTGTAGGCATTTTTAAAATAGATACTGTCCGAATAATTCACGTCGTATAGCTCCCAGCTGGCACCTGCTTCGAGGGTATTTGCAGCATTAAACTTTTTGGTAACATGCGTTGACAAAGCCCAGGTCATTTCTGAAGAGCGCTCACCGTTTTTCAGGAACAGCTCTTTGTTGATTACGCTGAATGTATCGATTTGCGTTTCTACATGGTTACCCACAACCGACAACCTAGTTTGCATGCTCGTGCTCTCATTAAAAAAATAGTGATGTGCCAGTCCTGCTGCCATCATAGCACTTTTCGAACGCAAATCTTCACCATGTGTCTGAAACGTCCAGTTTTCCACATATTTATCCGAATCCATCTTGCTGATACTGCTGTTTCCTCCTATTCCGAATAAGGTAAACACACCTGCTTTTTTGGTAGGGAAATTCAGGTTGAACGATAAATCCTGATAACGGGCACTTTCTTTCAGTTTTACCCCCATTTTTTCGATGATGTCAGTTAACGAGTATCGGTAAGCTGCCACGTAGGTGGCTCCCGTTTTTCTCGAAAAAGGCCCTTCCAGCCCGAACTCCAGCCCGTTAAATCCCATCTGTGCCCAGAATTCATGTTTTTCGGAGTTTCCGGTACGCAGTTTCAGGTCAAACACACCCGACAAGGCGTTACCGTATTCAGCCGGGAAAGCTCCCGTCAGGAAGTCTGAATTTGCCAGAAGGTTTGTGTTCAGCATCGTCACCGGGCCACCGGTAGTTCCTTCAGCACCAAAATGGTTTGGATTGGTAATTTTAATACCGTTCAGCCGATACTGCACACCGATGGGTGAATTACCGCGGATGATGATATCGTTCCGGTTGTCGCGCGAGGTCAGCACACCGGCAAAGTTAGCGGCCATACGTGCCGGATCACCATAGCTACCGGCATATTTATTGGTTTCTTCAATAGAAAACGACCGGGCACTGATAAGGGCCATCGGGTTGATGGGTTCAGCTTTGTTGTAGTCGGCTACGATCTCCACTTCGCTCATAGTTTCTACCAGCTCTTTCAGTTCAATAGCCAGCACCAGTTCTTTTCCTGTACTCACATACAGATCCGACAGTACTACCGCCTGGTAACCTGTGTAACTTACCTTCAGGCTTTGCCTGCCAACAGGCACACCTGTCAGTACAAACTCACCATCTTCATCTGTTGAGGTACCCTTGGGAGGATCTGTATTCAATAAAATGATATTGGCTTTGGGCAGACCGTAACGGGCATCTTTATCAATTACTTTCCCCCTGATGGTTTGTGTGAAATCTTCCTGGGAATGAAGCTTTGGAGCTAATAAGACAGCTGCAAAAAACACAAAAAAGAAGCAGTGTGTGGAAAAACCCAGCGGAATATTTTTTCTGAACAGCACCATGAATATCACGCAAAGTTAATCATTACCTTTTATGCTATCAGTTCTTCTACTTCTTCCCTGCCGACACGTTTCCACTGCGGGTTTACAAAACGCTCTCCGTCTCTGTCAAACTCTACTATATCAAATGTTTCGGCATAAAATTCCAAACGGGAATGGATATCCGGATTGTGTTCAATGAAGATCAATTCTTCAGCTTTAATACCAAGCTCATTACAAATTGTGGTTGCCAGTTGCGGCGACCAGCGTGAAATGGAAGTCCCAGGATTTTCCTCGTAAAGGTTGGTAGCGATAACAATGGTTTTACCGGGTCTCTGTATAACTTTTAATCCGCAAAGGCTGGGAATATCCCATTTGCCTTTAAAATGATAAATCTGATCTATATAATTTTTTTTACCGGTTTCCATCTCAGCTATCTGTCAACAACCCTTCCGAAACTGGATTCCATCAGGTCAACACGTGGTTTTCGATAGGTACCTGCGGCTATTTCCCGTTCCACTACTTTCATCATCAGCCGGAACATTTTCTGTTCCTGCGTCTCAGTATCATAGAAACTCTCCCAGGCATATTCATACAGTTCCTGCAAACGTTCGGGTGACATATGACGTGGTTTGTACACTGCACGGTCAGCCGTATAGTGGTTCCAGTCATGGTCAAAAATCCGGCCTTCTTTCAACATATCGTCATACGCTTTGGTTTCGGGGAATGGTGTCAGTATGGTAAATTCGGCCAGGTCAAGGTTGATCTCTCCCAAAAAGTCAAGCAAACGCATAATGTCATCTTCCGTCTGATTATCCATCCCAAGTAAAATTGTTCCTTCAACGCTGATACCATAATCGTGGTAACGCTTGATTCGTTCTTTAATGTAATCAGACGTATCAAACACAGCCTGGTACACATACCACGAACCTGCCTGTGCTGCCAGGTCAAGCACATCCGGATCATCGCTGATGGTATGGCTGCACCAGTTTTTCTTAAAAGGTATCATCGTCCGAAATAGCTCCTTCGTCCATTCTTTATCCTGTGCCAGCGTATTATCCACCACGAACAGCCTGTTGTTGTCGATGGTATCCAGTTCTTCAGCAATCCGGTCGAACGGACGAGCTCTGAACCGTCGTCCTCCGAGGAACGAAACAGCACACGGGTAACAGTTGAACTTACATCCCCTCGAAGCGTGAAAAAGATCCACCATCTGCACTCCTTTGTGGTAATAAAGATCCCGATTATAAAGATCGCGCCTTGCCGGACCAATTAGTTCTGTGTCAGGTTGCTGATTCATAAAATTATACAGCTTTTTCATCCCGCCCCGGGCAAAATCGTCCAGCACTTCTTCCATATGCCCCTCGGCTTCGCCCATAAACACACTGTCGGCATGGAGCATAGTTTCTTCGGCATGGAGCATAGTTGAGATGCCTCCAAATAAAACTTTGATACCCCGGGAACGATATGTATCAGCAATTTCCCAGCCGCGCTTCACCTGTGAAGTCAACATCATCGAGATACAGACAAGGTCCACCGGATCGTCGTAGCTAAACGATTGCATGTTCTCATCCACAAAATCTACTTTGATATAACCGCTGCTGAGTCTTAAAGCAGTTTCTACAGAATCCATCAAACGTGTACGAATTCCCTCTTTTAAAACCAATCTATCCACCACGATATCAATGGTGTGTTTGCTTTTTTTATCCAGATGGATTTCTTCGGAAAGTTTGTGGATTTTTCCATTGATTTTGATGCGAACAAAACCTTCATTTCTGGCTTCTTCAAGCTCCAGTGCTGTCGCCATTCCCACCTTGAATTTCTCATCAGCGTAGCGGTATGCCTCTTCGCTGTTGGCGAAAGTTTCACTGGCAGCATTGTAGTTTTCCAATGCGGCAACAGCATCAGTATAGAACTGCTGTATCTCTTTCAAGAGCACTAGCTTTTCCAGTCTTGTAGGCTTTTTGGATATCTTCTGATAACTCTTTTTGCATTACATCTAACATGGTGTATCTCCTGTTTTAGTTTTATATTTTACGTTTAAAG
>Ga0209834_10002012_pt1 | contig 10990 bp, 9 predicted proteins | sample Mar14236cmmetaG_FD_184134 | JGI IMG/M metagenome (GOLD analysis project Ga0209834, IMG submission 184134) | Marine hydrothermal vent microbial communities from Guaymas Basin, Gulf of California to study Microbial Dark Matter (Phase II) - Marker... ...
CCTACGAACCGCCCGTAGGGGCAATCCCTTGTGGTTGCCCCTCTTCTTGGTTGTTTCTTTTAATTAAAATACCTGAAAATTTATGGTTCAGTACTTAGAAGAAGGCGCACTCGCAGTATTGCGTTTAGCGAATTCCTGGGGTTGAACTTTAATTTGTTAGGTTGGAAGGTAGGCCTTCCAAGGTCTACGTTCCAAATTTATTTTGCTGGTAGGACTGAAAACTCTCCGACTTACGCAAACTAAAGTTTGCACTCCACCCCGCAAAATAAATTCGCCTTTGCAAAATAAAATAATATACCCAAAACGATCCTGAAAGAATAATAAACGCGCTTTGACGCTAAAGACGCTAAAGACGCTAGAGTATTTGAAATAGGTTTGCGCCTTATGCAAAGTTTGCGATAAAATGTAAATGATTGATTTATCGCTGTAAATCAGGCCATAATCAGCGCACTCAGCGTTCTATATTGTCAAATCCGCGTTGATAGAATCGGCGCAATCAGCGTTAGCTTATGGTATGTTCCACGCATTATTTATGAGCCAGTTGGGTACAGTTATTATCTGGGATGGTGAAATCATAATTATATATCAGAAAAAATACATTTCAGTATTACCCATAAAAATCTAACACACACAATTAATAATTAACAATTTCACGCAAAAGTTTTGCGCGCAAAACTTTTGCGTGAAAAACAATTAATCATTTTCACCAGCCCAGTTATTATCCGATATATTTTGAGGAGTAGCCTTTGAAAACTTTGAAAAAATTTCCTATTGCTGAAACCGGTATTCTGGTAACGCCTCTTGGTTTAGGCACGGTCAAATTAGGGCGTAATCAAGGTGTCAAATATCCAACCCCTTTTCACATTCCTGATGACAAGGCCAGTGCTGATCTGATTGCTCACGCAAAAGCACTTGGCATCAATCTGATTGATACCGCTCCTGCTTATGGGCATAGCGAACAACGTCTGGGTAAACTGCTTAAAGGCCAACGTGATGACTGGATTATTTGTAGTAAAGTCGGTGAAGAATTTGAAAAGGGCCAATCTTCTTTTGAATTTTACGCCAGAATGGGTTCATCAAAGTTGCCACCGCAGTTTGCAACGTTTAAACACCGATTATATTGATATTATGCTCGTTCACTCTGACGGAAACGATCTTCACATTATTAACCATTATGGTATTTTGGATGTACTAGCCGATCTCAAAAAACAAGGACTGATTCGGGCTTTTGGGATGTCAACAAAAACGGTTGCTGGTGGATTACTCGCAGCTAAACAATCAGATGTGGTTATGGTCAGTTATAATATGGAGTACACAGCCGAAGAATCCGTCATTGATTATTGTAGCGCACATCACAAAGGGGTTTTACTCAAAAAAGCTTTTGGCAGCGGGCACCTTTGTTTTAATCAAGACAAGACTTCTGTACAGAACAATATCAATTTCCTGTTTTCCAAAACGGGTGTGACCAGTATTATTGTCGGTACTATCAATCCAGAACATTTAGCAGAAAATGTCTTAGCGGTTAATACTGCTATATCGACATATCGTTGAGGGGAAGGGGAAATGGGAAATGTTTCTTATAATAAAGATATATTGGTAACGTTTCTATTATATGCAAACTCGTTTTGCAAAATGCGAATAAAGAATAGCAAATAGGCCTATTATAATGTGACTATTTTTATAATGTGATTTGTCATTGATTTTATGATTTAATGCGCCTTTCAAACAATATAACCACAAATTTTATAAAATTTTTTGGCTTTTAAAGTTAAAAATTTCGCGCTATAGACCGAAAAACTGACCTAGCAGCCTGTCGGAGAATACCACTTAAGTCATTGTTTTGTATAACATTTATGATTATTGTAAAAGCGATAATAATCAATGAGTTATACTGTTCACCGTTATAATTTGCGCTTTTGTATTTTGTAAAAATTGATGCTGCAAATTTTGGTGTGAAAGGTTAGTCACCTTTAGGTGACTTGAGCTTTTAGACAACTGCTTTAGCTGTTGGCTATAAGAATTAAAAAGCGCAAATTATGACGATGCCAAGTATAGTATCAAGGCAACGAGAAATACAAGTATCATAATAGGCTGCCACAATTTAGGGCAAACTCAATTCAACAGTGTATCTATATTTGATGAACAGCTATACATCCTAGCCCGGCTTATTATTAAATCATTAATCTTATACTTGGCACTGTCATAAATTGCGCTTTTTAATTCTTTAAGCCAACTATTTAAATTCACTTCTACCAAAAGGAGATGAGCAATGACGAGAGCAAAAATGCTTAGTGCATTGTTTTTTCTAGTTTTTTAAATAACGATGGGTAAATTTTGCTATTGTGTTATCCATTGTCTAAGTACTTTCGCCAAAAATTTTCAGGTATTTTGTAGGGTTCCCTAGGGCCGCATCGATCCCACCATTTAAGCTTAAGGTGGGCAACAAAAAGACGTTACCCACCCTACATTTAAGGACCAAAAATCATTTATGGCATTAATTCATCGATATTTGCTAATTTAACTTTTATTTCAACCAAAAGGAGGTACAATAAATAACTGATAGCCAATAAATCACTCATGGCTAAAAGCTAAAGTACCCAAAAGGGCACTTTTTAAATTCACATATACTGTAATGAAATAATCTCAATGACTCTGTTCTGTTGACATTTTTTGATAAGTCATTGATTTATCATCAAGTTTGCATTTTGTTATTATTTAAAATGGTATAGCATTATTTATAGGGGTGTTTATTTACCTAAAATGGTTAGATGTCATATTTAGTAGTTTGAACGAAAACTTTTTTCTTTACGGCGAACACAGAGTTCCACAGAGTTTCACTTCAGGATTTTCACCGATATTTGACTCAATTGAAGGTTCTGTATTGCTGTGTGTTGAACATTTGAAAATGAGGCAAAGCGTTTTCGTTCAAGCACTATTTAATTAATTTTTGGTTTTTGAAAAATAATTGGGTTACATGACTAATGGAATTTATTGTTAACAACATAACTCACATCATGCAAGGTATTACCATCATCGTTATGATATGGGGTATCTTAGTTGCTAAACGTCAACTGTCACATCTAAGAACCGAAGCAGAAAATCAGTATAAATGGTCTAAGCGTAAGTACGCTATGTCATATTCACTTTCCAATAGTGAGTCATTTCGACAAGCTCGAAGCAACTTAGAGAAAGCCTTTTGTATATTTAATACTGAGACATCTGTTTTAACAATGGATGAGATCGAGAAAGTTACGAAGAACGAACCTTCAATTCATGCTGATATTCTTTATGTATTAGCACATTGGGAAAATATGGCATTAGCTATCAAGGAAGAGATAGCAGATGAAGAAGTGGCATTTGAAATGGTTGCCACGACGCTTATCTTATTTACTGATGTGTTTAAAGAGTTTATAGAACAGCGGCATGAGCAAACAGGTGGACGCGCTTATGAGTATTTATTACAATTATCAGACAAATGGGATGCAAAATTAAGTAAGGCCAAAAGAAAAAAACAACGGCGTTGGTTTCAGTGGTGGTAAGATCAATTTCCCCTTTATAATAGGGGGATAAGATATGAGTCAGAACGATAAACATAGCTGGGTTAAATTCACTTCATACGATTACTCAAAGCAATAAGATCATGCTTCACGTCAATCATTCACTTTATATTAGGATAAGCTTATGAAGAAACTTGATGTACTTGTTCTTACAGATCACACAACTCATGGAAAAGGAGAGTCAATTTATCCTCTGCTCCAATCAATGAGTGAAAATGAACTGTGTTCAAGTCTATTTATTGTGTCAAGAGGTAACGAGGAAAACAAAGAATTTTTCGATGGTTTTGCCCTTAATGACGTTCATGGGAAATACATTGACAAATTTTTTTGTTACACTGAACACGGAGATTGGTATAAAGGCGGTATACAGAAAAACGTAAGCAAATTTGATGTCATATTTCTAAGGGTAGATAGGCCGGTTAGTGATAACCAATTGTTAACATTGAAATCGACATTTTCAGATCAGATCATCATCAATGATCCACAGGGCATTATTGAAACGGGTTCAAAGAAGTTTCTCCTACAATTCAAAGAATTATGTCCAGACATGGCACTATGCAAAAGTATTGAAGATGTAGAAAGAGAAGCAGATAAATATCAAGTGGTGTTAAAACCAATTGATGGATATGGCGGCGAAGGCCTCATAAGAGTTAGCAAGGATTACATTTGGTTTCAAGAACAAAGAGAAACGAGAACAAGTGGAAAAACCATGCTAAGTCGGCAATTTGAAAATGGCAGGGAAATGCTTGCAATGAAGTTCTTAAAGAACGTCACCAAAGGAGATAAACGTGTTATCGTTGTTGGTAAAAAAATACTAGGTTCCACTTTAAGAACGCCAGCAGACGGTTCGTGGTTATGTAACTTAAAGCAAGGGGGTAAAGCGAGTTTTTCTGAGGTGACAGAAAAAGAAAAACAGATTGCAGAAACAATCTCTCCAGCGTTGCGAAAAAATGGAGTCGTTATCTTTGGGTTTGATACGTTAGAAGATGAGCATGGCGAAAGAGTATTATCAGAAATAAATACCCTAAATGTTGGTGGATTGATTCAGGCACAAGAGTTTTCTGGACAGCCTGTAGTAGAAAAAGCAGCCAACCAGATATGGCAATATATAAAGGAAGTTAGCGAGCATAACCATGTAGGATGATCAAACGTCTTTGCCCACCATTTTTCTTAATCCAATGTTTTTGTAGCAAGCGTAGGATGGCTAGAACTCCGTTACCCCCATTAACCTTTCAATCAAAGCCCTAAAGCATAAGTTTTAGGGTTTTTTTGTCATCAGTCAAACAGATCGCGCCGGGCAAATCACGCAATTTGAATATAACGCGCATGAGCAATTGCTTAAAGTGATTGCACCTAATGGCGCAACGACGGCCTATATATATAATAAGGGGCGGCTCTCGGTTATCACTGATGTCAATGGCAATAGCCAATCCTTTGTTTATGATGCGGCGGGGCGCGTGATAGGTATGACTGATGCGAATAAGCAGACGACTAGCTTAACTTATGCTCCCCTCAATCGCTTGCGCTCGATAACTGATCCATTAAATCGCACTGTTGCGATGACTTATGACAGTCGGGATAATCTCTTGAGCTTCAAAAATGCTCAGGGCACAAGCCGTCGCGTTTATGATGGTAACGGGAATCTGAGCGTTGAGATTGGGCCGTTGAATCGGGAAACGCGCTATGAATATGATGGTGAAAGTCAACTCATTAAACTGACGAATGCTGCTGGACAATTCACCCAATGGCAACGTGATGCTGGCGGGCGTGTGGTTAAAAAGATTGCGCCTAGTGGTGCGGAAACCCAATGGCTTTATGATGCGGTGGGCAATGTCACTAAAACTGTTGACGCGGTTGGGCAGATCGTCGAAATGGCTTATGATGCTTTGAACAATCCCATCAAAAGCATTGATGCTTCAGGTTTTGCTACCACCATGACTTATGACAAGTTAGGGCGTTTAGTCGCGATGACGAATGCCTTATGTTTTACGGTGAGTCAAACCTACGATGTGCGTGGCAATGTGCAAACCGTGCAAGATGCGATGGGCAATACCACCCGCTCTGTTTATGATGTCAATGGTAATTTAACCAGTGAAATCAATACGTTAGGTCAAACCACTGCCTATCAGTATGACGCAATGAATAGATTGGTTGCCGTTATTGATGCCAAAGGCAATAAGACGCGCTTGGTTTATGATGCCAAAGGGCGAGTGGTTGCGGTTATCGATCCATTGGGGCGTAAACAGAAACGCACTTACGATGCGGTGGATAATGTGGTGACAACCACCGATCCATTAAGTAATACGATGAAAACCCGTTATGACAAGCGGGATAATCCGATTCAAGTGACGGATGCTTTAGGGCGTTCCACTGCTTTTGAGTATGATGCCGTAAGCCGTTTAATTCAGTTTAAAGACGCGCTCAATCGTACCACCCAATTGGAATATGATGACGTGGATAGGTTGATTGCGAGTGTGGATGCGTTAAATGGGCGCAGTTCGCAAGCCTTTGATGCGGATGGGCAGCGAGTGGCTTTGACGGATCCAAATGGACATCAAACGCAGTTTGAGTTTGATCCAAAAGGCCGTTTGATTGCGGAAGTCATCAGCAGCGGTGGCCGTCAGCAGTATGGCTACAATGCCAGAGATTTAGTGACTGATGTCACCAATGCACGAGGGCAAAAGCGGCAAATTCAGTATGATGCGTTGGGGCGGATTACCCAAATAACCGATGCCGACGGCCTGATCAGTTATGCTTATGATAAGAATGGTAATGTGCTGACAGTCAGCGATGAGCATGGCACGATTGAGCGCGAGTATGATCCGTTAAATCGCGTGACAAAATACACCGACACCCAAGGCAACATTCTCCAATATGCTTATGATGAACTCGGTAATCTGGTGACATTGACTTATCCCGATGGCAAACAAGTAGATTATGGCTACGACGCAGCCAACCAACTCATAACAGTTATTGATTGGGCGGGGCGTGAAACGGGTTATGAATGGGATGCTAATGGGCGGTTAGTGAAAGAAATGCGCCCCAATGGTACGCAGTTGACGCGCCGCTATGATAAGGCTGGGCAATTGGTGCAGCAACAAGATGTCTCTCCCAACGGAGAGGTGATTGCTCAATTTGATTTCACCTACGACGCGGTAGGCAATATCACCGACGAGACACCCGCCCTCAAACCGCCAGTAGTTGACGCGACGCTGACTTATACGACGGCAAATCGTTTAGCCACTTATAATGGCGAAGCGGTGGAATTCGATGCTGATGGCAATATGATCACCGGGCCTTTGTTTGACGACATGACAACGTTTCGATTTGACTCGCGCAATCGCCTGATTGGGGTGGCAGACACGGTTTATCGCTATGATGCCGAAAATCAGCGTTTCGCTGTGAATGCAATTCGTTATGTCATTAACCCCCAAGCGGTGTTGAGTCAGGTATTGGTAAAAACCGCTCCCGATGGTACACAAACCTATTATGTGTATGGCTTGGGTTTGATTGGCGAAGAACAAGACGGCGCATATCAGGCTTATCACTATGATTTGCGTGGCAGTACGGTGGCGTTGACGGATAGTGCTGGTACTGTGGTTGAGCGCTTTCAGTATTCTGCTTTTGCTCAATTGGTTAATCACGAAGGTTCCTCCGATACACCGTTTTTGTATAATGGGCGTGATGGGGTGATGACGGATGCTTCGGGTTTGTATTATATGCGGGCGCGGTTTTATAGTCCTTCGATTCGGCGGTTTGTGAATCAGGATGTGTTGTTGGGGGATGTTGGTGATGGGCAGACTTTGAATCGGTATGCGTTTGTGACGGGGAATCCTGTTTCGTTTGTTGATCCGTTTGGGTTGAGTACATATTCAACAAATTGGAATTAAATTTGTTACGGCGATTACACAGGAGCTTGTAATGGTGATGGTGGAAATAAGTCTCCAATTGGGCCAATTGATGCGGCTGCTAAAAGGCATGATGAAGCATATAAAGGATATACTCCACTAGATTCGATGAATCCTTTGGCAACTTCTCATTTATGGTATGAGGATTACAGCTTAGCTGGAACCACACTTACAGCTAATCCATTAACTGTTGGACAAGGTGGTACTACCAGTGACAGGATTGTAGGAAATACTCTTATACGTGGAGGAGTTGTAGTGTATGAAGAATTACAGATGGGGCACGTACTTTTAAAAGTTGTATTCCTTGGAATGGTGAAAGATGTAGGCTCTTTTTCTGGTAGCTGTGTAGCCTGGTAGCCTGGTAGGGTAAACAAACGTCTTTTTGTTTGCCCACCATTCAATTGTCTGAACATGATTACACTTCTTTACGGATGCTCAGGATAATATCTAGTACAACGGATCGGGGGAGTGAACGGATTGGTTCATATCTGGGGTGTTAAATAGAAACACATTTCTTGGTTTATTTTTCACCCTATTTTTATTCAAAATGGGGGGATGGTGGGCAAGCGGGCGGTGAAATCTGGGTTTATATTGAGTTCATTGTCGCTAAGCGATCCCACCCTACGAATCCGGGGTGAAAAAAAAGTAGCCAAAATACCTGAAATCTAACACCCCAGTTCAGAGCTATTTATAGTACTTTGAATGGAAACGGCCTTTACACCAATCCGTTCAATCCCATGATCCGTTGTACTTAGGTGTTTAATTCAGACAATTTTTGAACAGGATTACACTTCTTTACGGATACTCAGGATGACATTGATTTAGTACAACGGATTAGCGGTATTAGCGGATTTTTTTTCTTGAGGTTATTGAGCTTGTTAAGAAATAATCCGTTTATACCGTCAATCCGTTGTACTAGATTGAAGGATACTCAGGATGACATTGATTTAGTACAGCGGATTAGCGGAATAAGCGGATTTTTTCTTTAGGTGATTGAGTTTGTTAAGAAGTAATCCGTTTAGTCCGTCAATCCGTTGTACTAGATTAAAGGATGCTCAGGATGACATTGAATCGAAATCCTGTTTATCATTTAATCCGTTTAATGGCATGTTAAAAGTGTGTGTATCGGCGTTCAATTGTCAAAAACAGGAAGTGCAGAGATTATAGAATTGACAGTTATAAACAGTCTATTTATTCGGAATACAAAAGCTTTGATTTTGCAAAATAAAAGATCATTATCTCAGGGAAGAGGATTGAGATGGGGTTTAGCCGCTGAGAAAAAAGGGCTATTAGGTAAAGCGAGAGTAGAAGGTTTATACAAGCAAGAAAGTTCCTCAAATGGTATGACATTATTTCAGTTAAAAAACAAAGCAGGCCAAAGAATCCTTAGAGTTGAAAAAGGTGTTGGAAAAGATGGGGAGCCAGCCTTTTGGCATAAACATAGTAGACCCGGATTCAAACATCATAGACCGATATTTCCTTGGGATAAGGGGAGAAATTAACAATATGACGAATCAAGCTAAATATAAAGTTAATCTCATCATTGACTTTCCTTTTGAAAGTGAAATAACTGCTGTTAATGAGGAAGAAGCCGTTGATAAAGCAATGGATAAAGCAATGGAGTATTTAGAATCTAGGCTCAGTGATTCACATAAATTTGATGAATTCTGGGAATATAAAATTCAACATAAAATACTAGATGTGAAAAAAAACCAGATAAATCAGGGTTGAATAATGTTCTGAACCAAGATTGCTTGGTTTTATTCTGTCAAGCTAGGTAGGGTGGGCAAACGTTGTGTGCATCGGCATTCAATTGTCTGAACAGGCCATTACACTTACCGAAGGATGCTCAGGATTAATTGTCTGAATCAGAATTTGCAGAATTATAGAATTTTCAGAATGGGTTTGTTGGTGTTATTGGGTTTATTGTTTTTATTCTGTCAATTCTTAAATTCTGTCAATTCTTAAATTCTGTCAATTCTTAAATTCTGTCAATTCTGATTCAAACAGATTAGGGTTTATTGCTTTTATTCTGTCAATTCTTAAATTCTGTTAATTCTGATTCAGACAATTAATTTCGTCAATTCTAATTCAGACTAATTAAATATGATAAAAGACGAACTGACCTATAAAACTATCGGCTGTGCTATGAAAGTACACAACACTTTAGGCCCCGGGTTTCAAGAACTCATTTATCAAAAGTGTCTCGCTATAGAATTGGAAAGAGCGGGACTTTCTTTTGTACGAGAACAAAACCATAAAATTTACTACGAAGGCATTGAAGTAGGTAGGCGCAGAGCGGACTTTGTTGTGGAAAATGAAATCGTTGTAGAAATCAAAGCAGTAGTGAACCTAGAAGATGTGCATCTCGCACAAGCTAAAAACTATGTTGTCGCTTACGATTTTCCGAGAGGTTTACTTATTAATTTTGGAGCGCAGAGTTTACAAAGAAAATTATTGTTTAATCCAAAATACCAAGCTGAAAATGATAGATTGCAAGTTTAAATTGTCAGAATCAGAATAGTACAACAAATCATCACGATAGAGGCTAATTTCGATATTAAACGACTGGGTACCCTTTACAAAGGGTATGATATTGAAGCGATGGCTGCCCATCCAAAAACGGCCCAAATTATTGTTGCCGCAGGTGATGATAGTGTCACGCCTGGACATCTTTATAAACTCAATGCCCAAACAGGTGGATTGACTCTCATAGGAGACACGGGTTTTGACGAAATCAATGGGTTGTCATTTAAACCGGATGGCACATTATGGGGCGCGGCTGAAACAGACGGCTTGATTGAGATTAACCCAAGCACCGCTGTCAGCACCTTAATTATTCCTTATGAAGGGCCGGTTGAAGACATGACTTGGGATAACGAAGGCAGAATACTCTATGTCATTCAAAATCAGGAAATAGTCGCTTATGATAGTCAAGCTGATTATGAAATGCTGCCCTTTGATTGCCAATTGCCCCAAGGTGAGATTGAAGCGTTAGAAATGCTACCTGATAATCGTCTGCTATTGGGCATACATAACGACAAGACATTCAGTATTCATGCGTTGAATATTGATTCTTGTGAAATAGAAAGCATCAAACTCAATCCATCGGTTGAGATACGTCAACCGATTGATATTGAAGGGATTGCTTGGCCTACTGCTTCTTGTTCTCCTTAAAAAAACAAGGGCCTCGCCCTCAAATAGATAAAAAAAAGCCCCAAGGCTCAATAGCCAAGGGGCTTTTTTATTGATATCTAAACCTGATTGAGCAGTCGCACTACATCATACCACCCATACCACCCATATCACCACCCGGCATTGCAGGGTGATTTTCCGACTCTCCTGTTCGATAACTGTTATATTACAAAATCACATCCTAACAGATATTTTAGGGCATGACTTGCAACCTCCACAGCCTAACTTTTTCCAAAGGAAATTTATTAAAGAACAAGGAACTTGCAAAACTCATTTTGCAAAATGCGAATAAATAATAAGCCTATTAATAACGTGACTATTTTTAATAAT
>Ga0209834_10002015_pt1 | contig 10979 bp, 10 predicted proteins | sample Mar14236cmmetaG_FD_184134 | JGI IMG/M metagenome (GOLD analysis project Ga0209834, IMG submission 184134) | Marine hydrothermal vent microbial communities from Guaymas Basin, Gulf of California to study Microbial Dark Matter (Phase II) - Marker... ...
GGCGGACATGTCACCGTTTCGGTGGATAATAAACTCAACTGGGTCGCTATCTACTATAAGCAGGGGAAAATCGAACAGGCGGAGGAGCTATTGAGAACCGGAATGGCACAGATGCAGGTAAAAAGCGGGCATGGATTCGACTGGTTCCCGGCTTATATGTTCACTGTCCAGGAGCTCGAAACTCTTTTCCGCAAATGCAATCTGGAGCCGGTCAAGGCTGTCGGCAAGCCGGTTTTCACGCCATTCGACAAAAGCCTTGAAAACGGTGAAATATATAAATGCTTCCTCGATCTCGAGCTTGAATTCTCATCACTGCCGTCAGTCGCCGGTAAAGGCGGCCATATCGCCCTGATCGGGAAGAAATTATGAATTTATACGATAATTTTTATTTTTCAATTTGTTTTGCTTAAATATCGATTGTATATTGTGCGCTCATGATGAAATCATTTAAAATTTGTATGGCATTGTTACTTGTGGCAATTGCTCTGCACGCCGAAGAAACGGTTTATCCCGATGGTTACAGCATTATCAATGAGTACGCGATCAGTAATTCGGCTATTACAATATCGGATACTCTTGTAATTACAAGAATGATTAAAAACGACGGCGTCTTTCCGATTACCGGTTTGAATTTATCTGAAAATATCCCCCTTGAATTCAATGTTATTTCTCATGCAATAACTCTCAATGGTACCGATATTACATATAATTATCAGCTAATGTCAGATATTGTGATTTATGGATTTGACACCCATTACTGGATTGTCGATGATCCGGACAGCACGGCCGGAATTAAAAATGAGCTGGCTCCGGGTGATAGTCTTGTCCTCACAGTTCAACTTGTCCCTGACACAACCGGCGTATTTTCTCTACCCCTGCACACAACCGTGTTTTACGGCGACAATACCGGTTTCTTTTCGGCTGACGAGGTCTCTGCCGTGATAGTGGAAAATGCTGTCATCGATACGATACCTCCCGCAACAATATTCGACCTGCGATAGATTATAACAATCCAAATGCAATTGATATATTGCCCTATTAACAATGATTCCTTATTTTATGGGCGTAAGAATTGATATTTTTTGATTATAAGGAGTCAAAAAATAAATGACACACGAACTTACGGCATTAATTATTACCGCCGCCACGCTTGGTTTTATACATACCGTTCTCGGGCCGGATCATTATCTGCCGTTTGTGGCGATGGCCAAGGCTCGCGAGTGGTCCTGGTCAAAGACATCTGTGATTACCTTTTTGTGCGGACTCGGCCATGTTCTCAGTTCGGTTGTGCTGGGATTGATAGGCGTCGCTTTTGGCCTTGCCGTTACCAGACTCGAGGCGGTCGAGTCGGTCCGCGGCGATCTGGCCGCCTGGGCGCTGACCGCTTTCGGACTGGTCTACTTTGTCTGGGGAATGCGTCGCGCCTACAAAAAACACGCCCACAGCCATCTTCCGGAAAATAAAGACGGCAAAGCCAATATCACTCCCTGGGTGCTGTTCACTGTCTTCGTGCTCGGGCCATGCGAACCGCTGATCCCAATACTTATGTATCCTGCCGCATCAGAAAGCTATTTTGGGATGATACTGGTGGCCTCGGTTTTCAGTATGGTGACTATCGGTACCATGATTGCCATGGTGGCAATTCTAAAAAAAGGCATCTCATTTGTCCCGGCCGTGAAACTGGAGCGGTTTTCGCACGCTCTGGCCGGTTTCGCCATTTTCGCCTGCGGTGTCGCCATACATATGGGACTTTAGCGATCTCATGAAAGGATAGCCATGAAAAAATCGTTTTTGATTCTGGTATCATTATATATTATTGCATTCGGCAACACATTTGCCAATCAAAATGTTGTCACCGGCGACAGTGCCGTTGCCGAAATAATACATCCTGAAAACACCTCATCCGACGGACCATATATTTACCGGCATTCCGATTCCATGGCCATAGTCCTTTATTTCTGCGATGGTGCTGTTACAACAGACAGTTTTTCTGTCATAGACACTCTTAAATTCCGCGGTCTCTGCGCCGATTCATTAAATGAGTACATTATCCCCTTCGTTGTGCACTCTGTTCCGCCCGCCGAATATCAAAATGTCTCAAAAATCTTTGCTATCAGCGATATTCACGGTGAATATGAAATGATGGTCGACATTCTGAGGAACGGCGGCGTTATCGATGATAAATTACTTTGGACTTGGGGCGACGGGCATCTGGTTGTCGATGGCGATGTTTTCGATCGGGGCGACATGGTCACCGAGTGTCTCTGGTTTATCTACTGTTTGGAACAGGAAGCGGCAAAGGCCGGCGGGCGTGTGCATTTCATTCTGGGTAATCATGAATTGATGGTGCTCCGGGGCGACAATCGTTATATCCACAAAAAATATCTCGATGGAATTGTCAAAAAAAGCCGCATCAGACATGAGGACCTCTACGGCCCCGATATGGAACTTGGCCGCTGGCTCCGTTCTAAAAACACGGCCGAGAAAATCAATGACATCCTGTTTGTGCACGGCGGTATCTCATCGGCTATCAGAAAAAAATATCCTGATCTCGATGGATTAAATAATTCTGTTCGGCGTTCCCTGGATCTTCGCTCCTTACAGTATGCCTTCGATGAAGAATCCCGGCTTCTCTTTAGAAGCAACGGGCCGTTCTGGTACCGTGGCTTTTTTGAAGAAAGAGAAGGTGTCTATTTAAAGGACGACAACAATTCGATCGATTCCATTTTGAATCAGTATGGCGTGAGCCATATTGTCGTGGGCCACACCGGTGTGGATAGTGTGATAAGCCTTTACGACGGCCGCGTATTTGCCATCGATGTTCCCTTCGAGGATCTGGGCACACTCCAGGCCCTGCTCTGGAAAGATGGGAAATTTTATCGAGTGAACGGATCGGGTGAACTTCAGTCATTGAAATAATCGACGGGACAGTTGCCTATTTTTAATTGATCTCAATAAAATGTTTTTCTTGACTTAATAATTTCAATTTCGGTCTTTGAGTATCAATCTTTTTTCCAATAAAACATAGGGAGGCTTTATGTACAGGAGATTCTGTGTAACTCTGGCCGCTATTGTTGTCGTATTTGCGGCTGTAGCCTGGTTTGGTGCGATCAATACCGCTGAAAGCAGTGTTACTGATTACGAAAATATGATTGCCGATTTCTTCGCTAAAGTGGAAATTGGAGATTATGCCGGCGCCATTGAATTCCTCTATTCCAATAATCCCTGGATAACCGCCAAATCCGATGATATCCAGCAATTACGGAGTCAATTTGTGGGATTGGCCGAGATAGTCGGCGAGTACAAAGGCAGGGCAATAATCAGCCAGGAAAAAATTGCGGACAAGATTGTATATCTCAATTATCTGGTAGCCATGGAACGACAGCCGCTTAGCTTCAAGTTCTATTTTTATTATATTGATGGCGAGTGGCGGACCCAGTCGTTTGCATACAATGATGATATCGAGGATATGTTAGAAGAGCGCGCTCGACAACAATTTTATTCGGCGTCAAAATAATCCGGCATATCCAAAAATATCGGATTACATTGCCCGATCAACCGAACAGTATTCCGAATACCAGGCTGAACTCGGCGCCGTTGTAATTTTTTCGACTTCCTATCGGCTTGTTGAAATCGACCATGGCATTGAACAGGCCGCTGAGACCAAGAGTAACTCTTCTGCTTAGAAGCAGATCGAAACCACCGCCGACTCGTCCGCCAAAGGTGGTCTCGGTTCTCGATTCGGTGACTATACTCACACTGATCTCACTTTTCTCCTGACTGCCGACAAAGATACCGGCGCCGGCCTCGAGATACGGCCGGATGATCGAGTTGGGATCATTCATCGGTATATAATGCCGCGCGCCGACAATAATGGGTGATACAATCGCTCTGCTGGTAGTAACACCCATATACTCGATCAATGTTTCTGTCTCGATACTGAGAACCGAAGCCGACACAAAAATCGACCAGTTCTCCTTGATCCAGTGATTAAATCCGACACCGCCGATGGGACTGCCGCTTTTTACCGATGTAAGCGCGCCGCCCTGATTCAGGGCCACCTTGGCATCTCCCGATTCAAGCCAGCCGCCCATTCTCAATTCCCCGCGTGATCTATTTTCAAGTGTCCCGGCCTGCGCCGCCAATGCCAGAAAGATGAAAAGTACAAAAACCACGCCGACTTTCAATGACTTTTTGCTGGACATAATTCCCCTCACAATAATTACCGTTTGTATCTATAGGTTGCCAGAGACACAATTTCTTACGTTCTGCATTACAAATCGTAAGGAAACCCTTAATCATATCAGGATTAATTTAACTGGTTTATATTACGGAGTGTTGGCCCGGTTGTTTCATTTACCATTATATGTTTGACATTAATTTTGCTTCTCCATCCTGAATGAAAAATGAACCAACCAGAAATGAGTATTATTACTCAACATATTCCGCCGTTTTATTTATCCTTATCCCACATCGATTCGTATCATACATTAATTGATCATTGCAAATATTGCCCGGCGGTTTTAAATTAGACTGATATTATAGAACTAAAATGATTTTTGATATGGAGATATAAGATGTTAAAAGCCGAAAATGCGGTTCTGGTGGTTGTCGATGTGCAGGGAAGACTGGCCACCCTGATGTATGACAAAGAAAAGTTTTTCCAAAATATGGTGACCATGATCGACGGAGCGAAAATCCTTGAGATACCTGTTCTCTGGAATGAACAGTTGCCGGACAAATTGGGCGCGACTATCCCGGAAATAAAAGAGACCCTCGGCGATATGACGCCGATGGTAAAAAGCACCTTCAGTTGCTGGGGCAATTCCGAATTTGTCGGAATTCTCAAAAAATCAGGCCGCAAACAGGTTCTTTTAACCGGTATGGAATCCCATGTCTGTGTCTATCAGACCGCCGTTGACCTGATTGAGGCCGGATATGAAGTCTATCTTGTCGCCGATTGTGTTTCCTCAAGGACGGCAGAGAATAAGGAAGTCGGAATTCAAGCCATAAAGGATCTCGGCGCTAAAATAACCTGTATCGAGATGGCCTTTTTCGAGATGCTCAAAGTGGCCGAGGGTGATAAATTCAAACAGATTATAAAAATAATTAAATAGACATTTATTTTTTACTTGCATGCGGGATGTTTCTTGTCGTAATTTTAATTACACAAGAAAGGAGGTGGTCCGTATATGATAAATGACCAATGTGAGGTGGCTGCTACTTAGCCAATCCCTTTCGAAAATTATCGTTGGGATTAGCTGAGTAAATCCCAACAGTTTTACCGGCCCGGCGGCTCTGTGGATGCCGCCGGGTTTTATATTGTTTTATCGCCGGACTTCTGAAATTATGGGAATATTCCCATACCCTTTTCTGATTCAATTCAATGAACTCTCAATATTGTTATTACACTCGTCGATATTAAAGCATAAGAAGTCTTAAAATCCCAAAACTCCTATTGGAGGTAAATCGTGTGTAAATCAAAGATTCCAGTAATCCTCTTATTCATCTTGATATTGCCCGTTGCTAATATCTGTTTTGCGGGAGTCGATATCGGCCTGTCACTCGATAGGGACGGGCTTAAAAGTTTTCACCTTGCCGTCGGTGAACATTACCAGGTTCCCGAAAAGGAAATAGTCGTTGTCCGCGAAGCAAAGATTTCGGATGAAGAACTGCCGGTGGTATTTTACCTGGCCGGTCGCGCCGGGGTGAGCACTCAGGCTATCATAAAGCTTCGTCTTGATGGAAAATCGTGGATGGATATTTCCGCTCATTGCGGTCTTGGTCCAGAAATATATTATGTCTCCCTGAAGACCGATCCCGGGCCGCCTTACGGAAATGCCTACGGACATTTCAAAAACCGTAACAGAAATGAATGGAGAAACATTAAACTGACCGACGATGATATCGTCAATTTTGTCAATCTGAAATTCCTTTCCGAACATTATGGATACAGCCCCGATGAAATCGTCAAAATGAGAGCCAAAGGACAGGATTTTATCAGTGTCAATACCGAAATAAAAAAGAACAAAGGACAATCAAAAAAGGATTACACCTCCAATTCAAAATCCCAGGGTAAGGGCAAAGGCAAAGGGAAAGGTAAAAAATAAATAGGTTATGCCAGAAAAAGCGGGGTGTCATTGTAGGGCACCCCCTTTTTTTTATCAGGATTATTTCTTGACCGCTTCGATTTGAAGTTCGATTTTGATTTCATCACCGACTATCAGTCCGCCGGTTTCGATCGTCTTGCTCCAGGTCATGCCGTACTCTTTTCGGCTTAGTTTTGTCTCACCTTCAAACGCTATTCTTTCTTTCCCCCACGGATCGGTCACTTTGCCGAGGAATTCAAAAGGTATGGAAATGTCTTTGGTAACACCATGCATAGTCAGCCTGCCGTTAAGGATCATGTCGTCTCCGTCTTTTTCGACACCCGTGCTTACAAAAGTCATCTCAGGATACTTTTCGACATCGAAAAAGTCGGCGGAACGAAGATGTTTGTCGCGATCGGCATTAGAGGTGTTAATACTGGCAATATCGATGATCACATTTGCTGACGACTTGATAGTATCATTCTCGTCGAATGTGATCTCACCGCTGAAGCTGGCAAAATTACCTTTGACATTGGTAATGACCAGATGTCTCACCGAAAAACCGGCATAAGAATGCGACAGATCAATGCTGTATGTGTCGGCGCTGAAAACAGCTCCGGCCGCCATTATGACCGCCAGCAACGAAAAAACAATAACTCGAAATTTCATAATAAACCCCATATAGTTAAAAACTGAAATTATTGTCGATAAAAGTTGATTTTCTCTGCTTTATAACAGGGAAACCGGTGAACCCGGCAAAATGTTCCGAATAACAAACGGATGTTTAATTTATGATGATTCAGGTTTTAATTGCCTGAATGTCTGAAATACTATATTTGAATGAATTACAACAAATTAGAGGTGAGCGGGGGATTGGGGAATTTATTCTTTGGGGATTATCAGGAAATTAAGATTTTCCACTATATCGCCGCCCTCGACTGTCTTGACTTGAAAAGTAACATGGGGCGGATCCGATGTGTACCCGTACTGGGCCAACTGCTCCGGATCGGGAAAGGCTTTATACATACCCGGCACGACACCGAGATAAAAATATTCGCCGTTATTGAAGGTGGTGATTATTACTTCTTTGCCGGTTAATTCATTGATAACCTTAATCTTAATGCCGCCGACACCGACCGTGCCATCGGCCATATTGCGCCTGACAATACCGTTGATCTCACCGGCGGTAACTACCGGGACACTGATACTGGTCACCGTATTGGGATTGATCAGGACCCGGAAATTTTCGTGAGCGGGTTGAAGCATCGGGTTGTCGAGGCTGTACGGATCGATCTGCACAATATATTCATCGTATGGTCGCAGGCCGTCATAATAATAAAGTTTCTTACCTCCGGCGCGTTTTCCTCTGGCGCCCCCCACATTGGCTTTCAGTTCTGTCAGTAACTCTTCGCCTTCATCGAGGACACCGTTGTAATTTTCATCCAGAAACGGCCAGACCACCGCTGTCCCCAATCCCAAACCGTTGCGGCGATCAAATCGGAAAGTTCCGGTCTCCTGATCAAAGCGAATCGAGCCCTTCTGGGTCTGCGTGAAGATTATCCTATCGTCATTGATATTGGCGCGGGAAGTGAAGTTTGCAAAATTGTTGAATATGTTAAAACCGATCATGAACATATTCGATGCAGTCAGATTATTATGCTCGTAGCTGAATGAAAGCTGACCCAATTTGAACATTCTTTTCTGGATATAAACTCCGTACTTCGATATCTGATTCATATTATGATCATAGTCAATCTTGAACTGCGGCCGGAACCAGCGCACAAATGAAGTCGCGGCGAAAAGCTGGCTGGTAAGCTGCTTGTCGGTGCGGTTGACAAAATCGGAGATTTTATAACTTCCGATATAACTGAGGTGTAATTTATACAGCGGTAATTTAAATCCGTAATTCATATTTCTTATTTCATACAATGGATACCGATCCTGGGTAAATCGGAAACGGAGACTTAAATAGCTTTTGCGGATCTTAAGCGGCGAGGACAGGGCGATCGAAATATTATCGATCTGTTCCATCTTGTTCCAGAAGCCGTTTTCGTAATATTTGGTGTAACCGGCATTGATATTAACAAGTGACGGCCGACTGTAATTTAAATTGCATTCAAGGGCGTTGTCGGGGGAGTAGGAACTGCTCAAGAGCAGGCTGCCGAACGGATGAACGGTGGCTTCGGCCGCGAAGGTCGGTTTTTCATCCTCGATCGGATTGATCGGGTAATCGGCATTCACACCGAGTGTCAGACCGCTTAGCAGACCATAATAGGCATTGGCCTGGGCATATTTTTGATTTTCGATCCGTCCTGACTGTACTCCTCCGGCCAGAGTGTATTCAAAACTGTTTTTTGGAATCAGGTTGTAAGGTGCCCGGACAAATTCCTCACGAGTTTGTATTTCACCGTTGGGTCCGTACATTTTCAAAAGGACTCGAGATGAACCATAGTTGATATCTGTCAGGAAGCTGTAGTCACCATTCTCGTCGGTGTGGGCGAAATCTTCGAGATTATTGTTGACATAAAGTTCGACCTCCCACCCCTGACCGGCATGCCCGGAGATTTCGACTGTCTGGAAATACTTGCGTTGCACCTGAGGTTTATTGGTCACGAGAATACCGTCAAGGCGGCGCAACAGCGCCCCGCCCGCGTTGATCTCACCCATCTCGAGTTGAGTCAGATAACTGTTGTTGTTGAAAACATAATGCCATTTATAGCGAACCTGATCACTTTGAAAACTGGTTCCGCTGTTTCCCGTCCCGCTGACCGTTACATCGCCTCCGAAAAGCATCCCGCCAAGACCAAGACCGAAATACTGTCCCTTTTTCTCGAGCGGGTTGAGCGTTATCGTCCAGTCGGCCACGCCTGCCTTCAAATGCTCCCGTTTGTAGGGTATATCCTGTATATCTTTGGCCGAGGCTTCGCGGGCCAGGAGCTTTTTATGCTCCGCATTGCGCTTTAATTTCTGATAAGCAGGGAAATCCTTGCTGAGTGCCAGATAGACGCTCAACTGCGAAAAATTAAAATGCATTTTCATATCGAAAATACTTTCGAAAAGCTCCAGCCTTAAAAATAATTCAGTGTCGGTCCGGTAATAATCATGAGGACCGAACTCACTGGATTTGCCGAAACATTTGGCCCGGCCTTTTTCGAGATCGATTTCGAATTTATTGTCGAGGCTTAAAAACTCTCCATAATATTTGCCGTTTTCCGGATCAGTGCGGATATTTATTTCCAGGAGACGGAAAATATCAACCATCGGAAGAAACAGGCTGCGGCCGTCATATTGCGCGAAGATGTCCCTGTTTATCAGGCGGGGGATCTCAAATTTGACAATAATCTCTTCAAATTCGGCCGTACTGCTGTTGGGGAACTGCGCCTGCAACCCCGTGGCAATCGATGACAGGATCATCAGCGTCGCAATTATCTTACTTATGGGTCGTTTTCCGCACATAACGGATACCGTTTTAATCAGCTACTGAATTTATTCAACCAGCGCCGTGAAGACGATGCTGTTGCCGACCACCATATCCTCGACAGGGACATCGGTCCGGCCCTCATTGCTGATTGATACTTCAACATTAAACGGCAATTTGTATTCGTTGCCGATTACCGGCAGCGTCATATTTCTGGTCAGGTCGCGGTAGACCGCCAGATCGATCTGCTCGCGGGAAATAACCTTCCCGTTGGCATCCACCAGACGGCACTGAAGGACACCGATATACGATACATTGCCGTGATTGACCATGTCGATCAGGACATTCACCGTGCTGTCCGTCATTGTCGCCCTGCTGTTGGCCACTTCCAGTTTGGAAATAAGATTACCGGTCCTGTATTTTAATGAGATGGCTGTCTGCATTATCATATTCAATTTGGTGGTAATCTTTTCGTTATCGGAAGCGGTTGGAATCGATGTTTCACCTTCTTGCGCTCTGATTACAACCCGCACCCAGTATTCGCCGTCCGCAAGATCCTTGGGCGGATGTGCCACGAAGCGAATGACCTGGCTGGCGTTGGGCTGAAGAACCATCTTTCTCGGAAAAGCCTTGATCCAGCCCAGGGCCGATTGCGGATCGGTAACACCGGAATCCTGAAGAAATATCTTCACATTACCCAGGCTGTCCGACTCCGGAATGCCGAACTGGAAATTGATACTGATTTCCTTTGGCTTGTCGCTTGGATTCTGTACCGTCAGCCGACCGGTTTTCTTGTGGTCCGATAAAACCAGGGAAGTCGGTGCAACCAGAACCCCCGCCTGAAGTTGTACGCGGAATAAAATGGATATAATCAGAATGAAAAATATTCCCCGCCATACCGATTCCGTGGTCGGGCGGGGATTATACTTTTTACTGTCCATAGCAACCCTCATCCTATGATTTGTTTGTTTTGTCGTTAAGGCCGGCTTTAAAACCGGCCATCAAAATGAAAAATCTTTATTTCACAAAAGTCAATTTTTTATTTCAATCAATTTCCGGTATAGGCAACCGTAAGGATAATATCCGCGGTATAAGCATCGGCACGCTGATCGACCGTCGGATATACCGTTCCGCCCATGAAAATCTGAAGGATATTGTCGGTGGCTCCTATGACCATATCGCTCAGATTATGGGGGTCCTGATCGACAACCGCACCGGCTCCATGCGCCGCCGGAGTCCCGGCCGCGGTGGTGTCGATGTCGGCATCGGTGTTGCTGAATGAAATAACCAGACGATCCTCATTGGTTGAATTCCAGAGATAGTCCGGGAGCTGGAAATACATCGAGATTTCCTTGCCGCCCGCACCGGTTATCTGAAACACGCCGGCATTGAGCACGACTGTTTTATCCGCCGTGGTCGGGACGCCCTGAAGGACATCGCCGAAGGCCAGGTCATGCGTCGCCGTAACGCCC
>Ga0209834_10002017_pt1 | contig 10967 bp, 11 predicted proteins | sample Mar14236cmmetaG_FD_184134 | JGI IMG/M metagenome (GOLD analysis project Ga0209834, IMG submission 184134) | Marine hydrothermal vent microbial communities from Guaymas Basin, Gulf of California to study Microbial Dark Matter (Phase II) - Marker... ...
TCTTTATTCTTCTCTCCTTTTAAAATCCTAATTCCGCTTTTGCTAACTTCCAACTCCTTCGCCAGTAATTTTATCAATTCTTTATTCGCCTTTCCTTTTACTGGAGCGGCGGTGATGTAAACTTTTATCCCCGGCAAATTTTCCTCGCCGCCAAAATTAAACTTGTTTTGTTTTAACTGCTCTAATCCAACAACTTCATTCCGCGAAGATCTAGTAATAACCCGACATTTAAATTTCATATTCAAAGTTGCTAAAATTATAAAAATACGCCACAAATAAAAAGCGATATGAAATTAAAATTATATTCCATAAATTTTGTTCCATATTCCATATTTTATATTTTAAAACCTAAAGCGTTAGCTCAACTAGCAAACCCGCCAGCTGGCGGATTTTTATCAGCTCCTGCGCGCTTTGCTACTAACTCAAAACAATTACTTTCCGGCAATATGGTCTTAGAAGAGCCGCCGATTTTTCCAATTCATCATCGGAATAAGAGTTTAGCTTTTCAAAATCTGGATCCAGTGTTTTGCCCGGACGAAACTGGTTAAGCGTATAGCGGCTGGCGTTTTTTAAAGCGTCGGGGTCAATTTTATTCAACCATTTAATTATTTTCAGAATATCATTTTTATCAACAATCGTCGGCGCCATCGTTGTCCGCCATTCATAATCAACACCACTGTCAGTTATAAGTTTTATGCTTTTCTCCAAATTTTCTTGCAGAGACACAAAATTTTGCGCCCCCTCAATTTCATTTTGCGCATCTTTGTTTCCCATGTTTTTTTCGGCGCCTATCGCTAAATTGTACTTTTCCGGCGCGGTTTTGATATCCATCGCCCAATAGTCAACTAATTTTTCCGCAGTCAGTTTTTTTACCATTTCAGGATTTGAACCATTAGTGTCAACCTTTACCAAAAATCCCAGTTTTTTTATTCTTTTTATAAAATCGGGTAATTCTAAATTTAAAGTTGGCTCGCCGCCGGTGAAACTTATTCCGTCTAAATCGCCTTGCCGCGATTTTAAAAATTTAAAAAATTCTTTTTCTGATATCTGCGGCAAAGACGCAATCAATCGCGCTTTTACAAGTTCTGGATTGTGGCAAAAGGGACACCGAAAATTACACCCCGCTAAAAAAACAACTGCCGCAATCTTATCTGGGTAGTCAATGAGAGTAAATTTCTGAAGACCTCCAATAATCATAAAAGAAGTTACAAAAAATCTTTTGGTTCTTTTCTTTTAACACCGATCTTATCAAAATCCCTGTCATAAGAAACAATAACGCTGCCTAACTTCTTTTTGTCGACTAAAAAACTTGAAGCGATAAAAGCATCAACAAACTTAACATTAAACTTTTCATAAATAGAAACCGCCAAATAAGGATGATATTTATCGACAATTTTCAACTCCTTTAAATTTAGAATTCCTTTTAGCGCATCCGTAACTTGCTTTTTTGAAAACTTGTAAGTTTTTCCCAAAACCCAACCTACTTCAATTAAAACTAAGCTTGAAGTAAAAGCTTTGATTTTTCCTTCCCTGACTTTTTTCACAAACTCAAAGCATTCTTTAAAAGTTTTTTTATCTTCCTTCACTAAAATTCTCAAAAAGATGTTAGTGTCAATAAAATATAAATTAGAATCTTTCATATTCCCTTTCCATTTTTTTTCTTAACTTTAAGGCTGAAAATTTCTTCTTTGGCTTAAATTTATCTGCCATTTCCAAAATGTCAGAAGCGGATTTAATTTTTACTTCTTTATTTTTCAATTCCAAAACAATCCTAGAAGAAGGTTTCAATTTTAAAACTTCTCTAATTTCTTTAGGAATAGTAATTTGTCCTTTTTGAGTTATTGTTGTTCGGTAAAGCATAATATTTTAGTATTACCCAAATCAAAATTCTTACCTATATCTTAATACTTACAAATCTATCTGTCAAGCGCTTAATTTTCTACTTACTTAGTTTTAAATTCTTTCCTCTGTTCATACTCCGCGCGTTTTCCCTTATTCCATTGTTGGACAGGACGGAGAAAACCGACCACCCGGGAATAAACCTCGCAATCCTGGTCAACGACACACTTCGGACATTTAAAATGTTCTCCCGATAAATAACCATGCACCGGGCAAATGCTAAAAGTCGGAGTCAGGGAAAGATAAGGCATTTTTACTTTTTTGAAAATTCGCCGTATCAGCATTTTCGCTTCGTCGCCGCTTGGCAGCCGTTCTCCCAGAAAAGCGTGGAAAACTGTCCCGCCGGTATATTTTGACTGCAAAGAATCCTGCAAGTTTACCGCCTCAATTAGATCATCAGTAATGCCCACTGGCAACTGGGACGAATTAGTATAGTAAGGATCAGAAAGTTCATCGCTGTCTCGATGATAATACTGGGCAGTAATAATATCCGGATATTTTTTCTTGTCAATCCTTGCCAAGCGATAAGAAGTTCCTTCGGCGGGAGTCGCCTCCAGATTATAAAGATTGCCTGTTTCTTTTTGATAATTCAACAATTTATTTCTCATAAAATCAAGTATATCTTCAGCAAAATCATTTCCTTTTTTAGTGACAATATCCGATTTGTCCTTAAAAAAATTCAACAGCGCTTCATTCATGCCAATCAATCCAACAGTGGAAAAATGGTTTCCCCAGAATTCTCCCCGTTGGAGCTTAACATTGCTTAAATAATATTTTGAATAAGGATAAAGCCCTTTATCGGTAAAATTCTCAATAGTTTTTCTCTTAATCTCCAGACTTTCTCTGGCTAAATCCATTAGATGCTCCAGTTTTTTAAAGAATTCTTTTTTGCTTTTTGACAAATAACCAATCCGCGGCAAATTAATTGTTACCACTCCAATTGACCCAGTCATCGGATTGGAACCAAATAATCCTCCGCCACGTTTATAAAGCTCACGGTTATCCAAACGCAATCGGCAACACATTGAACGGGCATCCTCCGGGCTCATCTCGCTATTAACATAATTAGCAAAATACGGAATGCCATACTTAGCAGTCATTTCCCACATTAATTTATTATTGGGGTCATCCCAATCAAAATCTTTAGTAATGTTGTAAGTGGGAATTGGAAAAGTAAAAACCCGCCCTTTAGCGTCTCCCTCCAACATTACTTCGGCAAACGCCCGATTAAAGACTTTCATCTCTTCGGAAAAATCCTTATATTGCTCCTTTTGCTGTTTACCGCCGATAATCACCGCTTCTTCCGCCATCGTGGAAGGAATATTTAAATCCATTGTTATGTTCGTAAATGGCGTTTGAAATCCAACCCGAGTCGGCACATTGACATTAAATAAAAACTCCTGGAAAGCTTGTTTGACTTGCTGATAATTTAACTGGTCATATCTAATGAAAGGCGCCAGAAGAGTATCAAAATTGGAAAACGCTTGCGCGCCAGCTGATTCTCCTTGAAGAGTGTAAAAAAAGTTTACTATCTGCCCTAAAGCAGTTCGGAAATGTTTAGCGGGCTTACTTTCAATTTTTCCCGGCACTCCGCCAAATCCGCGAATCAGTAAATCTTTTAAATCCCAGCCGCAACAATAGGTTGCCAGCATTCCCAAATCGTGAATATGAAAATCACCGTTTTCATAAGCTTTTCTAATTTCCGGCGGGTATATTTTTCGTAGCCAATATTTTGAAGTAACCAGCGAAGCGATATAATTGTTTAACCCTTGCAAAGAATAGGCCATATTGCTATTTTCTTTCACTCGCCAGTTAATTTTAGAAAGATAATCATCCACTAAATCAACTGAACTCTTAAGCATTTCTTGGCTCTCCCGCAGAATTTTGTGTTGCTCGCGGTAAATGATATACGCCTTGGCAGTTTCAATATAATTAGCGCGAATCAAAACTTCTTCCACAATGTCTTGAATTTCTTCCACTGTCGGAATTTCTATTTTTTGATCATCTTTTTTCTTATATCCGTTTCTAACTTTAAATCGTTTTAAAATAATCGCCTCCGCTTTTCGCGCCAGCTCTTGCGCAATTCTTTTATTTCCTTCGGCGGTGACTTTAAAAGTTTTAGCAATCGCGTTAGCAATTTTGCTTCTTTTAAATTTTACTATTCGCCCGTCCCTTTTTCTAATTTTATCTATTTTTTTAGTAGTCATTTTGGTGATCATAATTACATATAATTAAAAATTTAGACAAAAAAAACAACGAATGAATTGTGGATAGCAAATTGTAAACAGCAAAAATTTATCGGTTTGCTATATATAACTCATTCACAATTCTCTATTTACAATTCACGATTTCATCTTTCTCCTAATAAACGCCGGAATGTCCAGCTCGTCTTCTTCGTCGCTTGCTATTTGATTTACTTTAGGTTTAAAGAAATTATCGTCCTGTTTTACAATTTTCTGTTTTGGTTTCTCTTTTTCTTCTTTTTTCTCTTCTTTATTTTTATTATCCTTTATTGCCTTATTTTTTTCTATACTAAAATCCCGTTCTTCTCGCGAATCATCTTCAAAACCGGTGGCAATAACCGTAATTTTTACTTCTCCTTTCCTAAGATTATCATTGCCTGCCGCGCCAAAAATTACTTTAGCGTTTGGATCAATAGACTTGGTAATAATACTAGCCGCTTCATTAATCTCTGTCATCGCCAAATCAGAAGATCCGCTAATATTAAACAAGACTCCTCTCGCCCCATCAATTGACAACTCCAGCAGCGGACTGTTAACCGCCTGACTGGCCGCTTCAACCGCTCGATTCTCTCCTGTTGCCCGACCGATCCCCATTAGCGCCGGACCGGTATTTTCCATCACCGCCTTGACATCAGCGAAATCAACATTAACAATTCCCGGCACAGTAATCAAATCTGAAATACCCTGGACCGCTTGCCTCAAAACATCGTCAACAATTTTAAAGGCGTCTAGCAAAGAAGTTTTTTTATCAATGATCTGAAGCAGTTTATCGTTGGGAATAGTAATTAAGGAATCAGTTTGTCCTTTCAAATTTTCCAATCCTTCTTCGGCAATTCTTTTTCTTTGGGCGCCTTCAAAAGCAAACGGTTTAGTAATAACCGCCACTGTCAAAGCGCCGGCGTCCTGGGCCGCTTCGGCAATAATCGGCGCCGCTCCAGTGCCAGTCCCCCCTCCTAGTCCGCAAGTAATAAAAACCATGTCGGTCCCTTTAAGAGCCTCATGAATCTCATCCCGATTTTCCTCCGCCGCCTGCCGCCCTACTTCAGGATTCATTCCCGCTCCTAATCCTTTTGTTAAATTTTTGCCAATGTGGATTTTCTCAGAAATTTTAGAATCGTGGAGATCCTGGGCATCGGTATTAACAGCAATAAAATCAATACCTTTAAGGTTATACTCCTTCATTCTGCTAATAGCGTGGCCTCCGCTTCCGCCGACTCCAACCACTTTTATTCTGGCAAAAGTTTCCAAGTCTGGTTTAATTTCCTTCATAATAAAAATGTTATTGGGTTAAATTATTTTTTTCAATGAAAGGATTATAATCCTTTCTTCTTTTTTTTAATGATAAACATCATCACCCCCGCTCCGATAATCAGTAAAACCGCTACCACAAAAATATAAAACTTGCTATTTTTATTTTTTGTCCCAGACAAACAATCCTGCGGACAATTTTGTTTATTTTCTTCCCCTTCACACTTGCCATCGGCATTGCAAATGGAAACTGACTGAATTTCCGCCGGAGCGTTTAAAACAGTAAAGTTATAATCGTTTAATTACCGCTTAACTTCCCCGCTCCCTCGCCCGCGAACCAAAAAAACAAGCGGAATGAATGGAATATTTTTGAAAGATTTTGTAGGATTAATTAGTTTTGCTTTCTATAAAATTTTTAACCGAAAGAGTCATTAGCACAACAAGAACTAATTCTCAAATTTAATTGTTGAAAGCATTTCATCAAAATCATTTTCACAGGCCTGTTTATCTTGTTTATTTTTCGGAAGAGAAAGTGAAAATTCCTTAGACGGAGCAACATCAAAATACACATTGATAATAATCATTTCGCCTCCAGCTGCCAGCTTTACTTTCCTTGCCTTATATCCATTAATGGAAATGTCTTCGGAGTCAATAATTTCATAAAGATTATTTCTCCAAAGTCCGCCTGGAATAGCCATACAAGAATCGCCTATTCTTTTATGAAAAAATCGCTTATCTTTCAAATTCCAAATTTCTGAAGAATATTTTAAAGTAAAAGGATCGCTTTTATATATCTGCCAATTGGCAGTTTCATTCTCTTTTTTGTTTTTTTTAATAATTCTGAAAGAGCCATCGCTTTGATCACAAATTTTTCCATCTTGATAATCGTAAATCATCACTCTTAATGAAGGAGCTTGTGATACTCCGCTTTCAGAATAAGCAAGACTGGGATCAATTTTCCATGAATATTTTCCAGACTCAGCGGGAAATTCCGAAACAACAAGTCCCCTATCATGTCCGCCTTCAGCTATAGTAATATTAATTTTATCAACTCCTTCCGATTCCCAAATAATATCATAAATATTTTCGGCCAGCCATTCCTCTCCTCCATTGGGAGAAATAATCTTAACATATGGACTATTGACTTTTTTTGGTTTAGTGGTTTCACTTTCCGCTTTATCTTTTTCGCCTTTTGTTCCATCATTGGCGATAACAATATCTTTTTTGACTGGTTTGGAAATTTCTCTATGATCTCCGATTAGTTTTCCTCCGCTAGTAACGATTACTCCCGCTTCCACAAAAATAATCGCCGCTAAAAGAATTTTTGCCATGATGATTGATAAAGATTCCTTTTTCATATTTTTGCTTTTAGCGATTAAATTCGTTAATTCGCTAACAAACATAAGGGTTACATATTTCAATCTGCATTTACCAACTTTTTCAATCAATGTTTATCGGTGTCTAATTTAATGACGCGTTGGTAGGCGCTGGTAATTAAAACAAGATTCAATTAACCCGTAAACCATAAAACAATTAATTTCCTTACGGCAGAAAAGTTTTGAAAATTTTCTTGATTTTATCAAACGCGCCTTTAAATCCAAACCGATCCAGAATCCCCCGCTCACGGGAATTAAAGAAAAAACCGTCTTCGTCCGCTTCCCACATTAAAAGGCCAACGGCTGTGGCAAAGGACGGATCATCCACTTTGTCTACCACTCCATTTAACTCAGCTGGGAAACCAATTTGAACGGGAAGTTTTAGAGTTTCCTTGGCAATGTCAATAATACCAGGAAGTTTAGATCCTCCTCCCGTAAGAACAACTCCCGCCGGAAGCATTCCGCTTCGATCAATGCTTTTCAACTCTTTATCAATCATTAGGAAAGTTTCCACTAGACGCGCTTTAATTATCTCAGCAACATAACGGCGAGATACAATCTCTTCCTCTTCTTCTCCGCCCACCTCCGACAAGTTGATTTTATCCTTTTTGCTAACTTCTTCCGGAATCGCTATTCCATATTCTAACTTAATTTTCTCCGCCGTTTCAACCGAAATCCGCAAACCAATCGCGATATCGTTGGTGATATGGTTTGCTCCGATTGGCAAAGCGACGGTGTGTAAAATATTGCCATCTTCAAAAACTGACACCCCTGTTGTTCCTCCCCCCATATCTACCATAACTACTCCCAAATCTTTTTGCTTTTTGCTCAAAACCGACTTGGCGGCAGCTAAAGGAGAAAAAACAAATTCATCCACATCAATCCCTGACTGGCGAACACATTTGGATAAATTTTTCATAAAAGGGCTTGATCCTTCCACAACCAAAACTTCAGCTTCTAATCTTGTCCCGCTCATTCCCACGGGGTCATTGATTTTTTCCTGATCGTCAATGCTGAACGAACAAGGAATAACATGGATAATCTCCTTATTATTAGGAAGAGAAACAGCTTGCGCCGCTTCAATAACCCGAGTAACATCTTCTTCGCTTATCTCGCCATCAACTCGAGAAACTATCACTACTCCTTTGCTGAATTGAGAAACGATGTGGCTCCCGCCAATACTGACATAAGCGCTTTCAACTGGCACTCCCGATGTTTTTTCCGCCAACTTAACACTCTCAGTTATTGATTTAACTGTTTCTTCAACATCCACCACAATTCCCCGCCTTAAACCGGTTGATGGAGCTAATCCTACTCCCAAAATAATTGGTTTACCGTCTTTTTTATCAGATCGCTGGGCGATAACGGCTCTCGTTACATTTGTGCCGACATCAAGTCCAACAATTATTTCTCCTCCTCGTGCCATATTTGCAATTTTTAATTTTAAAATTTTTAATAAATCAGTTTTTAAACAGAAAGTAAATCACAAATTAAAATACTTAAAATTCTAAGCTGTTTTGTATTTTGAATTTTGGTTATTGTAATTTATTTGTGATCTGTAATTTTGGATTTGGCGCTTTAAAAATTAGAAAGCCAGAGATCGCTTTCCCGCTTAATTTTTAATTTTCAATTTCTCTTTCATTATACTACACTTTTCCAAAATAAAAAAGCCCGCTTAATTTTTCCCTAAACAAAGCGAATAAACGGCTTTTTCTTTTTGTTTCATTTTGACCATTTCCGATTTTTTAGTATGATTGTATCCTAGTAAATGAAGAACACTATGAATTAAAAGAATGGCGATTTCTTTCTTCACGGAATGCTTCCTCTGCTTGGCTTGCCTTGCCGCTTGCGGATAACAGATGAATATCTCCCCTAAAAACGCTTTTTCTTCCGGCAAAACAAATTTTATTTTTCTATTCTTTCCGCCTAATTTATTTTCCAGCGCGCTAAACGAAAGTGTGTCTGTTATTTTATTTTTACCGCGATATTTTCTGTTAATCGTTTTTATTCTTCGGTCTCCAGTAATCACCAAGCTAATTTCCGCCGGTTTTTTAAATTCCGCAATTTCCAAAGTCTTTTCAACAACTTTATTCAAATACTTCTGATTAATTTTTTTCTTGGTAAAATTTTTAATTAAAAGAGTCATTGAAAATTTATTTTCGTGATTTTATTTATCTTGTTCATCCTAAGCCATTCCGCGGATTCGAACCGCGAACCTACTGTTTACAAAACAGTTGCTCTACCATTGAGCTAGAATGGCAACTAAAAAATCAGAAATTTATTCCCTTTTCAACTTGTCAGAAATAATTTTTATCTTCCTCCTAGCCTTTTCATAATTCGGTTTTATCTTAACAATTTCCTTGAAACAATCCAACGCGTCCCTGTAATTTTTTTTCCGGGAATAAAGAATTCCCAGTTTCCAATAAGCATCCATATTTTTGGGATCACCGCTAATAATCTTGAGATACTCTTCTTCCTTCTTGCCGACTTTTTTAATTTTTTTCCCGCTCCTTTCTTCGTTATTCTTTTCGCTTTTGCCCTTGTCTATATCTTCTTTAACTTTATTTGTTTTCTTAACAATCAGCGGTTTTTCAATTTTAAATTCGTCAATTCTATCAGCTGGCAGTTCAGCGCTTTTAATTTGAATTTCTTTCTTGTTTCCACTCCTTCTTAATTTTTCAATTAAAGCAACAAATTTATTGTCTAACCTCAAAAAGTTAATTCTTATTTTTCTCAAAATTTTCTCCAGTTTTATATGAATGAGGTCCGAAAACCGCTTGTATTTTTCCTGGACAGCGCGCAAGCTAATCCTTTCTGCCATCCGCCGGCAGAGATATTTGAATTTTTTTTCTTCTCCTTTAACTCGCGCCGCTACCTCTTCCAAACTTCTATCATGCTTTTCCTCCGCGGAAACTTCTTTGAATTTGGAAAAATTCCGCCCCAAAATCAACAAAATACCTGCCAGGGAAAAAACAAGAACTAATTGAGGAATGATAATAAATTCCATAATTTTTAAATCGCCAAATCCAAAATTACAGATCACAAATAAATTACAACAACCAGAATTAAAATTTAAAACAATGTTATTCTTAACTTATTTTAAGGTTTGAACATTTTAACTCTGGACTTATTTGGAGTCTGGAATTTGATATTAACTTTCAACTTCGTCAATTTTACAAATTTTCAACCTAACTTAAATTTCTAATGTTAGTTTTTAATGTCCTTCACATCTACTCTCTTTCTTGTCCGATCTTCAAACTCCACCGTTACCTCTCGGGCAAGGACATGCTTTTCAATAATTTTGCCTTTTTCTCCGTTTACCGTTACCGCAGATCTTAATCCCTGAAAGCCAACACTCGCTTTTTTATACTGTTCGCTTTCATAACCCAGACAACATCTTAATCTCCCGCAAAGACCGGAAATTCTATCACTGCCCCTTTGTCCTAATTGTTGGATTCGGGCATTTTCCGCACTTACGCTTTTTAAATTTCCATTAAATATCCTACAGCAGAGTTCTTTTCCACAAATGCCAAGACCGCCAACCATCCGCGCTTCGTCCCGAGAACCAATTTGTTGAAGACGAACCGATTTTTGGAAATGTTGAGAAAGCGTCTTGATTAAATTTCGAAAATCAACTCTTTTCCCCGCCGTAAAAGAAAAAATAATCTTGCTTCCATCAAAACTAAAATGAACGCCGGTTAATTTCATTGGCAAATCATTTTTTTTTATTTCTGCCTGACAAAATCTCAGCGCTTCTTTTTCTTTTCCTTGATATCTTTCAATAAGTTCAAGATCGGAAGCGTTGGCGCGGCGCAAAATCAATCCATTTTCTTGATCAGCTTGATCAGCTTTAACATTCACGGCAACCACTTCTCCATTTTCAATTTCGCGTTCCGCCCCCACAATCACCTTATCTCCTTCTTTTAGGTTAAGATTATTATCCTTAAAGATCTTCGGACTTTCCCAAGGATAAATTTTAACAGATATATTCATATATTGGAAATTGGAAATTGGAAATTGGAAATTAATACCCAATATCTAATATCCAATTTTTATTTTACTTTAACGCCATTATAGGGTCCGCTGATTTTCTCCTATTTTTCCTCCCCTTATCTAGGAGCCGGTGATTTCTAATAATTCCCCTCTCGGGAAAAGGTTAAATTATAATTTTTAATTTCCAATTCTTAATCAACTTTTAATA
>Ga0209834_10002018_pt1 | contig 10966 bp, 5 predicted proteins | sample Mar14236cmmetaG_FD_184134 | JGI IMG/M metagenome (GOLD analysis project Ga0209834, IMG submission 184134) | Marine hydrothermal vent microbial communities from Guaymas Basin, Gulf of California to study Microbial Dark Matter (Phase II) - Marker... ...
TTGGTATAGCTGGTGATACTTATCCAGGAGAAGATGACCCTTATTTTGAGGGAGAACTTGCAACAAAAGCAGCCTTTGATTTACTCGATGGTTATGAAGCGAGATTTGTATGGACTTCAACGGGTAGCCTTTCAGGTGCGCAGGATATAATCGATGCCATAAGCGAGGGCTGCGGCTTCCTACACTTCTCCGGCCATGGAAATCCAATGAGCTGGGCAACACATCCGCCATACGATGAAGAAACATGGATAGGAATCGATGTACTCCAATTCTATAAATTCTCAAATAAGGGCATGTATCCAATAACAATAATAGGTGGATGCCACAACAACCAATTTAATGTTAGCGTATTCAATCTCCTCAAACTTAAGCACCTCAAAACAATTTATTACAAATCCGAATGGAGCCCAGAATGCTTCGGATGGTGGCTCGCCCGCAAGATAGGCGGCGGAAGTATAGCTACCGTTGCCAATACAGGTTATGGCTACGGCATACCAGGCGAAGACTGTCTCACTGGCAGAGGAAGATACATGGAAATACACTTCTTCAAGAGTATTGCAGATGGTAAGGAAACGCTTGGAGAAGTTCATGCCTCCGATTTAACTTACTACCTCAATGCATTTCCACCGATGGTGGATAGAATAGATACAAAAATCGTTGAACAGTGGGCACTGCTTGGAGATCCAAGCCTTATGATTGGAGGATATCCAGAGTAGCATCCTTCACGAGGTTGTTATTCTTACATCTCTGATTAAAGCGTGCGGCGTAAATACAGGATTTTCAACTTCCCACCAGTATATTTGCCTTCTCTCTTTCGATAATGCATCGATATTTTTTAGCATCCTTTCCATATTATCACTTATTCTTACTCCTTTTACCCCCTCCTTTATCTCTCCGTTTTTCACATAAAATGCCGCATCCCTTGCGATTGTCGAAAAATCCCCGCTCCTGTAATTGTGAAAACGCGTATACCAAACATTCGTTATAAGCAATCCCTCCTTGATATTCTCAATTATCTCCTCCATACTATACTCACCTTTCTTAATGATGGTATTCCATGGATGTGGAGATATTATGCCAGCATTTGCTGTCGTCGCCACTTCATGCATTTTGGCTGTCGTGCTATTATGGAGATAGCTTTTAAGCACCCCTTTTTCCACAATCGCTGTTTCTCTTGTCGCCACTCCCTCATCATCAAATTTTACTGAAAAAATGCCATCCTCCGCCACCCCACTATCATAAATGCTTATTCTCTCGCTCGCCACCTGCTGCCCCATTTTCCCAGCAAGAAATGAATAGCCAGCATCAACAGCAAATGCAGATGAGAAAAGGGCGAAATAGTGCATTAGGTTGGCGAAGGCGAGTGGGGATAGAATAACATCATATTTTCCCTCCCTTACTCTTTTTGTACTCCTGCTCTGTGAAGCCATCTCACCCGCCTTTTCTACACTTTTTATATCTATGCCATTATGCCTGCGGGAACAGCTCACCGCATGCCCAGATGCTGTTTCATTAAAAACCCTCATTGATAGATACATCATGCTATTTTTGTCTTCAGCTTCGACAAATGGAGTGTATATTTTTGTCTTTTCGAGTTCGCTGAAAATTACACCCGCTACCTCCTCTCCATGTTGTAACGATACATTTATTGCTTTCTCTGCCAAATCAAGTAATTTTTCATCATCTATGACCTTTTCATCAAAATATTTTCTATCTATATAATTGCCACCTTCCCCAAGTTCAAAAGGTGTTGAAGGAAGCATCTTTATCATTTTCTCTGCTTTTTCAATTGCCTTCTTTAATTTTCTCTCATCAGGATTTTCAACAACAAGAGTTGCGAGTTTTCCATCCTTATAAAGATATAGATGCATCTCTTTTGTTTTCCATTCTTTTAAAACCCCTGCTCTGCTGTTATATATTCTTATTTGCTTGCTTATCGCCTCCTTTTCTATTGCCACATATTTATCGAATTTTTTAAGGGCATCAATCATTTTATCGCCACATCTCGCAACCTCAAATCTACTCCTCCAGTTGATACTTCTATTCCCTGCATCGGCTCCCCCTTGCCGCACGTTGCGGGATAAAATTCCAGTTTCTTTCCAGCTGCATCCACTTTCCTATAAAAATCAAAAGTTGATATCTCTATGGCGGGATGATATGCTATACCATTTATCTCCCCATTTTTTATTATATATGCCTCCTGCCCTACATATTTTTGATTTATTCTCAAATCATCAATGTTCCATTCCATAAAGGTTTTCATGTAAATGCCCTCCTTTATCTCCTCCATCATTTCTTCCAAGCTATAGTCGCCGGGCATGAAATACGTATTCGCCATTCTAACAATCGGCTCCTTTCCATACGTGGCTCTTGCTGATGCATTACTTTTTGCATGCATTTCATGGGCTGTCTCACGATTATGAAGAAATTCATTCACTATTCCTTCTTTAATCAATATACGCTGTCCCGCCTTTACTCCTTCATCATCATATTTATAAAAACCATAACTTTTTGGAAGCGTGGGGTCATCGGCAATGCTTATGCATTCGTTTCCTATTTTCTTTCCAATTAAATCGGGCGTGGCATATGATTTTCCCGCCTGCGCCGCTTCCCTGCCAAGTATGCGATCTGCTTCGAAGGGATGTCCGCAACTTTCATGAGCTATTAATCCAGTTATATATGGAGAGAGAATAACATCGCCACGCTGCGGAGCTTTTCTGCCTTTTTTAATCAGGTCTTTTAAGAAATTAATATCATGCCGCAAATGCTCCTCCACTCTCCACTCCTCCGCTACTTCCCATCCTCCTGTATTTCCAAATTCCCGATGCATTTGTTCTATCTTTTCATCTGCTACAGTTACGAGATAATATAGATAAATCCGAGGAATTTTTGAGAAAATTCTGGCTCCCTCGCTATTCATGTACAACTTTTCCTGTATCTTTTCTTCATATGAAATTGTTCTTTCATGCTCTTTCGCCACCCCATCAATTTCTTTCAGATATTCCATTTTTTCGTCAATGTCTGGAAAGTCACCTTTTATTTCGTAGCTCTCGCAATGCATTTCTTCTTCACTTAAACCCACATTTCCCTTCTGAATTCGAGCCATCTTCTCTGCCTTTCTAACCCCTTCCTTTATCTCCTCTTTACTCACAATATTTGAAAAATAAAAGCCGACTCCTCCATCTATCACTCTTATGGAGAATCCATAATTTTCCTCTGTTCCCGCCCCACGAAGCACACCATTTACAAGCAAAATATCCTGCCTATTCTGTTTCTCTATTCTAACCTCCACATATTTTGCCCTTGAAATTTTCAGGGCGTGCTCTGCAAGTTCTTCCACAGTTATATGGCGGCGATGGTAAATAATCTTTCGGAATCCTGTGGCAAAAGAAAAATTGAAATGATGGTTTGTCATGTAATAGATGATAGATGATGGATTTCGTTGCTTTGTCTCCCGTATGTCAGGCTCTTCTTGCAACTATATTCACATGGCTTGTTACCGCTATAGGGGCAGGAGTTGTATTTTTCAAAAGGGATATAAGTCGAAAAACTCTTGATCTTTCATTGGGATTTTCTGCTGGCATAATGCTTTCTGCCAGCATATGGTCTCTCCTTCTTCCTGCATTGGAAATAGCGCCGGAAAGATTTTCGTGGATGCCGGCTGCTGCTGGCTTTTTGGCAGGTGGGTTTTTCCTGAGATTATTGGATAAATTTATTCCCCATCTACATTTATTCCTTCCTGAAGAAAAGGCTGAGGGCATTAAAAGCGATCTCGGAAAAACAACCCTTCTGGTGCTTGCCATTGCCATCCACAATTTTCCAGAGGGGCTGGCAATAGGGGTTGCATTTGGGAGCATTGCATTTGGAGAAGGAAGTATAGCAGCGGCGATAGCACTTACCATAGGAATAGGCATTCAGAATTTTCCAGAAGGCATGGCGGTTTCGTTGCCACTGAGAAAGGAAGGATACTCCCAAATGAAAAGCTTCTGGTATGGGCAACTATCTGCTGTAGTTGAGCCGCTCGGCGGGGTAATAGGGGCAGCATTGGTTACTTTATCGAAATCTCTTTTGCCATACATCCTCGCTTTTGCAGCGGGAGCCATGATTTTTGTTGTTATCGAAGAGTTAATACCTGAGTCACAATCAGCAGAAAATTCGGATTTAGCTACGATTGGCACACTTATAGGATTTGTTGTAATGATGATACTGGATGTAGCATTCGGATAGATTATTCTACAACAACCTCTATCTCATTTTCTTCTTCTGCTATCCATGGTAGTTCTATCTCAACTACTCCTCCAGCCGGAATGTTTACTCCCTCTATTCTATTTTTCTCCTTGCCATTCACGTAAAGTATAACTCTCTTGTTTTCTGCATCCTTTTCGCCAACATTTTCTATTCTAACTTTTGTAACAACTCTTTCCCCTTCCTCAAACTCCTCTGGTTCATGCTTTACTTCTGTGTTAAGAATCTCCTTTGGCTCTCTCACATTCACCATCAAACTCATCCTTTCACTCTTGCCTTTTTCTGGCAAAACAACGAAATCAAACGATGCCCACTCATCAATGCTCGCATCATCCGGTATCTTTACTTTAAGCATCACATCTATTTCATCCCCTCCTTCCAGCGTTGCCCCCTCCTTGTCCATATCAACAATCCATTTCTCCGGCACTCTCCCCTCGATTCTAAAACGATATCTCATTTTGTTCTTATCCGTTTTTTCCAGAGGATTTATTACCTTCATCTTAAATTCCGCTGTGCCACCAGGCGGCGCCTCCGCCACCCTTTCATCACAATCAATAATTGCCATTTTCTGCACAGTCCTGCCCATATAGTAGGCTATAACAAGAAGCGCTATAACACCTGCAACGAATAAAATATACCCTATTTTCTTCCCCAAATCGCTTTCCTCGCCTCCCCCACCTGGAGATGGAGTGAAGCTTACGCGGAGTGTAACATCTGCAGTGCTTTCCTTATCGGAATTAGCGGATTTGGCTGTGAGAGCAAGAAGGCGGGTTGTATTATTTGTTGCATTTTGGGGTATGGTAACGGAAACAGATATATTTGCGCTTTCTCCAGGTTGAAGCGAGATGCTATCTCTTTCCAGAGTGTAGTCCCATACACAGGTTACAAAAAGGTTGTAAGTATCATATAAATCACCTGTATTTTCTACCTTGAATTTCACCTTGGCGGTTTCGCCAGGCTTTACATCTATTTTGTCGCTGTATGCCGTTACTTTAACCCCATATTCTGGAGGAGCTATACTTGTATTGAGCCATATAAAATCGCTACCCATTTTTCCTTCCGCATACACTGTGATATTAAGATAATCGCCCTCACTTGCATTTTCTGGTGCCTTTACCGTAATATCTACATACCCAAAGGAGCCCGCTGGAACATCCAAATTTTCTTTTTCTATGAAAACGTCCCATTCATCTCCTTGATAATCTGTATATATTTTTATGGTATCATTCTGGTTACCCTTGTTGTAGATAAGGAGTGTATAAATTGCCTCCTCTCCAGCCTTAATTTCCTTTTCGGTATCAAAGCATTCTATATCTATTCCTCCACTTACATTAAATGGAAGCACAACATATGATTTTGTATATGTGGAATCGTAATGGATGTTGGTGGCAAAAAACGGCGAGAGAACACTGAAAGGAAAATAAGAGAGCAAATCAAAAGCCTTCTCTAATTTTATGCCCAAGCAATGGCCCGCCGGTATTACACGCTCAACATTGTTTATGTAAAATGTTTTAGGCTTTAACGTTTCATTTTTTAGGAAAATTATTGATGCTGGACGGGTGGCATCGATAACATCTATATTTCCAGAAGGTGCTATATCGAGCAGGGAAGCTTTTAAAATCTTTACCTGGAAAGGTAGCAAATCGGCTTTTAAAAAGAAGGCCTCAACAATTACAGTTATTTTTACATCTCCATTTATTTTTACATCCTTATCAAATGGCTCAGTTGCCCATATGGCGGCGCCTTCGTCCAGATTAATATATGCTGAATAAAAACCAGTTGGCTCGGTACGGTCCATTAATAGATACTCTTCATGAGCGGAATTTGGTGTATCATGTAAATAATAATATGTCTGCTGAGCAACAGCAGAAAAGCTGAATGAAAGCAATATTAAAGCAACAAGTATCTTTTTCATATAAAAGGAAATAACCGAATCCTTATATAGATTTTTGTTAAAACAGTATCTCAGCATGTTAACTAAAAATTTGCTGTTTGCATGCCCCAATTTTTGCCAACGGTAATACAGAAAAGAGGGGCACCCATCTCTTTTATCTTATTTTTACTATATCTTTTCCTCCACAATATGGACAATTCATTTCCTTATCCTAGACAATAAAATTTATATAGAACTTTTTGTTATCATTTTGATAGCAAAATGAAAGCAAAAATAGCCTTTTGGGCAATTATTGCAACCTTTCTCCTACTCATTAGTATCACAGGCTATTCTACAACTGCTAAAAATCGTGTAATTGAAAAACTTGTAACAGATATCACAGGCTATAAAATTGGAAACAATCCTCCACAAATCTATCTTCTATATCCTTCCCCAAATGCAAAAGTTGGGTGTACTACGGAGTTAATATGGTTTGCTATTGATCCGGATAAGGATAAACTGGTTTTTAATATTTATATCGGCGAAACGCAGGAAGGCATGCAGTTTGTTGGTAAAACTACAAAGAATGTATTTAAAATAAATCTTGACCCGGGTAAAGAATATTTCTGGATGATTGAAGTGTTTGATGGAAAGGAATATATGAGAAGCCCTGTACGAAGTTTCATGACGGAAAGAGAAACGCAGCAAGAACCTTCCTACAATTGGACGTATATACTGTATATGAATGGCGATAATAACCTCTATTCTTATGCTCTTTCAGAATTAAATGAAATAAAAAATTCCTCATTGAAGGATATGGCTGTCATTATTCTTTGTGATGGAAATGAAGAGAATGATACATGGCTTTATGTTATTGACAATGGGATAGAAAAAACTGCAATGGGAGAAAAGAACATGGGTTCCTCCAGAACACTTGAAGATTTACTCATATATGCCAAGGAAAATTATGTGGCGAGAGATTACATCTTAGAAATATGGGGGCACGGTAACGGATGGATGGGCGTATGTTTCGATGCGACGAATACAGATATGCTTACAATGGCTGAGATTGAAAACGCCCTTGCTGCTGCAGGAGGAGTTGATATAGTCATTTTTTCCGCCTGCTATATGGGTTGTGTAGAGGTTGCATATTCCTTGAAAAATGTGGCAGATTATATGATTGCCTGCGAGGGCGCAATGCCAGCGGCTGGCTTGCCCCATGACGAAATTTTGCGGGCAATTGGCGAGCTGGGGGCAGAGGGTGTGTGTAAAAAAATAGTTGATGTTTATGGTGAAAATGTATTTTTGTCGACAGCATTTGCTGCATGGAACTTAAGCAAAATGTCTCTCCTAGTTGCAACAATAAATGAATTTATATATCTTTATGCCGCAAATGTGACGGAAGCAAGAAATGAAAGTGCCTATTGTTTGCAGTATATTGACCTGAAAAATTTTGCAGAGTATATTGGATGCGAAGAGATTATTGAGAGTATCAACGAAACCATTATTTCTTCATGCGGAATGCTGAGTGGAGTAGGTATCTATTTTCCTGTAAAAGGACAGTGTTCGAAGTACTATCCAGATATAGAATTTTCTTCTGCCAGCTTGTGGGATGAATTCATAAGTAATTATGTTTAACTTTTACAATTTACAAATGCTTATATATTGCTAACAAACTTTTTATATCGCCAATTTTAACGGAGAAAGAAGAAAGAATGAAAGCAGAATGCTATTTTAATAGAATTTATATAAGTCGTCTTGTTTGGAAACATGAATTATTTAAAGGAACGGAAAGTTGGTATAAACTTTTATGAAGTATTTTGAAGGAGGTAGTGAAAATGAAAAATAGTATTTATGAGAGAGAATATTCTCTCAAGAGAATAGGAGAAGCAATCTTTGTAACATTCATATTGGTTATAACTGTTTTTTATCCAATAACCATGAAAGTATCATCAACTTCTATAGGTGGACATGATATCACTTTTATAAGTCATACACATAATGCTGCAACAAATATTTCTACATGGACTTATAGAGTAACTTCTGGAAGTAGTCCGTCAATTAGTCATTGGATAATGGAATTGGGGGCATGCATTGAAGAAAATGATATTGTTGAAGTATCAGAAGATTATGAATTTAAAACAACCCCTGATCCAACTACTGGACTCACGGGAATAAAATTTGAGGAAGGTTATGGAGACGGAGAAAATAGGACAGTATGGTTTAAGCTCCGAGGAGATTATTCAGAAGGAATTGTACAAATAGCAATAAAAGCTGGCGGAAGTGAATCTTATGGATATGTAACTGGGCCCACATGCAATCCACCCTTATGCTCCATTGGAGATTTTGTATGGCATGATAGATTCCACTCTCAAACTCATCAGGTAGATGGAATTCAGGACGTTGGTGAATCAGGAATAAAAGATGTGCTGATAGAGCTGTATAACGAGACGGGAAGTAAAATAGCTTCTACTGTTACCGATACTAACGGCTACTATCAGTTCACCAATCTTTTGCCAGGCACATATACTGTTAAAGTTGCAGATAGTAACTTTCTGGCAGGTGGTGTGCTTGAAGGATGGTATGCGAGCCCAGCTAATAAAGGCGATGACGCTGTTGATAGCGATGGCGATGAAACAACCCATGAAGTTACTGTAACATTGATTCCAGGAGAGAATAATAACGATGTTGACTTTGGCTTTTTCCGTGCATGTATCAACTTGACAAAGACGGGACCACAATTTATTCAAGTTGGGGAGACTATTACTTATCATTTTAGAGTAGAGAATTGTGGCGATGTTATATTACATGGAGGCGCTCATGTGGAAGATCCTTTAATAGATCCAGATAATGAAATTTGGAGCGATTCACTTTTTTTACCTGGCGAAGTTGCCGAATTTGATGAATATTATACCCCCAGCGAGGATGATTGTGGCACATTGAGTAATACTGCTACTGCTTGGGGATGTCCCAAGCATGCATATGGATATATAGAAAATGTTTATGATGAAGCAAGTTGGAGCATATACGTTATATGTGTAGAACCTGACATAGAGATTGAGAAAAAAGTATGGAATGAAACTGCCAATGCCTGGAGTGAATTAGAAGTTGCAAAAGCTGGAGATGTTGTTAAGTTTAATATTAGCGTGCACAATAATGGAACAGATTGTTTGGAAAACATCAATATTACAGATTATCTTCCCCCATGTTTAGAATATGTGGGTGGTAGCGCCATCGTAAACGGCTTGCCACAAGAGCCGATAAAATGGAGAAACAATCTCACATGGCTGTTTTACAATAATGACTGTGATTGCGATGATGACTGCAATTGTAACTGTCTAAAAGAAGATGAATGGATTTATATTGAATTCGATGCAACTGTTATGAGCTGTGGAAAAAATGTCAACCGAGTAAATTTTTCAGCAGATGGTAAAAAATCTGATATAACAGTTTATGACGAAGATAACGCCACTGTATATGTTGCATGCCCATCTATTGAAATTGAGAAAAAAGTATGGAATGAAACCGCCAATGCTTGGGAGGAAACTACGAAGGCATACCTTGGAGAAAGTGTAAGATTCAATATTAGTGTCCATAACAACGGATTAGAAGATTTAACTAATATCAACGTTACTGATTACTTGCCAGAATGGCTTCAGTACGCAGGCGACGCCACCGTAAACGGCACGCCACAAGAGCCAATAATATGGGGAAATAATGTTACGTGGCTGTTGAGTCATCTTTCTCCATGTGACTGGGTTTATATTGAATTTAATGCAACAATAATGGATTGTTCCTCATGCAGCCTAATAAGTTTCCTTGCTGAAGATAATTTTGCAGGCGTAGATTCGCCAACTGGATGGTCTACCAACAACGACACGGTTTATCTTGGTATCAATCACTGGAACTTACTCGCTAGCAACGCAGATGTATATGCATATGTGAATGGAGGCAGTGGTGAACTTACTCATAGGGGGACAAGAGGACTCGGTATAAATGGAGCTGAAGATGATGAGGTTGACAGTAGGAATTCCAATGGCAACGAAAAAATGGCCATAACCTTTGATATACCACATCTGGTATGTAAATTTGAAGTTCGTTCACTTTATGCTGACGAAGGACAAAATGGTGAGGAAGGAGATGTTAAACTTTATCTTGATGGAGCAGAGGTAGGATATTATCATTTGCAGGCTATAGAATCAGGGGGAAATGGTGTACTCGTAAAAGATATTCCAGATACCTTAGTTGACAAAATTGTTTTTTATGTTGACGATGAAGATTACCAAAGTTATAGCGATTTTGCGGTAGCCAGAATATGGGCAAAATCGGTTAATGTAGCAAATGTATCTGGCTATTGCGAGATTACTGATGAAACACTCTATGATGAGGATGATGCAAATGTGGATGTTATTTGTGGGCAACCGAGTATAAGCGTAGAAAAAGAAGTAAATAGAAGCATAATACACTCAGGAGATTCCGTAAGATATTGGGTAAATTTAACAAATAATGGAGATGTTAATTTAAGCAATATTATTATCACAGATAATCAAAGCTTGAATTTTGTTTATATTTCAGGAGATGATGGTGATGGAATATTTGAACCAGGAGAGACATGGATATATGAGAACATAACATCTATAACAAAAGATACATGGAATAAAGTAAATGTTTCAGCTCAAGACGAAATAGGAAAAATAGTTTATGCAGAAGATACTGCATATGTAAATGTAATATCTCCAAGCATAAGCGTAGAAAAAACAGTTGATCCAGAAGAAGCAAGTGTTGGAAGCATTGTAACATATACATTTAAGATAACAAATGATGGAGATACAACTATACATGGAATAA
>Ga0209834_10002026_pt1 | contig 10948 bp, 9 predicted proteins | sample Mar14236cmmetaG_FD_184134 | JGI IMG/M metagenome (GOLD analysis project Ga0209834, IMG submission 184134) | Marine hydrothermal vent microbial communities from Guaymas Basin, Gulf of California to study Microbial Dark Matter (Phase II) - Marker... ...
GAATATCATCATTTCTCATGTTCAACATTGTCTCAAAATCCAAAAGGGCCGCAAAAACCGGCTGCTTGATATCAAATGCTTTCGCGATTTCCGGGTCTATCATCCCGGCATGCCCCGCCGCCGGTCGATCCTCGAATTTCAGGTCAAATGACATCCCGTTCATATAATGTATCCGGTCGGCATATTTGAATTCAGGCACCGGAATTCGGCACCCCCTCACCAATACATCGATTGCGCCTTTGAGATCGTAGAAATCAAAATTCCTCGGCTTGGTAAACCAGTCCGAATCCGATGCGCCGGTAATAATAAGACCCAGTTGCTCGTTCTCCTGTGGGGGATCACCCGGCAAAAATCCCCTGCCAAGCTCAAACAGGCAGAGATTGACATTGCGGCGGGAAATATTATGCGAAACCGACTTGAGCAGCGAATAAATCACACTGCTCTGCATGACCGATAAATCCTCGGCGATTGGATTTAAAATCTTCAACTGCGGTTGCCCGTTTCCCGTCACTTTGGCCAATAAATCAGTGTCGGCCAGTCCCGAGCTGTAAGCTTCATCAAATCCCTGGGATGTCATCACCCGCCTGATCTCCGAACGAAGTTCATCATCCTTCCTCGTCACCGCCACCAGAGGACCCGAGTTTCTCTCCACAAACGGTATCGAATCATAACCCTCAATCCTGATTATCTCCTCGATCAGGTCCACTTCACGGGTCACATCGGGCGCATGTGTCGGCGCCAGCACTTCAAGTGCTCCTTTATCTTCAACCCCATATTCCAAGTCCGTTAATATCTTAACTATTCTATCCTTTGAGATTTCAGTACCCAGGAAGGAATTGACGCGTTCCGGGCGAAGCGTGATCCTGATAGGGTCCATTCTTTTTGGATAACAATCGACTATACCCGAGAGGACCACCCCCCCGGCATATTTTTGCATCAAATATGCGGCCCGATCTATGGCCGCCGGCACCACATTGGGATCGGCGCCCTTTTCAAATCGGATCGATGATTCCGATGTCATCCCCAGCTTTTGTCGGCTCTTGCGAATTGTGATCGAATCGAAATAAGCCGACTCGAGCAAAATATTTCTGGTCTTTTCCGTCACTTCTGTGTCAAGCCCCCCCATAACTCCGGCCGCCGCGACACCTTTCTCGCCATCGGTAATCAGCAACACCCGGGGATCAAGCTCATGTTCCTTGCTGTCCAGGGTTGTAAATTTCTCTCCTTCATGCGCACGGCGGACCAGGATCTCTTTATTCTTAAACAGGTCATAATCGAATGCATGAAGCGGATGCCCGTACTCCATCATTACCAGGTTCGTGATATCGACAATATTCGATATCGGTCTGATACCGCATAATAACAGCTTGCGTTTGATCCACCAGGGCGAGGGCCCGATCTTGATATTCCTGATAATACGCGCCGCGTATCGCGGGCAGGCATCCGGATCATCGATTGAGATATTTATATAATCCGAAGCCTTTGCGGCTGATTCCTCAAGCTCGAAATCCGGCCTCTTGAGTTTTGTTCCGGCCAGACAGGCGCTGTCACGCGCGACTCCAATGGCCGAAAGCATATCGGGACGGTTCGGGGTTAGGTCCAGCTTTATCACCGGATCATCCAGCCCGAAATAATCCAGCGCCGGCTTTCCGATTTCGGCGTCATCTTCGAGAACAATAATTCCGCTGTGGTCCTCGCTCATTCCCAGTTCCATTTCAGAGCAAATCATCCCGTATGATTCGACTCCCCGGAGTTTCGCCTTTTTTATCTTGAATCCTTCCTTAAGAGTCGCCCCGACCTTGGCCAGCACAATCTTTTGACCCTTGGCCGCATTGGGGGCGCCGCAGATCACCTGGAGATGCTCGTCCCCGCTGTCAACCACAGCCTTCTTGAGATGATCCGATCCTTCGACCGGCTCCAGCTCGATTATATGACCGACACAGACATTTTCAAATCCGGCCTCGAACAATTCTTCGACCTCGGCCTCGGCGCCGCTTAACGTAAGCCGCTCGGCCAGCTCTTCGGCCGACCACGGTATATCAGCCAACTCTTTTATCCAGCTGTACGGAACCTGCATTAGATGAACTGCCTTATAAAGCGAATATCGTTCTCATAAAATAATCTTATATCATTGATACCATACTTGAGCATGGCAATACGCTCGACACCGATACCAAAAGCATACCCGGTATATTTCTCAGAATCGATATCGGCCATCTTCAATACATTGGGATCGATCATACCAGCCCCGAGAATTTCCAGCCAGCCGGAATATTTGCAAAGCTGACATCCCTTGCCCCGGCACAGAAAACATGATATATCGACCTCGACGGACGGCTCGGTGAAAGGGAAATAACTCGGGCGGAAACGAAGACTCATCCCCTCGCCGAAAAAATCCCGGCAGAAGGCCACCAGAACGCCTTTGAGATCGGCCATGGTAACGCCTTCATCAACCAGAAAACCATCCACCTGGTGAAAAACACAATAGGATCGCGTCGAAATTTCTTCATTGCGGTAGGTTTTTCCCGGTGTGATCACCTTGACCGGTAATTTGCATTTTTCAAGAACCCTGGCCTGAACCGGCGTTGTATGCGTCCGCAATACCAGATCATTCCCCTCGACATAAAAAGTATCCTGCATATCACGGGCGGGATGATCAGGCGGAAAATTCAACGCCTCGAAATTATAATAATCGGTTTCGACCTCGGGTCCCCTCTCGATGGCAAAACCCATCCCATGAAATGACCGGCACATATCATCGATAACCTGGGTGATCGGGTGAATAGCTCCGAGACGACGGGCAATACCCGGAAGCGTGGGATCAATCCCCGCCTTAACCCTGGATATCTTAAATTTATTAAGCGCCGATTTTATCTCCTGATCGATCTCCACCTTGATTTTATTTGCGGCGGCTCCGACCGATTTTCTTTGCTCGATAGGGAGATCTTTTAGTGATTTGAGAATCGAGGTTATAACACCCTTACGACCGAGATATTTTATGCTGATATTATTGAGGTCGTCTTGCGTGGAAGCCGAAGCGATAGCCGCTAATGCTTGGGCTTTGATTTTATCGATATCTTTTAAACCGGGCATGGCCAGCCTCGAAATCAGCTGGCCTTAGCCATTTCCACAAGGCGCCCGAAAGTGGCTTCATCACGGGCGGCAATATCAGCCAGGGCCTTGCGATCCAGACCCACACCGGCCTTCTTTAAACCGTTGATGAAGGTGGAATAGTTCAAACCGTGCTGCTTGGCGGCAGCCGAAATACGAATTATCCAGAGACGGCGGAATTCACGTTTTTTATTTCGGCGGTCGCGATAAGCATAAGTCATTCCCTTATGAACCGTCTCCAGCGCCGTCCGATACAGTCGTGAACGGGCTCCGTAATTTCCGCGGGCCTTCTTCAGTATCTTTTTATGTCGTCTATGCGCGGCAACATTGTTCTTTGCGCGTGGCATTTTCCAACTCCTGCTTCAATTATTTATTCAATCATTAATAAGGAATCATCTTCTTGACGCGAGGGGCATCAACATCACTGACCAGACCCGACTTACGTAGATTCCTTTTCCGCTTCGGCGATTTTTTGGTCAAAATGTGTGAATGATAAGCCTTTTTCCTCTTGATCTTACCCGTCGCCGTCTTCTTGAACCGCTTGGCTGCTGACCGGTTCGTTTTGATCTTTGGCATTTTCGGTCCTCTTCTGTTTTACTTTCACACTCTGTGTTTTCGGGTTCAAAACCATTGTCAGGCGTCGCCCCTCCAATTTCGGCTCCTGTCCAATAGTGCTTACATCTTCTAACTCTTCGACAACTCTGTCTAAAATTTTTCTTCCCAGTTCGATTCGCGCCATCTCGCGCCCCGCAAACATTACAAATACCTTGACTTTGCTTCCCTGCTCCAAAAATTCGCGGACATGACGAGTCTTGAACTGGTAATCATGCTCGTCCGTCTTGGGACGATAACGCATGGCTCTCATCTGAACCGTATGCTGCTTTTTCTTTGCCTGCTTGGCCTTCTTGGCCTGCTGATATTTATATTTGCCGTAATCCATGATTCGGCAAACCGGCGGCTGACCGTTCGGGGCGATTTCTACAAGATCCAGATTGGCCGCGCGAGCCCTGGCCAATGCTTCCTTGACAGGTAATATCCCTACCTGCTCGCCATTGTCATCGATCACCCTTATCGGTGATGCGGTGATCCTCTCGTTGACCCGAACGCGGTCTACTCTTCTCTTTATATCTTCCTCCCTTTACAACAGTTTCGAATGTATTGCCTTGTCGTTTTTTTCGGCTTTCAATATCTCAATAAGTTCCGCCGGTTCAAACGAACCCACGTCCCCTTTTCCATGAAGCCGGACCGAAACGGTACCGCTTTCCTTCTCCTTGGCCCCTATTATAAGCATATACGGAATTTTCTGCAACTCCGATTCTCTAATCTTATGTCCAATTTTTTCCGACCGCGAATCCAGCTCCGCCCGAAAACCGTTCTCCATCAAAGACTCCTGGATCTGACGCCCGTAATCGTTAAAATCATCGGTAATCGGCAAAACCCTCACCTGAACCGGAGCCAGCCAGAGCGGAAACCTCCCGGCATAATGCTCTATCAAAACGCCGAAAAATCGCTCGATCGAACCCAGGAGCGCCCGGTGAATCATGAACGGCCTCTTCAGCTTACCGTCCTTGTCCGCATAGGTCATATCAAAACGCTCCGGCAGGTTGAAATCAAACTGAATGGTCGAACACTGCCAGCTCCGACCAAGCGCATCCTTGATTTTGATATCGATCTTCGGCCCGTAAAAAGCACCGCCGCCCTCATCGACCGAGTATTTCAAATCAAGTATCTCGAGTGCCCGGCGTAAACCGTTTTCGGCCTTGTCCCAGTCACTCTTGCTGCCGATCGCCTTGGCCTCGGGACGAGTCGACAGATAAATATCATATTCCTTGAACGCAAACGGATCAAGTATATGCAGACAGAACTTGATCAGCCACACCAGTTCGTCTTCCATCCCCTCAGGGGAGACGAAATGATGGGCATCGTCCTGTGTAAAACCGCGCACTCGCATCAGTCCGTGTAAAACACCCGGCATCTCGTACCGGTAAACGGTTCCCAGTTCCGCCCAGCGCATCGGCAGGTCGCGATAGCTCCACCGCCGCGACTTATACATCATTATATGAAACGGGCAGTTCATCGGCTTGATCTGGTATTTTTCCTCATCAATCTGAATCGGCTGATACATATCTTCTTTATAATTTTCGGTGTGCCCCGACCGTTTCCACAATTCAAGATTCGCTATATGCGGCGAGTAAACGAGCTTATAACCGTTCTTGAGATGCTCCTCCCGCCAGAAATTTTCGATCTCGTTTCTTATTATGGCCCCCTTCGGCTGCCACATGACCAGACCGGCCCCGACTTCATTGGTAATGTGGAACAGCTCCAGCTGCTTGCCAAGCATCCGGTGATCCCGTTTCTTAGCCTCCTCCAACCGGTACAGAAAATCATCCAGCATGTTCTTCTTGGGGAAAGAAATCCCGTAAATGCGCTGCAGCATCTTCTTATTTTCGTCGCCGCGCCAGTAGGCTCCCGACGACGATAGCAGCTTGAAGGCCTTGACAATTCCGGTATTCGGAATATGCGGACCGCGGCAAAGATCTTCGAACGATGAATGCTTATAAACGGTCACCCGGTCATCGAGAATATCCTCCTCGAGCATCTCCACCTTGTAAGTGTCATCCTTTTTCCGATACTCTTCGAGAACATCCTTCCGATCGACTTCGATTCTTTCGAACTCGGCTTTTTCCTTTATGATTTCCCGGACTCTCTTTTCTATCTTCTCGAGATCCTGGGGAGAAAACGGCTTTTCAACCTCGAAATCATAATAAAAACCTTCCTCGATCGGCGGACCGATAGCCAGCTTAACATTCGGAAACAGCTCGGTCACCGCCTGAGCCATGATATGCGCCGAGGAATGCCAGAATATATATTTGCCTTCGGGTGAATCGAAAGTAAGTATCTCGATCGGTGCATCCTCTTCGATCTTACACGAAAGATCACGCAAATGCCCGTTCACCTTCACCGCCAGCGCTTCCTTGGCCAGACGCGGAGAAATTAACTTGGCGACCTCGTAACCGCTGATGCCGCCGTCGAAAATCTTCTCGGACCCATCCGGAAATTTGATTTTTACTTCACTCATTCTATATAACTATAAGCGGGCATAAACCGGAATAGTTCCGATCTATATCCCGCCAAATTAATGGTGGGCGATACTGGAATCGAACCAGTGACCTCTTGCATGTCAAGCAAGCACTCTAACCAACTGAGCTAATCGCCCGTTCCTTACCGCCTTAAACATACAACTGCAAAACTTGCAAGCCTTAACAATATATTAATTTATCGAATCTGTCAAGAAAAATATTAGCCCTTAACTACCCCGTCGCCTTCAATATACGGCCCGACAACCATCTTATTTGATAAAGAGTCGCCAAATCCGCCGATATAATACTTTACGGGAAAGGATTCACCCGTATATTAGAAATATATGGCAAAAAACGCAAAATACTGTTACTTATTATGACCTCGAATAACCCTATAATTTTCAAAAAAAACAGGATAAAATCCCTCCTGCCGATCTTTGCCGTATTATTTCTAATAATCCCTCAATCCGCCTACTCTCAGGGCTCCATTTTCGGAACCGTCACCAACTCCGATCTGTCCACCCCCCAAAATGGTCAGATTATGTTTTATGGATATCTCGATGACACCGACGAGGAAATCAGACTGGATAACTCGATCGGGGCCGGCTATGATGCCGGCAACTGGTTCGATGATTTCCAGAACTACCTCACCGAAGCTCCCGGCAATCCCTATGATTACCATTTCTTCAATATCGCCAACGGCGAATCGGCAGCGTTATCGAAATTGATACCGAATAATTCCTTCCAGCAGGAAGACATTCAACTGGTGGAGTCTGCCGGCTGGCCCTCCCCGCCGCAGGAATTCACAGGCGCCGCCCTGGCCGATTCGACTGTCCGGCTTGGCTGGCAGAGAACCGACGGTATCACCTGCCGCCTCTACCGCAGACCGGCCTTGTCAAGCGGTTCCTTTTTCAGAATCGATGACCCTTCCGGCGACCTGTCAAATCCGGGCGTGACCGACAGCATCTTCATCGACAGCATGGTGGATAATATCTCCGAATACACTTATCTCATTATTCCGATCGAAAACGGAATCATGGGCGTCTATTCAGATATAATCACCATCGACTCCAGGCCGCCGACTTATCTTTGCGGCGATGCCAGCAACAACGGGATTATAAACATCCTCGATGCCACTTACATTATCAATTATCTCTATAAAGGGGGACCCGCTCCAGAATTGCCCGGGTCAGCCGATCCGGATGGCAGCGGCACCATAAACATTCTCGATGTCGTCTATTTGATAAACTTCCTCTACAAAGGCGGCCCCGAACCAATCTGCTGAAAACTGGAGATACGATTAAACGAGACTGTGTGACATGCTCCGCTAAATCGCCGCCCTGCTGTCTGCCTTTTTCTTATATTCCTCGGCCCAGTCCCGCAAAGTCGTCAGCGCCGGGCCAAGGATTTGCTCGCTGTTATCTTCTCTGACCGTTTCCGGATTGCAGTCATAGAATCGAGAAAAATGTGCCATCCCGCGTGCCGTCTTGTTTCTTGATACGGCGCCGACTGCCCTGAGCAACCACATCGGCGTATGCCCGACTTTTAATCCGGGAAAGACCACTTCCCCTAATATCTCCAGCGCCTCATCGAGCGTATATTTTTCGATTCCCCGTATATGAAACACCCTGTTTACTGCTTCATCGGATCTGTATGCCTTCACCACCATATTGGCATAATCACTCGCCGCCATCCATGACAATTTATGCGGCTGTCTGCCGAATATCATCGCCCGGCCGCTGACGATATATTTCGGCAGTGATTCGAAAAACCAGCAGCACCGAAAAATAGTGTAGCCGATCCCGCAATCCATAAGGACCTTTTCGGCCTTCGTCTTGGCGTCGATATAGGCGTTTTTGCCCGTCGCCTGCCCGGCATTGAGAACAGAGATCATGCCGATCCGCTCCACTCCGGCCTTGACCGCCTCCCCGGCGATATTGACCGTTCCCTTATGTTCTATTACTTCAAAATCGCCGATATTCATCCGGGCGCCGAGATTGATATATACCGATCGGCATCCGTCAAGCGGCTCCTTCAGGCTCTCCGGGACAGTGACATCACCCTCGACCACCTTTATTTTCCACCCGATTTTCCTTTTGACATTGTCCGGATTACGGGTCATCAATCGTACATCAAAATCTTCCTTGGCCAGAGCCATTGCCACCGGCCAGCCCAGCATGCCGGTTCCGCCGACCACCAGAATTTTTTCGCTCATAAGGTCTCCCCCCCCGGGACAAATTCTCCGGGATTATATCGACCAATTCAATCGACTATTCCATTTTTATTTTATCATTTAAATGGTATTGTTTATTATACACCCTGCTGGACGTTAAGGTCAAGGGAAATGAACCTGTTACGCCGCCTGTAATTTACTCGTTTATTGTTGACGGAATGGCCAAAAAAGACTTGCCTGACTGCCGCAAATATATATATTGACGGGAAGTTTGTTATTTTTTTCACATATTTAAAGGTTGTTTATTATGGCTTTTAATAAAATCGTTGTCGTGGGAGCGGGTGTCATGGGACAGGGTATCGCTGAAGCTATCGCTACCACCGGAACCGATGTCATTCTGCTCGATCGCACAGCCAGGCTGGCCGATATCGGCATCGAACGAATTGGTGAAAATATCGACCATGAAATAGAAAAATGGGGATTGACACTCTCCGAAAAGAAGGCTATTCTCTCCCGCATCGTGCCGTCAACCGATTTGCAGGTGGCCAAGATGGCCGACCTGATTATCGAGGCCATCCCCGAAAAACTCCGACAGAAACGCGAATTGTTCCAGAGACTCGACGACCTCTGCCCCGAAGATACGGTTTTTGTAACCAATACTTCCACCCTCTCTATTACCGAACTCGCCTCGGTGACTAACCGCGAGGATCGCATAATCGGCATGCACTTCCTTCATCCGGTCCCCAAAATACCGGTCATTGAAATCGTCCGTGGTTTGAAAACATCCGATAAAACCTACGAAATAGCTCGTGAGTTCGCCGATCACCTCGGCAAATCGCCGGTGCAGGTTTACGAATACCCCGGCTACGTCACCACCCGTGTCATCATGCCCCTCCTCAATGAGGCTATGCATGTCTTGATGGAAGGCGTCTCGACCGCCGAGGATATCGACACCGCCATGAAACTCGGTTTCGGCTTCACTGTCGGACCGCTGGCGCTGGCCGACATGATGGGCCTCGACGTCGTCATGTCGCAGATGGAAAATCTCCTCGAAGAGCTATCCGAACACAAATACAACCCCTGCCCCCTTCTGCGAAAAATGGTCCGCGCCGGATACCTCGGAGTCAAATCAGGACAGGGATTCTTTAAATACGACAAAGAAGGCAATATCATCAAAGGCCAAACACCATTTATCGGCAGAGAACGGAGTTAGTGATGAATATCCTGGTTATAAATTGTGGTTCTTCATCGGTAAAATACCAGTTCTTCGACATGGACAAAAAAATGGCCGTCGCCAAGGGACTGGTGGAACGCATCGGTATGTCCGGTGCTGTTCTGACCCACAAACCGAACGGTCGCGATGAGGTCAAGATCTCCGGCGAGATACTGGACCACATAATCGCCGTCAAATACGTCATCTCTATTCTCACCTCCGAAAATCACGGCGTCATCAAGGATATCTCCGAGATCCATGCCGTCGGCCACCGGGTCGTCCACGGCGGCGAACGCTTCACCGAATCGGTCCTGCTAACCGATGAGATCCTGAAAGAGGTCCGTAAACTGATCGACCTCGCCCCCCTGCATAACCCGCATAACATCACCGGTATCAAGGCTTGTATGGCTAACCTTCCGGGTATCCCGCAGGTTGGCGTGTTCGATACCGCTTTCCACCACCGCATGCCCCCGATGGCTTATATTTACGGACTGCCCTACGTGATGTACAAAAAATACGGTATCCGCCGCTATGGCTTTCACGGACCGTCGCACAACTATGTTTCCGAAAGATGCGCAAAACTGATGGGCAAACCGCGCGAAGAACTCAAGATCATCACCTGCCATCTCGGCAACGGCGCCTCTATAACCGCCATAAAAAACGGCATCTCGGTCGATACTTCGATGGGGTTCACTCCTCTTGAAGGACTCCTGATGGGAACCCGTTGCGGAGACATGGACCCCGCCGTTATACTGCACATCATGGGCCGTGAAGAGCTGTCTCTGCACGAGGCCAATACCCTGATGAACAAACATTCCGGGCTGATTGGAATCTCCGGTGTATCATCCGATATGCGTGAAATCGAATCGGCCGCCGATGATCCCCGCTCAAATGCCGCACTGGCGCTCGATATCTATTGCTACCGACTCCGAAAATACATCGGCGCTTACGCCGCCGCTATGGGCGGTCTCGATGCCATCGTCTTTACCGGCGGCGTCGGTGAAAACTCCGCGACCGTGAGAAAACGTACCTGCACTGAATTAAAATACCTCGGTGTCGAACTCGACGACAAAATCAATGCCGCCACCAGGGGTAAAGAAACCGATATTTCCGCCGGGAACTCGACCGTCAAGTCGTTTGTTATTCCTACGAACGAAGAACTGGTCATTGCCCGGGATACTTTGCAAATAGTAGAGAATTTATAGAACAGGCAATTTTAATATAGTTAGCAAAGCAAGGAGTACAATTGTTCAAGATTCTTGACAAACGGGAGCTGTGTGAGAAAATTCACCAGTTCAGAATCGAGGCGCCCCACCTTGTCGAAAAGGCTAAAGCCGGGCAATTCGTTATTCTCCGTAAGGACGAAAAAGG
>Ga0209834_10002027_pt1 | contig 10948 bp, 11 predicted proteins | sample Mar14236cmmetaG_FD_184134 | JGI IMG/M metagenome (GOLD analysis project Ga0209834, IMG submission 184134) | Marine hydrothermal vent microbial communities from Guaymas Basin, Gulf of California to study Microbial Dark Matter (Phase II) - Marker... ...
GGACAACCAGTCTGTCATTGCGAGCGGACCGGCGTTGCACGCCGGGGAGCGTGGCAATCTCGCTGCAATCCTGCAGTAATTTGGCTTTATGTCAAATGATGGAAATCCACTGTTGAAGGGCTGGATTGCTTCGTCACCTCCCCTTCGGTCCGGCTCCTCGTAATGACAAGGAAAAGGGCGAGACTCCCTCGTTCTACTCGGGACCGGCCTGAGTCGCCCTGCTATATCAAGCGTTATGATCCCCTACGCTCAATCACATCCTTCCAGGCAGTCCAGAGCTTCCTGGGCTTCCTTGCGTACGATATAAGCCCGGTCCCAATCGAACTGGTCATCCGCGCCCAGCAGCAGTTCGCAAGTCTGGCGCAGTTTCTCCTTCTCTTCAGGATTCAAATGCCCATAGCGGGCCAGTTTGCCGTAGCTGCGGATGGCCTTGGCCCGAACGCCGGCGCTTGCATCACCCAGATTCCCCTGAATGGCATCCAGCATGCTCTCTTTGAACTCAGCGGGCAGGTCCTCCGGCTTGATGTGCTCCACAAATCTGCCCAGAGCGCGGATGGCCGTATCACGCAGCTCCAGGTTTTCCGAACCGGCTGCTTTCAGCACCTGCTCAAAGGCTTTCAGCACCCGCGGGGATTGGATCTTGCCCAGGGCATAAACCAGGAAGATCCGGCACTCCTCGCTTTCTTCACATTGATAGGACTCCAGCAGCGGTTCCAGGGCAGGTTCTCCCACCCGTCCAAAAGCATGGCCAATGGCCAGCTGGGCTTTCATATCCCCGGCATCGAGGTCATTCAGCAGGTAGGGAATGACCTCTTCGCCAAAATCCGCTACCAGGCTGATGGCTTCATCCACTACCCCGGCCTGGTCGGGGTGATCGAACAGGTCCACATGGAATAACACCGACACCATCTCAAACAGCGAGCGGGCAGCTGCTTCATCGATAGATGGCAGTTCCTCGCGGATCATCAGCAGACCCTGGTGGATTTTTTCCGCTTCTGGGCTGCTCAATAAACTCCTGATTTCCTGGTATCTTTCTGATTTCATCACTCCTCCTGGCACCACAGATAAGAAAGTTATGTCAAGGTTGAAAAACAAATCTATCAGGATTAGTCACGAGACCAATTCCGGACAGATTTTGATATGTCCTTAATTTATATCATAACTGGATTTCTCCCTTCCGAAAACTCGTTTTTCAATTGTGGGAAAATAACAGATTTGATAACCATAATCCCTTTCCTTCCCTTGCTGACAGGTACCTTGTACGTTATAGTTTAACAATCATTACCAGCAGTTCAATTTTTAGCTGCGTGTGTGTTCTTTGCCGTCCAATTGAAACTCGCTTGGACACCTGCATATTATTTTTTTAATAAAGGGAAGAGATCATGAGACCCATCCGTAAATTTCAGTTTATTTCTCTCTTAGTGGCAATCGCTCTGGTTCTGGCCGCCTGCTCGGGGGCTGCGCCCGACTCCCCTGCTACAGCCGCGCCTGAGGAGACGGTCGAAAAAGAATCCGGGGGGAAAGCCGAAACAGTGGATCCCAAACTGGTTACCACCCTGGCAGGCGTCAAAAGCGCTGTCGTCCAGATCGAAGCCCAGGGCACTTTTGCGGACCCTGAATTTGGCGAGTACAGCGGTGCCGGCCTGGGCTCCGGCTTCATTATTGATTCGTCAGGCCTGGCTATCACCAACAACCACGTGGTAACTGGCGCAGCCCTGCTGAATGTTTGGGTTGGCGGCGATACTACCAAAACCTACAACGCCCAGATCGTGGCTGTATCTGAATGTTCTGACCTGGCCCTGATCGACATTGAGGGAGACGATTTCCCCTACCTGGAATGGTATCCCGACCCCATTACCGTTGGATTGGAAGTGTATGCCGCGGGTTTCCCGCTGGGCGACCCGGAATTCACCCTTACCAAAGGCATCGTATCCAAGGAGCAGGCCAACGGAGAATCCTCCTGGGCTTCTGTCAACCAGGTTATCGAACATGATGCCACCATCAATCCTGGCAACTCTGGCGGACCGCTGGTGACCGAAGACGGCCAGATCGTCGGTATAAATTATGCTTCCTACGCCGCAGCCGGTCAGTACTTCGCCATCGGCCGGGATACCACCCTGCAGATCATCAACCAGTTCAAAGCTGGCGACGATGTGGATTCCCTGGGCATTAACGGCATGGCTGTGGTTGCCGATGACGGCAGCCTGAGCGGGATCTGGGTTTCCTCAGTTAAGTCCGGATCGGCCGCAGACGAGGCCGGTGTGGAACCAGGCGACCTGATCACTGCCCTGGAAGGCTTGGGTCTGGCGGCCGATGGCAGCATGGCAACCTACTGCGACATCATTCGCACCCAGGGGGATGACAATACCCTGAGCATGGACGTGCTCCGTTTCGGCACTAACGAAACCCTGGAAGGCCAGTTCAACGGCCGCGGGCTCTCTGTGACCGGACCCATTCTCAGCTCGGGAGATGCAACGGCCGGGACGGACTCCAGCGGCGGAAACACCGAGGTCGCAGGGGATTTCCTTTCCGAAAACATCATTGAGGTTTTAGATGATGGCTATATGGCCATCACTGATGACTCCTACTCCCTCTATGTGGAAGTGCCTACCAGCTGGAACCAGATTGACGGATCCTCCTGGTCTGCTGATTGGGATGGCCTTTATCTTGAGGCTGTGGACGTTACTGCAGCGCCCGATCTGGACGCTTATTATTCTTCCTATACAGCCCCGGGCTTCAGCTTCTCCGCCTCAGAAGATTGGGGCAATATCGGGGGATACATCATGCTCCTGGATGGCGTGAAACACTGGTACGAGGACAGCTGCACCTATGATTCGCGGGAGAAATATGAGGACCCGGTCTATGAAGGTGCCTACGATTACTGGGACTGCGGCGGGGATGCAGGGCTCGTCGTTCTGGGCGTCCGGCCCATCGCGGACCCCACAGCCTACCTGGTGCTGGTCCAGGTCCAAGTGATCACGGATGCTGACCTTGATGCCCTGGAGCGGATTATGGCCACATTTGACCTGATCCTGCCCTGATCGTACAAGACCAGGGGCACGAAAATGAAAAGGCTGCGCAGTCGCGCAGCCTTTGTTATTTCCCGGACAGTTGCTAATCTTCATTCTTCAATTATCTGATTGATCCTTCGAACAGCCCGATTGGTGGCCCGGCGGTAATAACAGCCCGCAGGCACCAGCGCGCAGAGACAGATCCAGTCACTTCCGGATTGTATCCTCCGGCAAACCAGGTGCATCCGGTCTTCCGTCCGGATCGTCACCTCATCAACCGCGGCCAGATTGAGATGGTCCTGGGTTTCTGCACCTACCTGCTGGAGCATGGCAATCATGGCGCTGGTCAGCTCCTGATCAAGCTGCAGGGGTGACGAGGCAATCGGCAGGCCTTCTGATGTTGCCAGAACAGATCTGTCAAATCCGCCTTCCTGGTTCATTTCTTCAAGTATTTCGGAAAAAGGAGATGAGTTGTCCCCACCCGAGTGCTTATCTTCTATCACAATAACTCTCCTAAGCTGGACTGGGGTAAATTTTTCCCCTGGCTTTGGCAACAACTTCGTTGATAATATTTTTCAGGCTGTCCAGCACGCCTGCCCCATCAACCGCCACGCTTTCATAAGCCGGCACGCCATTTAATCCCATGGATTCTTTGATAGAGTGGACAGGCATGATATTCGGCAAATCCCGTTTGTTGCACTGCAGAATCAGGGGAACATCCCAGGGGTCAAATCCAAGCTCTTCTAGATCCTCATAGAGATCCTTGACAGCCTGCACATTATCCTGCAGGCGTTTGGTCTGGGAATCAGCCACAAAAACGATCCCGTCAACACCTTTCAGGACCAGCTTTCTTGTCCCCCGGTAATACACCTGTCCCGGGACTGTGTAGATATTAAAGCGGGGTTTTAAGCCGCTGATCTCTCCCATCTCGAACTGCATATAATCAAAATACAAGGTGCGATCTTCCCTGGTCTTCAGGGAGATCAGCTCACCCCGGCGATCGGGACGGGTCCGGGAGTGAATGTACTGCAGCGACGAGGTCTTCCCGCTCAAGGAAGGACCATAATAAACAATTTTCAGGTTGATTTCTCTTAATTTCCAATTAATAAACATACGTCAGGTAAACCTTTAATCCATAAAAGTGTCATCTAATTCCTGCGTGATGCCTTTTCTGAAATCATCTGGCGAATAATCCGCAGGGGGGCCCATAATCTCTTCAAACTCTTCTGTGATCGGCAGCAGCTGTTCGACAGCACGTTTGGCAAATAAACGAACCAACCCGATCGGTGTCTCCGACCTGAAAATCACTATCAGGATAAAACTGCCGGCGATGTTGTGCAGATAAATGCTTTTGGTTTCCCCTTCATGGAAAAATGAGCCATGAGGATCTTGTTCACCAATCCGGCTGGATAGCTCCGCCATAGCAGCCACATCACCTGCCGCCAGGGCAGCCACAACCGCCGGTGTCCCTTGATCCATAATGCCCTGAAGAGAAATTACCTGTCCGCTGATATCTGCCAGCACGATGCTGTCTGTATGGGCTTTTTCAGCCAGATGAGCCAGAATGTAATCAATCCTATCCAGCATCTCTTCAGGTATGTGCAGTCCTTGTTTCATCATCTCGTTCCTCTGTCTCCGTAAATCGTTTGGCCCATTGGGATGAGTTCAATTCTTACGGAGGTAAGCTATTCTACTAGGTTCCCGACTCAGCGCCTGAGCCGCTCGATAGCTGCCTTAAGGCTGGTGCGCATCCTCTCGATCGCCTGAGCCAGCTCTCCGATATCGCCGCCCTGCTCTACATCTATCGGCACATCCATATCACCGCGGCTAATAGCATTCGCGGCATCAACGATATTTTGGATGGACCGTATTACCTGGCGGCTGAAAATCATCACTACCACTACCAGAACGATCACCACGACACCAACTATAATGCTCAACCCCAGAGCGAGCTGGGAGAATATCGACAGATATTTCGCTCGCGCACGTTCCAACTCAACTTGTGTAACAAGCTTTTCCAGCGCCGGTTTGGAAAGAACAGACAATTTGGGATCAATGTTCTGGACAGAGAAATTGATCGCCTCACTTAATAATTTGGCAGCATTATTATTCTCAGGGCTAGATTGATACTCCTCGACAATACCTTCCAACTTGCCAACATATAATTCCCGATTGGTTTTAATATCAGCCAGAAGCTGGGCTTGGTCCGCGCCAAAAACTCTCTGGACTACCGTCCAGTTTTCATCATAGATCGCCTGGGCATCTGTGATGTCGGTGAGTCTATCCTCGTTGCCGGTCAGAGGGTACTGCCCGATGGCAATCCGCTCATCTTCCAGGGCATTGAATATATTTTCAACTGCCTGCACACCTTCCTGAAGATCCGTCAGCTCGATTGTAAGCGCTAGGGACCTATTCAAATTTGTCGCCGTAAAAAATGCGGTGATCACCAGCAACAACACGATCACACCCTGAATAACAATAAATCTTCTAATTCTTGATAGTTGCATCGCATACCTCCTGTGCTTATTCCCGCTGGATTCACCCGGGCCAGGGAGTGATTTTTAATTTCCTTTTAGTACCTGCACCATCTTCTTCTGGAAAACAGTCCTTTTTGCACTGTCGGTGATTTCAAGGCTGACCCTCTCTACAAGTTCAGCTGCTCTGGCATGGGGGAAAGCTTCCCTGTTCTCGCCCATCAATTTGATCTCGTCTTCAATGATCACCGGCCCGATTGGGCCTATCACTTCATTAAAATTCTCAGTCAAGTGCTCAAAAAAGGATTCCGGGGCAATTTCCCGGAATGTTCTCTTCGCTCCTGTGACTTCATAGAGCAATCCGGCAGATATCAGGCTGTAAAAGATCTTTGCCACATCAAACTCTCCCAGTTCCAGGAGATTGGCAATATCCTGAATGGAACGTTCGCCGTTAACCTGGGCTAGCACCTGCCACTCGATCGGTTTTAAACTGATCGTGCTGGTAGAACCAGATGGGGAGATGTTGAAAACCGCCTCCGTGGAAGAAAGCACCTCCTTAATATCCGCCCATTGTTCGGCCTGACGGGCTGCCACCAGGAAGAGCTGTTCGGTGGGGGTTTGAATGGATCTTTCGGGCGCCGGGATATCGGGGGTGAAGCTGAACTCACCCTCAAGCCAACCCATCAGCGCATAGATACAGCTTTCCCCTATCTGGGTTCCTGCCGCAGCATGGAGGATGACACCGCCATGCAGGTAGATCTCTCCGGTTTTCATTCCCTGACGGACATCGAGCCTGCCAGTTCGCCTTCCAGAACTGAGCATTCTCAGGATGTCCAGCAATGAAAGCTGGGCCAGGTTCCCTCTTAATACTTCAACCATAACCAATCTCCTCAACCAAAATCATCCAGTTTGCCTTGCGAATTCCTACACTCTCTCAACAAATGCCTTCTCAAATTGCTTCTGAATTTTCGGGTCACTTTGCCAGCGGGCCAGGACCACATTAACGCTCATCCTCAGTAAGGGAATATCCACGCTGGGCGTGCAGATCACAATCAATATGGCCTGTTGGATGTCAACCGCAAATACCTTCCTCTGCTTGTAATGCAGCACAACCTCATGCAATCCTGCAAGATCCTCGCCGATCGTACCAATTATGTCCAAAACATGGCGGGAGACATTTTCCAGGGTTGCTTTGTTTAATGCTGGAGGAGTAAGATCCTCCAGGAGTGCTCCCTGATTGTCACAAATCAGGCTGCCCCACACACCCATTGTTTCGTTGATTTCCATTAATCCGTTTTTCATGGTGACTGCTACCTAGCTGAAAAGATCGGGCAAAATGCCCGGAAAATTAAACTTGTTCAGCTGCTCGTTGTATTGGGACGACAGCTTTCTGAGAGAGGACCGAATCGGGCCAAACAAGTCCTGCCCGTTCATTGCCGCCTGCTCTGCCAGAATTTCCACCGTCTCCCAGAGGCATTTTCCTATCCCATGACTGAAATCCTTTTTCACCTCACCGCTGTAAGTCACCTGTCCATTTTGGTATTGGAACTTGGCGGCAAAGGGATCCAGAAAAGGAAACTCATCCGCATTGGCGATCAAGGTGTCCTTGAATGTGTTCAGGAACTCTCCTGCGCCTAAATGCTCATCAGTGGAATTTTCCACCGCCTGGATGACCACTCCCCAGGCCTCCAGGAGCTGGGGCAGGTTGTAGCTGATCCTGATGACTTCGGATTCAGACAGGGCTTCTTCCACTGCGGACTCGAAGACGCTGAAAGTCGCGCCAGTAGAAGAGATAATGTCCAGGATCCGACTCAGGACCTTTGCCCCGGAAACCTCATCGGCACCAGCGCTCAGCAGCGCATCAATTACGCGTCCTTCCAACATGAAAATGTACCCTGTTTGCCGGTTGCCATCAATTCTGACCACGATATATCCGGTGTGATTTTGGTCTTCCAATTTCTCGATCAGGGCTTCAAGGCTGGTGAAGTCAGTGCTCAAATTTTCATAAATTGCTTTGCTGATCACCATGCTTGCCAGCATGGTGATCATCTCACCCGACTGGACAAAAACGCTGATTGACCCATCTTTTTCTTTGGCTTTCTCGGTAACTGCTTTGACTGCATCCTGGCCGGAGAGGGTATACCTACCGGCTTCCTGGCTCGCATTGACGACACTCCCATTATCAAGTAAGAGAACGCCATCGTATTCCCAGAAGCTTACCTGAACGACCCCGGTAAAACCGTTTTCTTTGAGATCCACCAGCAATTCCCCAAAGTTCGTAAATGAGGTGTTCAGATTCTGATAGACTGCATCACGTTTTGGAAATATCATCTTAGCCGTCCTTGCAGAAGCTCACTGATAGCGTTTGAATATCATCTCTACCGACTCGAAAATAGTTTCCGCGGACGATCGCCGGGGAAGGTTCAACAGCAGCATCTTATCACCCTTCTGCTGCAGATAAATTCTGCCATCGCCAGCGGTTAAAACGACCCACTCCAGATGGTCGGCATCCAGATAGCCACCAATGATCTCCCCTTTCTCACGAAGGAATACCCCCCATTTGATCTCACGCTCCGGTTCCAGAGATTTGTCCTCAGCAATAAGTGTGCCGTCTGCTGTCAGCATCAGCGCGCTTTCAACACCAGGTATTCCGCCGATCGCTTTGACTATCCGTTTCTCAACAATATCTCCCAGTTCAGCCGGTCCCGGGTCAATTTCCTCCTCCCATTCTGGACTCCAACCAGCGGTGGATTCATCAATCCGCCGCATGCCTTCCAGGAGAACGCCAGACCAGGGTGTATCGATCGTCCGGAGGCCAGGTTCTGCGCCCATTTTTAAATGAAAAGAACCATTTTCCCACTCCAGGAGTTCATAGACCGCTTCCTCTCCTGTTTTTCCGCCAACTTCTGCATGGATCATCTCGCCAGCTTTGAAATAGATTGCCCCGGACCGCCCCTGATGGTTAAGGACGAGCTGGGCTTGATTGCGTTCCTCACAGTTGATCTGCACAATACTGGCCAGGCTCATCATTTCCAAATTGCCTTCCAGGGCCCGATCCTCCCGGCTGACCAATTCCCGGATCTTATTGGTCAGAAACTCAAAATCCAGGGGTTTCTCAAGGATATCCAGGGCTCCCATCCGAAAGGCCCGGACAATCAGCTCCTTATTTGCCGAGAAGGTTGTCAGAATCACTTTGGCCTTAGGATCAAAGGCCCGCAATTCCTCCAGCAGTTCCAAACCACCAACTTCCGCCAGGTTCAGGTCCGCCACAACGAGATCGGGGGCTTCGGCCCGGTACATAGAGAGAGCATTCGCGCCTGAAGACGTGCCGGTGGTGCGAAAGCCGTTGGCCCTTAAGGTCCCGGAGAGGTACTGGATATATTCCGGATCTCCATCCGCAATCAAGATCGAATACTGAACCAAATTTGCCTGCTCCTCATCCTGTGAGATAGTTGTTCTGAGATGAAAACACCTGTCCTGATTGGGTTACTCACCAGGATCGGCTCCAATCCCTATTTATGCCTGTATTCTAACATGACCGAAAGACCAGGCGAATCATCGAATTGCTGTTTCAGAATCCAGATAGGCAGGCCTGGACGATTTCTTTCCCTTAGGTTCTTCGGTCTCATTCATTATACTCGTTTCGCTTTTAATCCATCCGTCCAGCAATGGTACCTAACAAAAAGGATAATTCCCGGAAAATCACTTTTTGACAAATCCTCTCCTTTTTTTACGAGCTAGATTCAACTTGAAAGTGCAACTGAAGGCAAGACTGGCCGCCCGAATTTTTATTGGGAGCCGATCGGGGTCAATCCGCTCAGCTCCCGGAGCTCCCGCGCAAAGTTGATTTTCGATTCAATTATTTGATAGAATCATCATGAGATGGCAAATATAAATCAAATCAAAAACAAAATTGCCCAGATCTTTCCGGATTTTGATATCTGTCTGTTTGATAAATTCACAGTCAATGCCCTGATCAACACTCTAGCGGAAGATCTGGCAGAAGACCCGCCAAACGTTCCAATCGAGAATCTAATTGAGATTGGAGATGTCACCAGCCTTGCAACTCTCTCCCCTGATTTAATATTAAATGGTGAGATTAGAGCTAAACAGGAAGGGATCATAGCTGGGCTGCCTGTCGCTGCCTTCTTCTTCCTGCTAGCCAATCCCCAATCAGAGATCATCCCGCACATCATAGATGGCAGTCAGATCAAACCCGGGGAGCTGGTCCTGACCGTTGTCGGAAACGGGCGCAAATTATTGGCCGCAGAGCGTACTGCCCTCAATTACTTATGTCACCTCTCTGGTGTCGCCACCTTGACAAAGCGATTCGCTGATCAAATAATTGGCACGAAAGCAAAACTCTTAGACACCCGCAAAACCATCCCTGGACTCCGCAAATTTGACAAGTATGCTGTCCTGAGGGGTGGCGGAACCAATCATCGGATGGGCTTGTTCGACATGGTCTTGATCAAGGACAATCACATCGATGGCGCTGGTGGAATTACACCTGCTGTTGAACAGGTTAGAGAAAAATTTGGAAATAAATACCTGATTGAAGTGGAAGTCAAAGACCTACAGGAAATGCGGATCGCCCTCGAACTAAATGTAGACCGCATCATGCTCGACAACATGAGCATGGATATGATGAAAAAAGCAGTTGAGATCACAAATGGAAAGATACCACTAGAAGCATCCGGGAATGTCAATCTCAAAACCATTAAACAGATCGCTGAATGCGGTGTTGATTATATTTCTGTTGGCGCACTGACCCATTCAGCGCCAACCTTTGACTTGAGTATGCGCATCAAAGACCAAGGGTGAAACGATGAACAAGAACCAGTTATACGAACAGATGCATCAGAAACTTCACAACATCGTCCCGGAAGTCGAACTGCGCTACAAAGCAGAACTGGCCTATGAGATCATTCAACTCAAGAAAGAAAAGAACGCCCTCATTCTTGGACATAACTATATGGAGCCAGCTCTGTTTCACTCTATTCCCGATTTCACAGGCGATTCCTTAGGATTAAGCCGCCTTGCTGCCGAAGCAGAACAAGACATTATTGTCTTCTGCGGGGTTGAGTTCATGGCTGAAACAGCCAAGATCCTCAACCCAAATAAGAAGGTGCTCATCCCTTCAAACAATGCGGGTTGTTCACTGGCTGAAAGTATCACCGCTGATGATGTTCGCAAACTGCGCGTTAAATTCCCCGGAATTCCAATTGTTGCATATATCAACACCTACGCTGAAGTCAAAGCAGAGATAGATGTCTGCTGCACGTCCGGCAATGCCAACGCAGTAGTTGAATCACTCAACTCGGATACGGTCATCTTCCTGCCAGATGAATATCTGGCAAAGAATGTCGCCAAAGACACAGGTAAACGCATCATCATTCCAGAAATAGTAAACAATCAGATTCATGTACCTGAGAATGATGGCTTTGAGATGATAGGCTGGAA
>Ga0209834_10002032_pt1 | contig 10919 bp, 8 predicted proteins | sample Mar14236cmmetaG_FD_184134 | JGI IMG/M metagenome (GOLD analysis project Ga0209834, IMG submission 184134) | Marine hydrothermal vent microbial communities from Guaymas Basin, Gulf of California to study Microbial Dark Matter (Phase II) - Marker... ...
TTCTACGATGACAAGATGTGGCTGGCCGAGCCGGCGGACTCGGTGCGCGTGGTCGAGAGCGGCCCACTGCGCGTCACCCTCGAGGTACGGCGGCGCATCCTGAACAGCGAATACACGCAACGTATCTCGTTGACCCACAACAGCCCCAGGTTGGATTTCGACACGCGCATCCAATGGCGCGAGCGACACATCCTGCTCAAAGTTGCCTTCCCGGTGGACATTCTATCGCCGGTGGCGACGCATGAAATCCAATGGGGCAACGTCCAACGCCCGACGCATCGCAATACCAGTTGGGATTGGGCCCGCTTCGAGACCTGCGCCCAAAAGTGGGTGGACTTGAGTGAGGGCGGCTACGGCGTCAGCCTGCTCAATGATTGCAAATACGGCCACGACATCCGCGACAACGTCATCCGCTTGAGCCTCCTTCGCAGCCCGACCAACCCAGACCCAGAGGCCGATCGAGGTGAGCACCGCTTCGCGTACAGCCTGCTGCCCCACGACGGCGGCTGGGACGAGTTTACCATCGCCCAGTCGTATGCCCTGAACGACCCATTGATCGCGTGGCCTACCGACCGGGCACAATCCCCAATCCCCAATCCCCAATCCCTAATCTCCACTGATCGCCCCAACGTCGTCATCGAAACCATCAAGCAGGCTCAAGACGGCCGGGGCCTGATCGTGCGCCTCTACGAGAGCCAGCGCCGCCGGGGCGAACTGACCCTCACGACCGGGTTCCCATTGGCCCAGGTCTGGTGCACCAATCTTCTTGAGGAGAATCGAGAGTCTCTCGACTGTGACGAAAACAGCGTGACCACGTTTATCAAGCCGTACCAGATACTCACCCTGCGGTTGCTTCCGCAACTCGGCTGCGGTCATCGTTTCGGCCACCTGAGAACACGGATTGCAAGACAGTGACGGATCAAACTTGATGCCCAGAGTTTGTTTCAAAATTCAGTGTGCTGATCCGTTAATGTCCTGGAATCCGCGTTCTTGGCGGCCCAAACGATGACCAACGCCCGCAACTCGAATGAGAGAATAAAATGAAAAACATTGGCATTTTCCATTACCAGGTCGGCAGGACAGACGGAGTTTCACTAGAGATCGACAAGTGGAAGCGCGTGCTGGAAGAGATGGGCCACACCGTCCACCTTTGCGCCGGAGACCTGGGCGCGGCCGAGGGCACGTTGATTGAGGAAATGTACCATCACCGGGCCGACGCCGAGCGCCTCAACTATAACACCTTCCGCGAACTGCGTGACTATCCTGACGAAGCGGCGTACCGGGCCGAGTTGATGGGCCTCACCGGCGTCATCGAGCGCAAAATGCGCCGCTTTGTGGCGGAGAAAAAGATTGATTTCCTCATCCCGCAGAACGTCTGGTCGGTGGCGGCCAACCCGCCGGTGTCCATCGCGCTGGCGCGGGTGATGCGCGACCTGCAACTGCCGGCCCTGGCCCACAACCACGATTTCTACTGGGAGCGCACGGGCCGCGTGGCCCTCACCTGCGCTACCGCCATCGAACTGGCCGACAAATACCTGCCGCCCCGCGACCCGCTGGCCCGCCACGTGGTCATCAACAGCCTGGCGCAGCGGGAACTGTTGGAGCGCAAGGGAATCGAGTCCACAATCGTGCCCAACGTCTTTGATTTCGACGCACCCCCCTGGCAGGTTGATGACTACAATCGGGATTTCCGCGCCCGCATTGGGTTGCGGGAAAACGATGTCTTTATCCTCCAGGCCACCCGCATCGTGGCCCGCAAGGGAATCGAGTTGGCGGTGGATTTTGTCAGGGCGCTGGATACCCCAGCGCGACGCGCCATCCTCAAAGAGCGCGGCCTGTACGACGGGCGCTCTTTCGATGACGCCAGCCGGATTGTGTTCGTGCTGGCCGGATACGCGCGGGACGACGTGACCGGCGGCTACGTCACGTGCCTGAAACGGAAAATCGAGCGGGCCGGGATTGACGCCCTGTTCATCGAGGATGTGGTCGGGGGAGAGCGGCAGACGCGAAATGGCGAGAAAATCTATTCACTGTGGGATACCTACGTCTTTGCCGATTTCGTCACCTACCCCAGCCTGTGGGAGGGGTGGGGCAACCAATTCCTGGAGGCGCTACGCGCCCGCCTGCCCATTATGCTGTTCGAGTACCCGGTCTACCAGGCCGACATTGGGGATAAGGGGTTTCGCGTCGTCTCCCTCGGCTCCGAGATCCGGGGGCGGGATGACGCGGGGCTGGTGCAAGTCGCGCCCCAGGTCATCGAGGCTGCCGCCGACCAGGCGGTGGAATTGCTCACCGACGCCCGGCGGCGCCAGGAGACGGTCGAGCACAACTTTCAGATAGGGCGGCAGCACTATTCGCTAGAGTCGCTGCGGGGGTATCTCGCTCCGCTGATTAAAGATTTACGGATCTGAGATTTGGAGATGTGAAAAAAAAAGATGGCGCGATAAAATGAAAGGTGCCTGCATGAAAACTGTTGTCCATATCATCAATCATACCCACTGGGATCGAGAGTGGTTTTTGACCTCGGTCTATACCAATCAATGGATTCCGGCCTTGATTGACAAACTCGAGCAACTGGTCGTGGACAATCCCGATTATCAATTCTTGCTCGATGGGCAAACCCTGGTAATTGAGGATTTGCTGAAATTGGCGCCCGATTATCAGGGCAAAATCAACCGGCTGGTCGGAAACAATCATCTGATCATTGGCCCATACTATTGCCAACCAGATTGGCGAATTACTGGCGGGGAGTCACTGATCAGAAATCTGTTTTATGGTTGGCAAGACATGCAGCGGTATGGCGGCGGTAATCAGATCGGGTGGCTGGTGGATACGTTTGGACACATTTCGCAAGCGCCGCAGTTACACCAGTTGTTTGGCCTGAACGCTGTGTTTGTCTGGCGCGGTGTTCCCCAAATCGAACCGTATTTTCGTTGGCAGGGCGCTAATAGCCACCAGTTATTGACCATCAATTTGTTTGGCGGTTATCGCAACCTGTATGGGATTACCCATGTGCCTCAAGTCGCCATCGAGCGACTCGAAGCCGAAGTGATCAAATTGCAGCCCTTTTACCCCAGCGGTGATATTCCCCTGTTTGATGGGTATGATTTGGAGCAAAATCCTGAAGACCCGGTGCGTTTTTACCGGCAGCAAGTGACGGCCGTGCCCCCCAACATCCAAATCAAAGCCTCGTCCCCCAACGATTTCGTCCAGGAATTGAACAGCAAACTGCAACGCCTGCCCATCATTGCCGGCGAACTAGACTCTGGCAAATACGGCGCGACATTCCCCGGAACGTTATCAGCCAGGACCTACTTGAAGGTGATGAACCGAGATTGCGAGCATTTGCTGTTCAATCTATGCGAGCCGTTGGCAGTGCTGGCCCGCTTAAAGGGCCGCACATACGACGCGCCGCAATACGAAACCTGGAGCCGCGCATTGTTGCAGAACACTGTCCACGACTGCATTTGCGGCGTGAGCATTGACCAGGTTCACGAGAAAATGGAGCATAGTTACCGGGAGATTTACAGGGCCATCGAGGAGGATATTCACGTCTCTTTGGCCCATATTTTGCGCGATTTCGCTCCAGGGGCTTATGCGGTCAGTACCAATCCCTTTGCTTATGAAGGATGGCACGTGGTTCAGGACAAAGTTTACCACCTGGCTACAAAAGGCATTGGTGTGTGGAAAATTGGACAGGAAACGGCCGTTGAACGGCCGAATGAACCCGTTGCAGAATTCGAGTGGCAAAACGATCATTACACCGCTACCGTCAACGGTGACGGCGCGGTGCATATAGGCGCGGCCACATTGGGCTATCTGATTGTCATTGAGGAAAAAGGCGACGCCTACTCGGTCGAAGCAGGCCAGCACCACGCCGTTTGCCGCGCTACCGGCCCTCTCATCGTTGAACAAAAAAGCGCCCACCATTGCGTCGTGCGCTACGATTGCGCCTGCCATTGGGCTGAGGCGCACATATCGGCCACCGTCCGGCTGATATTCGATCAAACGCCTCTGCTGCGCTGGCAGATTGATCTGGATTCCCGGGGAACCGACTTTAGGGTGGATGTAGTGTTTGAGACGGCTCATCCGGGAGATGTTTATGCCGGAATGCCGTTTGATGTGGTAAAGCGCCCCATCGTTGACAAAGACCTGTTACCTCGGCGACTGGACGAGAGACTTGCCAGAGTGCTTTTGGGCCAACGGGAACTGGAAGAGGTGAGAACTTTTCCCTTTCATGATTTTGTGGCTATTTCCGGTGAGAATTCGTCAGCGGTGGTCATGGCCAAAGGTATTCGCGCCTATCAGGCAACAGAGGGCGGCACAATCTCGCTTACCTTGCGCCGGTCGGTTGAATGGCTCACCGCATCTGATTTGCAGTACCGGGTTGGGGATGCAGGTCCGTTTATGTATGTGCCCGATGCCCGCTGTGAGCGAACTGTGAAACATGAAATAGCGGTTATGATTGGGGACACGGCCGTTGATGATTCGATGATCCACCGATTGAACGCCGGCTTTCAAAACCCGCCGCTGATAGTGGTGGCTCATGGGCGAGGGGAACAAACAGAGTGGCAGTTCTTGCAAGAAAATCTACCTTTGAGCAGCCTGTGCCTCTACAACAATAAACTACTCGCCCGATTCTATAATCCAACCGCCGGGGAACGCGCTTTGAGTAAGGAATACCAAAAGACAAATATTTGGGGAAACAGAGAATCTGTCATCAAGGTGATTCCGGCTAAAAGCATTCTGACCTTCGAAATCGAGGAGGAATTACCGGCAGTCAGACCTACGCCGGTTGAACAGATTGTGACAGCGGCAACGTTCCCGGCCTGGCGCGTGGGCGAAAACAAAGGCTTACCCGATCCCGATATTATCAAACAGATCGAGGCGAAGATTGCCCAATTGGAGATACAATTGGCTCGAGTCGAAGAACAGTTGAACAATGCTCAAGATGACCGGCATTTCCTTCAGCATCGCTATTATGTACTCAAACGCGAGTTGTACGAATTGCGGCTGTCGGCGTTGCTCAACCGACACAAGTTGGCGTTGCAAGGACGCTTGGATTACGAGTATTTGTGTACCCCAGACCCCGAAATAGCCGAGTTAGGGACGCAACTCAACGAACTACGCATCAAGAGACGGATCTATGATTATGTGGTTGAGGCATTATCGCTACCTCGCTCGAGCGACCCGCACTTCTAGCGTCAGAGTGCTGGTTCGAGAACATTCCACGTTTGGGACAAAGGGAATATGGTTGCGATTTGAAGCAGGGGGCTGGTTTGGGACACGGAAGCGAATGATAAAAATCAGGGCAACCCCCATATCTGGGATTAGGTAATTTCTGAACCATAGAAAGGGATTGTCAAAGCGGAAAGACGTGCTATAATCTTGCCGGTATGAAGGCGCAATTGATCTACAACCCCACCGCCGGGCCCTGGGACGTCCGGCGCGCCCTGAAGCGCGTCCGTTCCTACCTGAGACGTCGTGGATGGTCAGTTGGGTTACAATTGACCAAAAAAACGGGCGACGCCATCACCCTGGCTCGCGCGGCCGCCCAGGCCGGCTACGACGTGGTGGTCGTAGCCGGGGGGGATGGCACCGTCAACGAAGCAGTCAATGGATTAGTGGGCACTCGGACAGCATTGGGAGTACTGCCGGTCGGCACAGGCAATATGTGGGCCAAACAACTGGGCATCCCCACCTACACGCTGGCCAATCCCTTGCGCTTGCGCGAGGCAGCAGCCTGTCTGGCCGAGGGGAACATTCACCGGGTTGACGTTGGTCAGGTAAACAATCGTTATTTTCTGTGCTGGGCTGGCATCGGCCTGGACGCCCAGGTGACCGCCGAAATGGAACCACGCCAACGGCGCACCAAACGCCTGGGTATATTGCCATACATCGTTGCCGCCGTCACAGTCGCGCGTGATTTTCAGGGAGTGCGGACGCGCGTCTCCCTCGACGGCGACATCGTGCGGGGCCGTACTCTACTGATTCTGGTGAGCAACATTCAGCAGTACATCGGTATGCTCAACGTTGCCCGTGAGGCGCGAATGGACGACGGTTTGCTCGACGTCTTTGTCTTCAAAGGGCTGGGACTCCAGTATGCTGCCCGCCACCTGCTGAAAATCGTCAGCCGGCGCCACCTGCAAGATCCAAAGGTCGTACACCGGCAAGCCCGCCACATCGAGGTGTGGACTGAGTGGGCGATCCCGGTGCAAGTGGACGGCGACCCCATCGGCACCACGCCCATCACACTAAAAGTTGTACCGCATGCGTTGAGCGTCCTCGTGCCGCCCAGCGCCCCACGCAGCCTGTTCGACTCCACAGCCCAGGGAGTAAAGAAATCGTAGTGACGACTCGAGTCGCTCATCCTTGCCGAGAGACCCAAGACGTGCTATAATCCGTTTCAACTTGGAGGAATATCAAAATGAGCATCTACCTCAATATTGCCCAAATCATCATCAGTGTTGCGTTGACCGCAATTATCTTGCTGCAGGCCAAAGGTGGCGGGATGGGGAGCGCTTTCGGTGGCACAGACACCACCATACACAACACGCGGCGCGGCTTGGAACGTGTGCTCTTTAACGTCACAGTCGGCCTTTCCATAGCGTTTTTCGTCATCACCATCCTCAACGTGATCATCACCGGCTAAGCGAATTACGAATCAGCAATTCCCGTTATGACCTTCCCGAAAGATCCAAATTCAGTTACGCCAGACAAAACTGGTCGAGTCGTAGCCCAATTTGACAGAGAAGCATTGTTATATCTTCCGGGAAGGTACGTTAGCCATCCAAAACGAGAATTGCTGATTACGAATGGAGTCTGTGGAGCGTGACTCGTCATATCCGCTGGCAGATTCTCCTCATTCTCCTCGGCGCCGTGCTGGTGGGTATCCTGTTAACCTACCTGGCTATCAACTATACCACCGTGCTTCGCCCTGGCCACGGAGGAACCTACGTCGAAGGCATCGTTGGCTCCCCGCATCACCTGAATCCACTGTTGAGCGGCTACAACGACACCGACCGCGACGTCTGCGCCCTGGTATTCAGCAGCCTGACACGTCTGAATGAGTACGGGGAAGTAGAGCCCGACCTGGCTCGCAGGTGGGAAATCACACCCGATGGTTTGACTTTTACATTCTATCTGCGCTCCAATGCCTACTGGCACGATGGCACCCCTGTCACCGCCGACGACGTAATCTTTACCATCAGGCTACTCCAAGACCCCGATTTCCCCGGCCCTCCCGATTTGGGCTCCGCCGTCTGGCGGACAGTCACGGTCGAGAGAATTGACCGCCTCACAGTGCGCTTCACACTGCCCGAATCTTTTGCCCCGTTCCTCGACTACACCACAGTCGGCATCCTACCTGCTCACCTGTTAGGCGGTACTCGCGCCGCCGACCTGCCGTCTATAGAGTTCAACCTCAACCCCGTCGGGAGCGGCCCCTTCCAACTGGAAGAGATCGAGGTTAAAGATGAGACAATCACCGCCATAGTACTGGACCAGTTCTCGCGTTACTACGGAGCCCGGCCATATCTGGACCGTCTCCAATTCCGCTTCTATACCAGTCACCAAAATGTCTTGAACGCCTACGAAGCGGGAGAGGTAGAGGGCATAGCCGAAATAACGACTGCCGATCTGGCGTATGCACGTGCCTTTCCCAGTCTCAACCTTTTTTCGGCCCAGATCCCCGAATATGGCATCGTGCTTTTCAACCTGCAACGCTCAGATTTGCCATTCTTCCAGGACGAGGAGGTGCGGCAGGCTCTACTATACGCGCTCGACCGGCAGCAGATCATTGACGACGCATTGGAGGGCCAGGCGCTGGTCGCCCACAGCCCCTTGATTCCCGGCACATGGGCGTACAATTACGACATTCCCCACTACGAACAAGACCTGGAGACAGCCGGCGACTTGTTGGACGAGGCTAAATGGCGACCAGCGTTGGACGGCATACGGCGCAAAGGCCCGCACCAGTTGGCATTCACCTTGCTCACCCGGAGTGAGCCGGAACGAATAGCAGTGGCCCAGATGCTCGCCGAGCAGTGGGCGCCCATCGGAGTCACGGTCACGGTCGAGACCGCTTCAGCGCCAGAGATGCGCCAGGCACTGGAGAACCGCGACTTTGAAGCGATCCTCGTTCACATAGCCTTGCCCGGTGACCCTGACCCTTATCCCTTCTGGCACCAAACACAGATTGAGAACGGGCAGAACTATGCCGGGCTCGACCACCGCCAGATCAGCGAAGTCATCGAGCAGGCGCGCGTCATCCCCAACCGCAAAAGACGGCAAGAGTTGTACTACGAGTTTCAAGAACTCTTTGCCCAGCAAGTGCCAGCGTTGTTGCTCTACGTTCCGGTCTACACCTACGGCGTAGACGAGCGCATCAACGATGTGCAGATCGGCCCCCTGGCGCACCCCTCCGACCGCTTCCGCACCATCTCTGACTGGTGGATCGTGCATCGCCGCGTCTTTGTGAGCGAGTCGGAAGCCGGTCGCCCTTGACAATACCGGCGTTTGCATGTAAAATAACAGTCGCTCCGACGAGGAGCAGCCCAGCCGAAGTGGCGGAATAGGCAGACGCGCTGCGTTCAGGGCGCAGTGGGCTTTATGCCCATGTGGGTTCAACTCCCACCTTCGGCACCTTGACATTCCTCGGTAGCTCAATTGGCAGAGCGACCGGCTGTTAACCGGTTGGTTGCAGGTTCGAGTCCCGCCCGAGGAGCCAAAAGTGATTTGTCTGATTCGCCCTGCTTTACCTGTAGCAGGCGGCCCGGCCTGCAAAGCCGGGCCGTTGATGTTTCAGGGGTTGATCTGTGAGCCCCTTTGCAAACAACAGGAGGGAACGCTTTATGCAAGCCATTGAGGGAAGAACAATGGAAGTGAAAACACTCACAGGATTGATCTATAAATTACCCCCTGAAACCCGGCAAGAGGTATGGAACTATGCAGAATTCTTGTTCTCCAAACAGAAACCTCGTCCCCCGAGAAAGCCCAAATTGAACTGGAAGGGAGCATTGAGAGACCTCAGAGACCAATATACGTCGGTGACACTTGAGCACGAAGCATTGGAATTGTGGGTGGGCTAGATGTACCTTCTGGACACCAACATCCTCCTCGAACTTCTCCTGGAGCAAGAGAACAGTGACGATGTGGAATATCTCTTCGCGAGAATACCTGCCGAACGGTTGTTCATCACGGATTTCGCCTTATATTCTATGGGTATCATTCTCTTCCGTAGGAAACGTAGCGATACCTTTGTGCAGGTGGTTGATGACTTGTTCCTCGAAGCGGACGTGAACCTGATCCAGATTGGCCCGGCTGATATGAAACGGGTTGAACAGAAGCCCATCTCTTCCGTCTGGACTTTGACGATGCCTACCAATACGTGGCAGCGGAGAAATATGGCCTGACCTTGGTCAGTTTTGACGCCGACTTTGACCGCACAAAGCAGGGTCGGAAAACGCCCGCCGAGGTGCTGTCAGTATACTAACCCATTCTTCGGGTTAGCCGTATAAGGAGTCAGCGGTTGGGGAAGCATTGCTTCCCCTTTTGCTTTCCTATGCAAGACTTGCTGTCCCCCATCACCACCTGGTTGCGCCGCATTCGGCCAGCCCACCTGCTCCGGCTGGCGCTGGCGCTCTTTATCCTATGGGCAGTCCGTCCCCCTCACGTCCTGATCGTCCTCGACCCGCCCCAACAGGTAGTCACCGCTAACCCCGTCGTCGGCGTCCACACCCGCCTCACCGACGAGGTGGAGGAATACAAGATCCAACGCACTCTGCAGATGGTGCGCGAAATGGGTGCTCCCTGGATCGTCGAGTACTTTCCCTGGCCCTACATCGAGCCCGAAAAAGGCGAGTTCGCCTGGGGCCACAGCAACGCGGTGATCAAACACGCCGAGAACCAGGGATTGACCGTGATCGCCCGGCTGGGTTGGACACCGGCATGGGCCCGCCCCGATCCCTCGGGGAAACAGAACGGGCAAGAGACCACCTTCACCTACCTGGACGCCGACCACTATGACGATTTCGCCGACTTTGTGACCGCCTTCGTCACCCACTACCGTGGGCGCGTGAGCCACGTCATCTTGTGGAATGAACCCAACCTCAGTTTCGAGTGGGGCTACAGGCCGGTGGACCCCGAGGGGTACGTCGAACTCTTACGGGCAGTTTACTCTCGCGCCCACGCCGCCAACCCCGACGTGATCGTGCTGGCCGGCGCACTGGCTCCCACACTGGAACCGGAGGGGAGCGCAGCCGGCCTGAACGACCTGATCTACCTGGAGCGAATGTACCAGGCCGGCGCTGCTTCCTACTTTGACGCGCTCGCTGTCCACGCCTACGGACTGACGTCCCCACCGGAGGCGTCCCCCACCCCCGGCGCGATCAACTTTCGCCGCGTCGAACTCTTACGAGAGATCATGGTCGCCTACGGTGACGGCGACAAGCTGGTCTACGTGACCGAGGCAGGCTGGAACGACCACTCGCGCTGGGCTAACGGCGTCCGTCCGGCGCAGCGCATCGAATACACCATCGGAGCCTACGAATGGGCCCACGAGCACTGGCCCTGGTGCGCGTGTGTCGCCATGTGGGCCTTTCGCTATCCCGCCCCGACCCACAACTATCAGGATTATTACACCTTTGTGACGGCTGATTTCGAGCCCCAGGTGATCTATCTCCAAGTGCAGGATTACACCCGCGAGAAAGAGTGAGTCGGAATGACATTTCCGACCTACGTGTTGGCTTCCGCGCAGGGTTGGGCTATACTGTGAGATAGAGATTTGCTAAAACTCGTACGGGGGGACTATGAGTCATGCTCTCAATGTCATCAAGTTAAGGATTGTAAAGACCTGCCAGGTTTCCGTCAGAGCTTTTGTGAGCCAGATTCGACACGATTAACAGTGTATTTCCGTTCGA
>Ga0209834_10002037_pt1 | contig 10905 bp, 6 predicted proteins | sample Mar14236cmmetaG_FD_184134 | JGI IMG/M metagenome (GOLD analysis project Ga0209834, IMG submission 184134) | Marine hydrothermal vent microbial communities from Guaymas Basin, Gulf of California to study Microbial Dark Matter (Phase II) - Marker... ...
AGTTTTCTTGCAGCAATAAAGGAATTTTCAGCGTCTTTTAGAATTATGTACTCGTCTTCCGAATGCGGATTTTGGTAACCAATGGATAGATTCACACAGGATATACAATCTGATAAATTATCTGCATCAGAGCGAGACCCAAGTTCCTCTTTGAATCCCGTTACTTTTGAAACAGTTTCTGAGAATTTTTCTGTACAATAGGCATTTTCAAATCCTATAAAATGTTCCTTTCCCCTCCTGTCAAGCACAAGTCCCCAGTTGCATTTGGATATTTCTTCCGCCTTTCTGCTGATTAAGTACTGAATCCCTTTTCTACCGCTTTCTTCGCCAGTGGAAAATACAAAGCTACATTCAAACTCTTTCAATAATTCCAGCAACAGATAAATGCCCAGTTTGTCATCTGCGCCGATATTTCCCTCCCCCTTTATGATTCCGTCAAATTCCTTTATAAGAGATAACTTGTCAATGTCATCATCTTCAGTCACAGCATCCATATGAGCAGATAGCAAAGGCGTATTGGGGATCAACCTGTAAATATTGCCCATATAATCCTTATCATATGGAATATCCATTTCATTCAAACGCATCTCTACGTAATGTTGCATTTCTCTTGTTTCATCCCTTTGGCTGGGAATTTTCAGCACCTCAATAAGCTCTTTTTTGTTAATCAGAAAAATCACTCCTTTCTTTTGATTTCATGGTTAAATTCGCCAAAAATCTGATTGGAAGATAGAAAGATGATAAAGAATGTCAATAGGAAGTATTCAAGCGTGAAAGATTTTGTTATCCACATAGCGAGAACAAAAGAATAAACAAGCAACAGGAATTTGATAAAGGCTCCAGTATCACCTCCTTTCAACTTACGTTGTTCGGATTGGTATTACCTGTTTTCAATAAAGTCTTTCAGGTTTTCAAGGGTTTCTTCAGGGTTGGTTATTACGCCTTCTATCACTTCATAACTTGTCTTTTTGTAAGTAAAAATGACTGAGAAAATAAATGCTGCCAATTTGTGATAAAGGGTACCTTCCGAAGAATCGGTATCCCAGCCCAGATATTTGCTGTAGTAAAGTTTGTTTGTTTTCATGGTAACCGCGGTGGTTGTATGTTCTCCAAAGGTAGCTTCTTCAATTTGAAAACTGTAAAAGATCGAACCACTTAAAGCTTGATTTGGAGAAGTGGTCATTACGAGGATTCCACCTTCAAAATCAGAAACAACAGGAACAGCACCCATCATCATCCCAGTTTGTGCGGCTACGGCAAACACCAACTCTTTTGTGGTGTCTACTGTGAAGTATGAAATTCTGCTATTACTTTCTTCCCAATTTTCGCCCAAAATCTTTTCAATCATTTCAGTTGCCGAACTTGTCAATAATTCAGGGCTACTCAAACCCATTTTTTCTCCTCCAAAAGCCAGGGCACACAATAAGAGCACCAGTACAAACGCTAATTTGTTCATGTTTTTACCTCCTCAACAAAGGGTTACCCAGTTCTTCCCTTCGCTTATAATTTGGAAACGCTTTTCAGGAGCAAGTTCAAATAGGTTATTCAACAATCTCTGAATCGCGATAGAAATGTTATCCATTTCCTTGTTTGTTCTTGATTCTTCGCTTATATTGATGTATATCTCAAAGCCATCACCTGTCTTTGGCAAGTTGAATCTCATTGCATCTTTTCCGATTTCTAATCCCACGTTATCTAATTCACCTAATAACCTCATGATAATGGGGAAAAACATTGCTATGGACGAGTGGCATGAGAATACGAGAAGCATGTTTTCACCTCCCTTTAAGTTGCCTTCAAGTTATACATTTACACTTTTTTCGGTTGTATTTGTTTTGTTCACTTTGGATTTCAACTGGTTGAAATGTATAATTTTGTTGAAGATACAAGAAAGTGGGTGATTTAGTGGTCAACAGAGTTGAATATTCAATAGAGGGTATTTTCAAGGGCATCGAGCTATTTCTTGAAGATTATCTCGAAGATTCTGTCAAAATCTCTGTCAATAGTGTTATCAATGCTGAAGCACCTGAAAATTCTGTGATTGTCAAATTGAACATTATTTATAAATCTAAGCCGATAGATGTTGAGTTTTTCACAATATTGCCAGATAAGAATGGTGCGTTTTTGATAGATGGAAAAGAGCATTATTCCCCATTAGTATTGGTTGAAAAGAAGGAATTTCTGAAAACTGAAGAGAATTCAGAAATAAAGGTTACACAAATAGACTTCGATAAATTCTTTGTAATTCCGGGTTTCTTTCTTGAAAAAGCCATGAGAATCCTGAGAGCTTTAAGGGAAAAAGAGGCTTTTATAAAGAACATGACTCGGTTGACAACAAAAATGAAGGCAGAGGAAGTTTTTGCTTCAAATCTTTCAGCAACACTTTCAAACGTTTATGTGGGTACCAAGCTGTATGAATTATCCGCAGGACGCTGGATAAAGGTACCGGTCCTATTTCCCCTGAGCAACGATAATGAGCTTTTAAGGTTTTCTGAGTTGAGAAAGGTTGTTTATCACGGTTCTGAAGTAAGCGAAGAGTTTAGGGTTCAGCACGAAAGCCATATAGGAAGAGTAGATTTGCTTGAAACTCCAGAATCTGAAGCCATTGGCAGGGTATTGTATCTGGCAAGTGGCGCACGATATGACGCAAAGAATTTACAGGTCATCCCGGCTGATGAAAGAAATTTAGAGGATATCCTTAGCTTTTCGACGAGAAGTGTTCCTTTCTTTATACACTCCGACACCACAAGAACAATGATGGGTGGAAAGAACCTGAAACAAGCAATTAAAGTTGTAGGAGCAGAAGAACCTAAAGTCAAGACAGGCATTGAAAAGGAGATTAATATTGGAATAGGAGTAAATACTTTTGTTGGTTATTCACTTTATTATGGCCTGAACTATGAAGATGGGATAGTGGTTTCAGAAAAGTTTGCAGAAAAAATGGCCATAGAAAGCGTTGAAGATTTCGTTTGTTACGATGATATTCCACTGCCTAAGCCTCATAAGATCACTGAGAAAGACAACGAGCTTATCCTGACATCCGGCAAAATACTGGCACATTATAAATTTCCCAAACCCGGGACGGAGCTTGTTTTCGGTGACAAGCTTTTTGAAAGAAAGGTCTATTATAAAGATAAGAAAAAATTGAAAATCATCGAAAAGTTAACTTTGAAATCTGCATACAAAGAGCGTTACCCCGCAATTGTGCTTGAAAGCCCCACACCTAACTGGCTTTCACTAAAAACATGGCGAAAGTGCACGCTTGGAAATAGCGAAGAAGTAAGCGAACTTACCACCAGCAAGTTTGAATTGAGGATACCGCTGAAGGTACGCAAACCTCTTGAAGTCGGTGACAAAATAACTGGAAGGCACGGAAACAAGGGCACTATCTCCAGGATACTTCCCGAATCTGAAATGCCATATGTCATATTAAAAGGCGAAAAGCGTTATTTAGAAATGATTCTCAGCCCGCTGGGGATCATAACGAGAATGAACCTTGGGCAGCTTCTTGAAACTCAAGGCTCTCTGGCGGGTGTAGAGCATAGCACCTTTGAAAATGTTGATACAGATACGATTCTGAAAGCACTTAAAAAGCTTGGTTCAGATGATTTTGGAAGGTTTGAGCTCCATTTAGGGGGTTCAAAATTTCCAGCAGCTGTGGGCTACCAGTATTTTGTGCGGTTGAATCACAATGTCAGAGATAAGCTCCATGTAGTATCAAAGGCAAGGGTTTCAAATTACAGCTTCCAACCTCTCAAGGGAAAAAAGAACATGGGAGGGCAGAGAATAGGTGAAATGGAATTTTGGACTTTGTTCGACTACAACAGCGCAAAAATCATCAACCTCTTTTCTGAAACAAATATAGAGAAATGGAAAGATCGAAATAAGTATATTAACAATTTCAATTTCCTTTTGAGCGCCCTTGAAGGAATCAAGATAACAAAGAAAAATACTAATGGTAATCTGATGACTAAAGTCAAACAAGGCTATTATTTCCCCGATTTAAAGAAACTTCGTGAAAAGCTTGAAAAGGAGATTTCAAAGTCATTATTGGAAAAAGTAATTAGCCTTTTGCATTTGAAGAGTTTGCGAACCGGCAAAGCAAGCAAAAAGGATTATTTCAAAACAGCCATAAAAAATCTTTTGGCCGGGAAAGATGGTTATATAAGGAAACATATGCTGGGAAGAAGAATACACTATTCAGGAAGAGCGACAATTGTTCCAGCAACAGATATAGACATTGATCATGTATATCTCCCTGTTGATTTTGCTCTTGAGTGGTTCAAAAACTTGAAAACAGACAAAAAAGCTGTTTTGAGGGGCGATTTGAAGTCTCGTAAGGAGTTTGCAGAAGCTGCAAGCAAATATGCAAAAAGTATGGAACTGTTTGTGCTTTTAAATCGACAGCCTTCATTGCATATGCACAGCATACAATCTTTGCGCCCCATTTTCTGGGAAAATTATGCCATTGGCCTGCCAATAATGCTTTGTGAAGGCTTTGGCGCTGACTTTGATGGTGATACGATGGCAGTTTATTATCCTGTCAAGCAAAAAGACCTGAAAGACGAACTGGAAAAAATGCTTCCCTCGAATCATCCCTTCAGAATAGGTAATGGTGAATTGATTTACTCCTGCGAGCAGGACGTGGTCTTTGGGCATTATGTACTTACAAACGGTGAAGAGCAAAAGAAGCACGCAAAAACCTCTCTTATAAAGCAGATAAACGAAACAGAAACAGAAAAACTCCCCAAAAAATTGCTCGATTGGCAAAATGAAAGGCTAAGAGCCGCTACTGAAAGAGGATTAAGCCTTTCTTTTTTTGAAGCAGCAAAGGGAAAAGGCTATATGTATGATATCGTTGAATCACAAGCGCGCGGGAAAGATGAAAATTTTGAGCAAATTTTTGGCTCGTTAAAAATCGGAAATAAGGATTTGGGGAATTTCTCAAAGGGAATCCCGTATAATTGGTATTTTGGACTTAAGCCAGCTCCATTTGAAAGCTCTATAGCGATTCGCGGAAGGAAATCTATGTTGGATAAAAAACTGCATGTAGCTGGTGCTGGTTATTTTACCCGGAAAATGGTGGAATTCTTATATCCGGTGAAAGTTACTTCTGTTGATTGTGGAGCGACAAGTGGGCTTGAGATCAATTGGGAATTTGTTAAGCAACTTGAGCGGAATGGTTATTCCCTTGAACGACTTGTTTTAGGCAGATATGTACGCTTAAAAGATGAAAGAGATTGGAAACTCATAACAAGAAAAAACATAAATGAACTGGAAAACAAAGATTTTGTTTTAAGAAGCCCGGTATTTTGTGAAGGGGAAAATGGGATTTGTTCAAGATGTGCAGGAACAGAGCTTTCCACGAAATTCCAGCCTTACACGGTTGGTGAATACATTGGTGTGAAATCTGGCCATAGTATAGGCGAAAGAGGAACTCAGCTTTCCATGAAGACTTTCCAGCTTGGCATTTCCGATTTCAAGATGGATAAAGTTTCAAGGGAATTCTTCAACAGGGAAAGCATAGATGATTATAAAGAATATTTACTTAAACTATCGCAAAAGACCATTAGTGAAATCGTTGGTGCTTCCGAGAAGTCTGGAATGAAGGGCAAAAAAGTGTTCGAAATGATAGATGTATCCTCGATATATCTTGAGGTGCTCTTTTCAAAGCTTTTGAAAAATTCATTGCAGAGCGAAAGCGAGGTAAAAGCGTTTATCAGGAATCCTGAAAATTATGGGGTATTTGCTGCGCTTTCCTTTGAAAATGTCCTTTCAATAGCTAAAAAAATAGCAGTATCTGAAACAACAGAATACACTGAGCACTCGCCTAAATCTTACTATGCTCTTTGCGAAAGACTTCCTGAAGGAGGGCAATTGAATGACTAAAATCAAAAAAGGGAAAACAACTGCAAAGAAAGTTCAAAAATCAGCTGTCAAAAATCGTGAGACAATTACGAGAGTAAACGCATCAATTGAAAAAGCGTTACAGGTAGACATTTTTAACGCACTCAATAAAGATGAAAAAATATACGATATAGAAATACCCGAAGAACAGGAAGAATATTCGGATGAAAACAATGATGAATTTGACAGCGAGAATGCTTTTGCTGAAGCGCTATCAATAAAACCAGAAGATCTTGGCTTAGAACTCGAGGAAAGACCCAAAGCCTCACCTGTCAATCGTATTCGACTCAGAGTAGTAAAGGGGCCTGATGGTTTTGTTTGCCTGAATTCCGGAATGAGAGCCTTTGTCAACAAAAAAAACCTTAAAAAAAGATACCAGATGCGGCTTGACATCTATGAAGCGACCGAAAGGATAAAGTGGTTTGTGCAATCGTACCTAAATGGTTTTTTTGAATTTGAAGAAGTTAAGCCTGAGGTTTTGGAAGGTGTTACAACTTCTATCCAGCTGGGAATTAAATATCGTTCACTGCTCACGAAAAATTATATTAAATTCTGGAATGCAGAAATCTGGGCGCTAAATGTTATGACTGGTTCCGGAAGACCCAACAAAGGGAAGCAAGCCATGGCTCTGGTTAGACTTGCAATGGGAGCAGATCAAACTTTGAAAGAAACTGCCAGAGAAATAGCTAAACATTCTATAACTGCTGATGGTACCTTAAAAAAAACGATGAGGGTAGAACGTTTTTTATCAGAAACGCTGAAAATTGTTAAGAAACACCTTATTGGCATAGAAGTATCTTCGAAAGAATTACAAAATATGCTCAATGATTCAAAAGAATTCAGAGCGTTGATGCTAAAACTACGGGGCGATGAAAATGACTAAAAGTATAACCTGTATTGTGAGCCAGAAACTCGCGAAGGTGATAACCGAAATCCTAAAAACAATAATAGCGAATAAAAATGACTTGGAAGACAGATTTGTCGTTAAGTGCAAAGGTGAAATAAGCAAAGATGATCTCAGTGCTTTGTATGTTGTAGATTATGACAGAATTGCCGATCTTGAAGATTACGAAAAACTTTCTGGAAAAGTTGTGATTCTATACCGGGAAAAACTGAATAATGAAGTTATCGAGACCGCAATGGACCTTTCAGCGCTAGGGGTTTTTGATGTTACCCGCTTTTTTGGAGAAAGGCTTGAATACTCCGAAATGGCAAGATTCGAAGAAACCATAAAGAGATACCTTAGAAAAAAACTCAGAGATACGCTGCTTGAAAAAGAAATCAACAAGCCCATTAATTGGAAATTAGAATATAGTTCCGAATCTTCCGAAAGAACTACCACACTCTTTTCGGACGAAAAAATAAGAGAAACTCTTATGTCGGTTAAGAGAGTCGCTCAATATTTAAAAGGGTATACAGAAAGTATAAAAGAAGTACGGAAATCAATTGATCTGAAAGAATTGTTGGAACTTGAGTTAGGCGTTTTGAATTCCCAAAGCAAAACCAACAAGTTAGAAAAAATCAAGGAAACCTATGATTCCATTTCTCAGAAAACTGAAGCCCTTGGAATAAATGGAATTGAAGCTGTGCTTATTACAGGTCCTACGGGGAGCGGGAAAACTCTGATCGCAAAGCAAATCGCAAAAGAGCTATATAAGGAAGATTATGAAAAATATTTTGCCAAAGTTGCCATTTCAAATGTTCCTGAATCTTTAGTCGAATCTGAACTCTTTGGTAGCTTTCCGGGCGCATTTACGGGAAGTGAGTATAAGTTGGGAAAAATCTTATCAAACGTAGGGGGCATAGTTTTTTTAGACGAGATTGGTGAAATAACCCCCGAAATACAAGCAAAGCTTCTCACTTATATGGATGACCTGAAAATCCAGATTGAAGGCTATTCCGACCCTAAAGGTGTTAAAGTGCCTGTGCTTATTATTGCCGCAACGAACCGGAACTTAAGAGAGGAAATAGAAAAAGGAAACTTCAGGGCAGATTTGTACCATCGCTTTAGGTATAAAATCGCTGTTCCTTCAATTGCCGAAAGAAAGACGGACCTCAGGTATTTAATAAGTTTTCTTTTACAAGCTGGGGTTGAAAAACTAAATAGCAAAATTAGAAAAATAAGTATCGAAGCAATAGAAAAGCTGGAAAGTTATAGTTTTCCGGGAAACTTCCGGGAACTTGAAAGCATAATCTACGAAGCTATAGCCTCTGCAGAGTTTGACGAAAGGAATTGTATCCTTGCAAAAGATATAAAGATATAGAAGCTCCCTCAAGGGAGCTCCACAACTTCTCCTACAACGTAAGGATTTTCTTTTTGCTCTTTGAAGTTACGCCTATCAACAGCGAAAACTTTCTTGACAGAGTAATTTCTCTTTTCAAGCCTATCTGCCATGTTTGAAGCTACATATTGAAGGAATGAGGTTCCTCCGGCAAGATTTAAAATTATTTCATCCAAAGTATCGAAGTTCAGTGTTTCAAACTCTGCAAAAATCCCTTCCATTTCAGCAAATCCCGCAAAAGGGTCATCAAAAAGGAAAGTCGTAATTTTCTTTGCGTCATAGCCGCTTATTTTACAAATTTCCGGAATATTATCTGCACCTTTTTTTGAAGTAATTACATAGATTTTGTCTGGCATTAGTTTTTTTATAAGCGTGTAAAGCACTCCAGGTGATGTGCCTAATGGTGTTATGAGGACTCTTTCACTCATATTTTTCCTCCATTTCTATAAGCCTGATCGGAAATTCCTTGCCATCAAGGCCAGCTTTTTTGAATTCATTCACAATATCATTTTTTACTCCTTCGAGTACCTTCGAAGCACGGTTTGTGTCAGTAATCTCATCTTTATTTACGCTAAGAGATAAGTAAAGGGTTCGGTCAAAATTTCCACAAACGCTGTATTTTCTGAAAAACTTCGGATATACATAGCGAATAAGATTGTGCTTCTCAAAATGCGGGAATTGAAGAGCTTTGAAGGCAATCCTATTCAAAAGCCTTAGCCATTGGGGAATAACAATATGCTTTTCATTACTCTTGAATGCTTCTTTTAGTTTGGGATAGAAAAAATTGCTTTCAATTTCTTTGGCTATTTTTTCGATTTTAATTCCGATTGATCCATCTGTATTTTTGTTGTTCAAAATATCGCTTACAAGGGTGTGTATTTCTTTCAAATGGCCTGTGACTTCAGTATATTCGCTATAGTCCGCAAGGAAATTCTCTATGAGGTTCTTTATTTCATATGCAGTTCGCCTGATGCGGATCTTACGATAAGCCGGGTCAACTGTCCTGTCGGCTTGTACATCAACGCCATCAATGAACTTTAGCCAACGGGCTGCAACAATAGTGAGTTTTTTCCAGTTTTGGTCATTGCCAAACGCTTTATCGACTTCTTCTTCAAGTGTTGCAGGATTCAAAGAAAAGACATCCATGAATTTTTTACGCTTAGATGGCAAAGACTCTTTATCGATTGGCATATGGCCACGATGGTACCTCGATACAAGTTTCACTGCTTTCTTTATTCTTTCCCAGGTTTCCTTTTCGATCCAGTCCTCATATTCCTCTTCGGGTTCGAGTAAATGGTATACCTCTTCTTCCTGAAGCATCTGATAGGTCAATTCATTATGCAAATCTCTGACAACACTCGGAAGTCCGTCAAGAACAAGCTCTTTATCAGCTATTTTGTATGATAGTTTTGTGTGGCCTAAATCGTGTACATTCATAGCAATTGCAAGTACAAAATAGAATTCGGTTGTAAGCTCTTCGGGAACATTTTTCAAAAACTCTTCCTGACCAAGGGCGTTAACGAGATTAACAGTGAACTCCATGAGCCTTTTGCTATGGCGTTGTGAATGTTCAACTGTTTCAGGAATCTGGTCTCCTATCCACTGTAAAGACCACTGGGTTGTTATCTTGTGTCTCAAGTACTTAATTCGCGGATCATTAGGGTTTGAAGAGATCAGCTTGAAAAATTCTTCACCATAGCCGAAGGGCATTTTGCGGGCTTGCGCATACTTATCGAATATTTCATTAAGGGGGAGAACGCTCGTATAATTCTCACCTTCAGGCATAAAAATATTCTTGAATAATTGTGGAAGTAGGCTATAACGATTATATGGGATATTATCGGAAGAACCTGGTTGCATTATGCTCTTAAAACCCGCGAGCATTTCGTCTATACTGCTGAAATCCCAATTGACAGGAATTGGTGGGAATTTGATTATTTCATCTGAAAATTCAAATTTGTAGAAAAAAGGCATGTTGTTGAAAATGCAGTAAAATGCTCCCATAATCCCTGGATACTTTTGTCCAGGGGCTACATCTACCACAACTTCTTTATGTTGAGTTTTACTTTCTTTGGTTATATTTTCTAAATTTTCCCATATTTTTATAAAAGTACACGAATATTCCTCTTTATGCTTCGGGGAATAGTTAATTGGCATATATTCCACAGGAAAACCAAATGCGTTTTCTGTAAGCCGTTCTAAAAACGGATAAATAGCAGGATAATTACCAAGACTAAAATCTTTATCGTTATCAGGGAAGACAAACATTACAACCTTTTCTATATCGTATCCAAGCTTACTAATCAAAAAAAGGCTATCAAGCTCGGCGGAAATTCCCTTCAATTCAGAGTAATCAAAAGAGTTTCCTTTTTGGAAATACTTCCATAATTTAACTTTCTTGCCGTTTTTCGGAGCGTATACGAAATTTTTAGGAATCTGTTCAAAGGTTTCTTCTGTAACCTCGCCTTTTCCCTTATATAGTTGCTCTCCATTGTTGTGTTTTGAAATATTTGAAAAGAGCGAACGCCCTTGAAATACTACTACAACAGTTTTTTCTCTAAGGCAGTTTTCAATAAATTCTATGAAGTTGCTGATCTTTATATTTTCAAGCTTTGCGAGGTTTTCATTTTCGTATTCCGGGTTTCCGGTAACTTCGTTAGTAGTACCTAAGCTAAATTCTTTTATAGCTTTTTTGAACAAATCTTCCGAATCACCC
>Ga0209834_10002041_pt1 | contig 10904 bp, 12 predicted proteins | sample Mar14236cmmetaG_FD_184134 | JGI IMG/M metagenome (GOLD analysis project Ga0209834, IMG submission 184134) | Marine hydrothermal vent microbial communities from Guaymas Basin, Gulf of California to study Microbial Dark Matter (Phase II) - Marker... ...
CCCCATCCAATCTATCTGACTAGACCACTCATCCTCTTGAGCACCCATAAAGATGTCCAGTGATGAACCCGCTACATCAACACCTGTGGCACCTGCTTTCGCTCTCGACTTCGCCATGTCTTTATCAGCAGATAACTGAGCGCGTCTTGCCTCTTCCTCACTCTCAGCCATAATTCGACTAGCGTTACGAGCAGCAATACTCTTCTGCTCTTTGGCTGCTGCCTTAGCTGCCTTCTGCTGACTCATGCCGGAGTAAATACTCATTGCTCCTGCGGCTACCATCATCGCTACTGCTACTGGTGCACCCATCTTAAACCTCGCTTATCTTTGCATACATGAAAAGGTCGTTCCTCTCTGGAGTTGCCTTACGCATCAACCCCTCTTTACTCAAACCGACCAATTCTATAAATCTTTCGTATTCTGGCTTGTCAGCTCTTACGACAGCCTGAACTCTAAAGCATCCATTCTTAACTGCTTCAGCAACCATCCTTCTGCTGTGCATTATTAATGATCTTCCATGCCCTTTAGCTTCATCTGAAATGTAAGCCCAAAGGAACCCGATGCCCTTCTCAATAGTAAGGATCCCGCCACAAGCAAGAACCTCATCACCTTCCATCATTGTCCACGCCAGTTCATCGTTATCTGCTAAATTACTGCCCAATGCATCACCAGCACGAACCCTCACTCTATATGAGTCCCCTGCTGTGTATGGAACGAATCTTACGCCCACCATCCACCAGCTCCCAGTGGCTCTTTCTCGTCATCAAGGTGCTTTCCTGAACCCTTTGCTCCACCCCTCTTTCTGCCTTTCACGCCTTGTGAACCGGCTTTAGCTCTAGCAAGAGCAGACTCCTCAGCCCTTCCCTCTAGAACGCCTTCTGCTCCCTCATAGAGGTCATCAGTTGGATTCTCCTTCAGGTACTCATGCCTTTCAGCAGCATCATCCCTAACATTTTGCGGTAGGTTCTGGCTATCAGCCATCAGCTTGCTCAAACTAAATGCACCCTTAGCTAACTTCCCAGCTTCATTCGTAACCCTGTTCCCAAATTGATGGGTATAAAATTCATCAAATGTCCTCTGCTTTGTATACTCAGGCTTTGTCTTGGCTTGCTCCTTTATCATCTCAAGCACATCCTGCTTGTTCATTCCATCGAACTGCCCTTTCTCAAAAGGCTTTGAAGGCTTTGAAGCCTTTATCCTTGGGCCTTGCACATTCTCTTGGTAGTACTGCCTTAATGTTGTTCCGTGTTGACCAGACTTCAGCTTATCCATAGCCTCATTGTAAGAAGCTGTACGGCCTTTTTCGTACTGATCGTATGAACCCCCTGCCTCTAGACCTCCAGCACCTGCTCTGGCCCTCTGAGTAGCTAGGTCACTTTTGTATCGCTTTGTCTCATCGGTAGTCCATTTATTGTAATTGCGCCAGTATCCTCCGATTTCCTCTCTGACCTCTTCATAGGTCGGTTGCATTGAAAACCGATCTTTTAACTTCCCCATTGCTACCTCCTACAGTATTTCTTGAGCCAACTCGCCAGCGAATGAAATCACTGTGCAAGGTAACGGCAAATCTTGGACAACCGTAATGGTTGCATCTCTTGTCCAGCCCAGTTCAGCTACCGAAGAACGCTCGGTTCTATCAGGCTCACGGGTATCCATTAACGTTGACGGGTAACGCTCAGGCTGTCTCTCTCCGTTAATGAGTGGTTTCGATGAATCAAGCAACGTTACGAACAGCTTGTTGTATCGCTTCATGTGGGTCTGACCTGAACCGCCCTGTGATCCCTTATCAAAGGGAAGCGTTACCATTGTCGAGACGAAAGGTAGGCCAACGTAGACCTCTGTTGCAGGCCAATCCAAGGTGATTTCACCACCCGTAACAACCTTCTCTGGGTGAACAGCACCGTCAGCAAGCACCTGCACTGTTTCCCCTTCTAAATGGCCTAATCCTGCCACTGCACTCCCCTTTTCATTGAGAGTTTCAAGCATCCATGAGTCCATGTGAATGTTGTTAAGTACAGGAAAGTCCTCGATGTACATTGTTCCATCTACACGCTGAACCAGCGCGAACTTAACGTCAGCACCACGAGAGTTTCCTACAGCGAAGTCCAAGACCTTTCCGCCAAAATCATGACGGCTCCATCCGTAGATTTCTTCCCCTCGCTCATAAGTAAGTAGCGCACCAGTCCCATCCTCAAGAACACACATGAAAAGGTTGTCAGGATTCTGTGCCCAAGCAATGTGGCGTATACCTGCTTTTGTTATCTGCTCCGAGAAGAAGGTCAGGTCGTTAGAGAGCCAGTTATCTGCTGCCCATTCGTACTGCATGGCCCTAACCTTTCTGCCATCAGATGAAATATAAAAGACCTGATCACCAACCAAAACAGCCTGAAGCCCTTTAGAGCCGTAAGCTGATTGCTGGGTTACTTGAATGTCTCCCGGAGTTATCACGCCTTCAACGGACGTAACTATGTGCTCTCCAGTTGTCGTTCCAATTAGGAGGTTTTTGGTGGACTGAATCCACCTAATGTCACCCTGTTTTGCCACAGTGAACACAAGGGATTCATCAGCCAATGGCCCTAAAGTGAAGTTCTCGTAATCGTTAGACTTCGATGCCCACAGTGTTTGTGGCTCCTCAGGGGTTCCTGCTAACCATAGACGACCCTCATGGAATACTCCCGTTCTGGGCCAATTTGTTCCTGTCCATTGAGCAGGAGGGTCTGTAAAGACAACCTCCGCAAACAGGAATGAATCGAGGTCATAGTTATACACAACCTTCTGGGGTGGGTGGTTCGGGTGAGTAAGGTACGCCTCTCTCCCGCCAGAGGACACAATTATGTGAATGTCCTTTAGCTCCGACTCTTTCCAAGGGGTTACGAAGTCAGTAGCAGCAACTGTGCCTAGGGTGGAAATAAATGTGAAGCCAACAGTGACGTTCTTTACGCTATTAATGACAGACACCCATGCTGTTGTGCTTGGAATATCTACCTGTTCGTTAACAATACCGCCAATGTTAGAAGAGAACCTCCCGTAGCTATCATCACCAAGCGAAGTCCCAACAGTGACTGTATAAGCCTCACCCAGCACCTCCTCAACAGCAACCTTATATGTCCCAGATGATGGTACCGTTATCTCTTGACCAACCATACAAGAAGCACCGTTCTTGTTCTCATTAGTCATTAGCAATAGGTCTGGAGAGAAATCAATATCAGCCTTCCCACCATCGTCATCGACAACCCAGTTCGTACTCCCATCCCTAAAGCGTGGGTTTAATACATAATTGACAGCCGTTGTAACGCCACCTTGCGTATAGGGGGTTAATAGAAGGTCTGTTAAGACAAGCAGGTAGCCAAGGTTCTCGTTAATAACGAATGCAAAGATGCGTCCGTCATTGCCATCTATTTCAGCTAGAAAGCGAGTACCACCCCTCCGTACTGAAGGGCCGCGAGAATCAGCCATAAAGTTATTCATAACCGCTAAACCGGATTGATATCCAGCAGCATCTGTTCGACCCAATAGCTTCGGTGAAATCTCACCAGAGCTAAAGCTTGATTGGAGTGGGGTGATCTTCATGGATTCCCTCCCAAACGAACGACAAGAGCCTTAAGCGCAACTGCAAGGTTTAAACCTGATCTATTCGTGTAGCCCTCAACGTCACTAAATACCTTTGCGTCAGAGATTATTCCGTTAATAATAAACCCATTCGTCATGGCATCTGTAGAGTCCACTATGGCTTCACCGATTGCCTCAAGGACAACGACCTGTGCTTCAGCAGCATTTGCAATACGCTCTTGCTGTAAAGTGAGGTCACTTATTACTTGCCGTAAGAGTACCTGATCTCCCGAAGATTGCTGGGTGCCTTCATATAACTGACCAGCTATCTGTCCGTAAGCATTATCGCACTTACATGCGGATCCTGATGGTGTCCAATCTGGTGGAAATGACATAGTTATACATAAGGCCCAAGGTTGCTAGAAGGGCCAGCAGTTCTGGCTCTATTGGCCCACTTGCTGGTAATTTTTCTTGATCTGCCCTGAATACCATCTCTGGTAAAGGCCTCTTTCATCTTCGTCTGGTAAACCGTTAGATGAGTTTCCATTAATGATCTTGAGTTCGTTAAGGCAATCGCCATGTCAGCTGCAAGCCTTGATACCAAAGCCTGAACAAACAGTGGTGAAAACTTCGCAGGATCAACTACCTGATAAATAACTTGGCATTTACATGATATTTGGTTCATCACGATGTTGTTGCCTTCAACACGCCACTCATCAACTGGATGCTTGTAGCTCTCCCCAACGAAGATAACCCGTAACACGTTTGATGGAAGTGGGAATGCATTCGCATACTCACCCTCTGGGGCAGTAGCCAAGGCTGGTAAAGTCATCCATCTGGTAGCAAACGTCCAATTGTGGGCCTCTATAACAGCGTCACGGATTGGTTGATAGTGTGCCTTGCACAGCTTTGCTTCAGTCGTATCATCGTCTAACGATATAACCGTATTTGCTCCAAGCAACAAAAGTGCCTGATTACAGATGGAAACTTCAGTAGCCATTAGCTTCCTCCAGCTTTAGCGTATGTGCCGTTAGATGTGCGCTTTCTAGGTGATTTACGCCTCTTCGCTAAGGGTTTAGGCTTAACAGCCTCAACTACTTCAGCCTCTACTTCAGGCTCCTCTACTTTAGCCACCTTAGGCATAAACGCATCAATCTCTTCAAGCGTATAGCCACCTCGAAAATGAGCATGAATATCCTCTATTGAGCTGCCATGTGTTGCAAGATTCTTGATCTTGTACGCATCACCATTTCTCATGATGAGGGGCCAATCTTAACGCCAATTATTGCCATGTTACCTCCTAGTAAAATATGACCCCGATTAAGGGGTCATATACAGATAAAGCCTTATGTGACTGTATCAGCCAGTTTAGCTTGAACGATGTGCTCATCTTCAACACGAACAGCAGCCATCTGAAGCATCAGATAAATCTGCCATGCAAATGACATATCAGTACGCTCACCAACACGAGTAGCAATGTCACCACCAACATGCAGACCCAGTGCTTTCTTGGTGAAAGCTAGGCAGTCAAGTTGATCGGCTAGTGGTGAGTTTAGGCGATTAGAGACAATCCAATTGAATCCCAAGAAGTCAGGCATGTAACCGGTAGCCAATGCCTTTTTGTCCTGAAAATCACCAGAAACAACCTCAATTAACTGGAACATTTTACGCTTCTGCTTAGGCCCAATGACGAAGAATCTAGGTTCATCAGGGTCAACATCATTCGCGTCAAAGACCTCTTGAGTTTCAAGAATGAAGTCCAGAGAGATTTCGGCAGTATAGTCACCAAGGATCTGTCCGGCAGGTAGAGCAACTGTACCACCAGCACCATCTGCAGCATCTGCAGTAGCAGCCGCAATGAGGATGTCGTCAATTTGACGGTTCATATTCATCACGAGGTTTTCAGTTGATGCGCTCTTCGGATCAATCAACATCTGAATAATATCTTCTGGTTCGATGATCTCACCAGTGTCATATGTTGCTAGAACAGTGTTTCTACGAGTCCAGCCAAGTCCGTCAGTTGAACCGACAGCACCTGATCCGTTACCACCAGCAGGTGATACTTTACGGGGAGAGTCTTTCAAACGTGCTGAACTAGCAGCTAGACGATCCCAGTTGTGCTTTTCTGATTGTTTGTTTACTTCGCTAACGCAATGACGAAGACGAGATTTTGATTGCTGTGCCAGTTGACGAACGTTGTTTTCAAACGTTTCGATATAGGCATTAGGTACTGTGATAGCCATTAGAGGCTCCTATAAAAAGAATTAATTTAAAGTTAATCTCTTTCAAGGTAGTCCACAAAATGGGCCTTTCCATTGATGTTGCTGCTCAGTGGTGAATAATCCAAATAGGGGTCACCTCTTACTAGCCTTCGGCTAGAGGATACCACCCATTCTGCGTAATACAAAATGGGTGGATTATATTTATCCGTTTACTGCCAATATCTGCTCGCTTAATGAGACTAGCCTGTCCTGAAGATCCTTCTGCTCTCTAGGGGTGAGGTTCTCTTTAATTAAACGCTGGGTCACTTCGTTACGTTTCTGCCTCAACTCATCGGTTGTTGGCTGTGAGACGTTATTGACTTGATTAGCCATAGGCGAACCCTCTGCTCCCAGCTGAGTCGCAATCGTATCAAGTAGCCGTAAGGTAGGGGCATCAACGTTATTCCCTGCCAGTGCTCCCTCAATGCCAGCATGACCGCCTAACTGCTTAACTATGGATGCAGCACGTTCAACCTTCTCGTTATAAGCCAAACCCCACTCACCCTGAAGCTGTGCAAGACCGGCATCTCTTTCCTTAACCATTGCGCCAATCTGGTTCTGGGTTAACTCGTTATGCTTCTGGCTGATTGCCTCGAACTGCTTTTTAGACATCCCAAGCTCATGAGCCGTTCCTGCCAAAGCACCAAACGCTTCAGCATCAACACCCTCTGGTGCCACATAACCACCAGCATCCTCAGGCCTACCTAATGAGTTGTACACATCAGCCATAGACTCAGCGTTCTCAAGGTCAGGCTTCTTCATTAAGCCCAAGTTCTGGTGCTCAAGAACCCTAGACGCAAAGGCACTGATAGCCTCGTCACCAGCCTCGTCAGTAGGGATACGTACTGAATTACCCACCATCGCCTTGGTATCAACAAATGCCTTCGCTAAGGTAGCCACATCAGGCATGTCCTTTAACGATAGGTTATGCTTCAAGTCTTCAGGCAAGTTACTCTGCCAGCTATCACCATTCTCAACTATAGGTGCTGCAGTTACTTCTGTTGATCCAGTTACTTCTGTTGATCCAGTTACTTCTGTTGATCCAGTGCTAATTTCTTTTGTCATCGTTCGTCTCCGCAAGTCTCTTCAATGTCCAGACAACATCACGCTGTCCAATTTGCCGACTCAGATCACCGTCCGTAATCTTATTGTCGTAATAGCGATCCGATAGGAACTTCATCAGCGCCTGACCGTCTCTCGTTTTAAATAACCTATCAGCAATTATTTTGATCTGATCAAGGTGTGTTACTTTCTTTATACCCATTACTGCATCCCCTCCATTGCTCCTTCAGGAATCTCAATACCAGCATCCTGCATTTCATTAGCCGCTGCTCCAACAGACTGCATTGCATCACCAGCACCCTGTAATGCAGCAATCTGCTCTGCTGCCTGTTGCTTCTTAGCCTTCTCTTCACGTTCCTCATCAATCTGAGCCTGACCCTTGAGGGCTTTAGCTGGAACACCCTGCATAAGTGCCATTTGTCTAACAGCACCATCGATGTCAACAATATCCATTGCTGCAGGATAGGCTTCTGCCAACTGTGCTGTAGCCGTTAAGAATTGCTGAATGGCTTGAGCCGTATCAAACTTCTGAGAGCGAGGTAGTGGCCCTGAGTACTCAATATCCAATGAAGAATCATCGACACCCTCAGGTAAATCCAACAGCTGACCTGATCGGTACATGATGTTGAAGGCTCTCTTTATTAATGGATCAAGTAGGTCAGTCTTCAGTCTGCCAAATGTTGGCCCTAATAGCCGTTGCATTAACTCGTAACGGACATTGACCTCTGTTGCAGTCATTGCCGGAGACTCTTTCAGCTCCAACTGATCTTGATAAAAGTACTTTCTAATCGCATCAACCAGCATCTGGATCTCAAGGTTCGATACATCAAATCGTGACCCAGATTCGTAAGGTTTAATGCCATTTATGTCCGTTACAATGGTCAATGCACCCCTATCCAGATTGATGTCACCAAGCAACGCAGCCTCTTCAGCCAAGTTAGCTGGATCAATCGCTTTACCTGCAGCTTCCAGAGTTGCCTCCTTCACCTGATTCAACGTAAGGATGTCTGCTAAGGCAACCGTTGCTGGACTATGACCCCACTTTGAACCCGCAGTCTTCCTCCACCTCGATACGAAGGCTGGCATCTCGTAATAGCCACCCTCTTCACCAAGAAGCTCGGCACCTGTCTTCAATAAATACTTGTAACCAAAGGGCCTCTTCTTTGCTGCTATCGGCTTACCTGTGTCCAAGTCAATCGGAACCTTCCTTGGGAATACGCAGAAGATTATGTCCAGCTTCGTTGCACTAAATGCAGGGTTATCTGCCTTCTTCTTAACACTTTCAGGCACCTTGTCTTCACCAAACTTTGAGATAATCTGAGTGGGAGTCCACTGGAGGTGACGGTATAGTTTGCTAACCTGTTTGGTATGATCCTCTTCAAAGTAGATCTCACGGACTGGGATAGCAGTGAAACTCAACTTACCCGTATCCTCATCAAGCTCCTCCGTTAGGCAGGAAGTGCCAAAGCCAACAATATCCAAATAGGCTTCAGCTATCTCAATATCAAAGTTACTCTCATGTAATGCGTTATAAAGCTTATTGGTTGAATCATCCAACCACTCCTTAACGGCATCATCCTCATTCAGCTTCTCGTCACGGAACTGCAACGCAAACCACTTTTGAGCAGGAGACGTAAGGTTGCCATGAATACTGGCTGCTAACGACTGACAGGCAAAGATAGCCGTTGCATCGTAAATAGCTCGTCTATGCCAATCTACCTCACCCTCATCACTGAGTGACGTATAAAAGTCTCCCCGTAATGGCAGAACAAACTTCTCAATCAGATCCCATATTTGCTCTACTGACCCCTTACGCTCACTGCGTAGAGCCTCAAAGCACTTAACTATATCTTGATTATTCACCGAAACATTCTCCTCAAAGGTCGTATTGTTTTATTAACTTTAAACTTGGTTGTATCAACATCAGGCTTGATGAGTTCTCTTCCTTCACCTGCTCCCATCATCAGGTATTGAAGTGCCTCTGCAACATGACTATATCGCCCTTTGTCAGGCTTATCATGATAACGCTCATCACCTGATACCTGAACACGTCTGTACTTATACCCACCCGCTAACGCCTTCCTTAAGTTGCGACACCTTGGGGATATAACCAATCTCGGAACAGCTTGCATCGTTAAGGTGGTCAATGCCTTCGCTACAGACTCTACCCGTAACATAAAGTCATTGCTGGGAGCCTTAACTGCCGGAATACCTTGTGCTCGTAATATCTGAAAGGGAGTCCTCTCATCAACCTGACTACGCTGCTCACCAGCTGGATCACCCCAAGCCCTAATAGTATGACCCCTATACTTCTCTTTAAGGAGCTGACCAAGCAACTCACCAAACCTGACAGCACCCATATCCTCCGTAACAAGCTCATCATAAATAATCCACTGATCAGTAGCCGACTTCTGAGCTATAACGGCAGCTGGAGTTAACCCAAAGTCAATCCCAACATACACAACACCCCTCATTATCTGAGGCTCATCTTCAAGCACATGCACTGTATCAGAGAACTCTGGAAAGATAGGCTTACCATCCTTCACATACCCATACTTCCCATGAACATAAACATCAATCCAAGCAGAATCATGCCCTGACTGAAGCCTCTCGTAATAGTTAGGAGGCAAGTTAACCTTATTCTCAGCCTCCTTACTCAACCCTGATGGCTGATGATAAACACTCCAACCGTCAGGACGATCCTCCTCAAACAACCGATACCACCAGTGATCAGTATCAGGAGGGTTCGTATCCATAATAATCCCATTCCATGTAGGCCCACCGTCCCTCCTACTGGGGAAACGCCCTACACGACCCTGCAACATATCCAGAATAGCCCTCGGTATCTCCTTTGCCTCGTTAATCCATGCTCCCGTTAACTCCAAAGACAGTAACTTCTTCACGTCATCAGGACGATCTAACGCCCTAAATAGAAACTCAACATGCATATCACCCGACTCAAACACAAACTCCATGTCAGCAGCCTTCCACTTACCCAATGACTGCGGAAACCAGTCAAAGAATGTCCTTATAGTCGTATCATTTAGCTCCCTATACGTATTCCTAATGATCGCCCAACGACTTCTACGTATCCCATCAGGCCCTTTCTCCTGCTCACTCATCAACTTCAGCAGTTCAGCAACACATCCAACACTCTTCCCACTCCCAATAGGCCCCACCAACCCCCTTATGAAGTCATCAGAGTCATGAAACTTCCAAATCGTAGGCCAAGCCAAGTACTCCCTGTTAATCAGCTCCATTAACAACCTCCTTCGAAGGCATAGACACAGGCCGTATCGAATACAAAGAGCAGCAATCAACAGGACAACTCTCTATTTGCTGTCTCCACGAACCATCATCAGCAGGATCAAAGCCACATTCAATACAATGTGCAATCATCTTCCCTTTAAAACCGCTCTTTCCTGCATATTTAGCCACTAATGCAGCCTTACGGGTATGTCTCTCCTCGTGATGCTTATTCATGCTCTTATATCTCCATTAAAGTAATAACTACCAGCGAAAAAAATAATATATATGGGGAGTTAATGTTGTTTCTGGAATAGTGTTTAGGGGTCTAGTTGTGAGAGGGTGACATATCGCTATGTTGCCTAGCGCCATTTCGGGGGGTAGGGGGGTCTTGATACGTCATACACATCATCATACACATAGCTTTTATTCTTTTATTGAAGATCAATTGCACAGTGTTAACCCTTTGATTCCACTACAGTTTCATCAGCTTTAATAGTAATGGGGTTTAGTTCAATAACCTCTTTGCTATTATCAACCTGCAATACAGGCTGTCCTTGTTGACCAATACTAAAGTTGAACTGTACACCTTCACCATTAGTCGTCATATCCATAGATCTAAGCTTTGGATAGATGTATTGAGCCACTTCTTTGGAGGCATTAAACCGTGTCACTGTATCGTTCTCTTCATCATTTGCAATCCTTGCCATATGTATTACAGCATCATATTCCGGAAATTCCCGTCTTAATCGATGCATCATTCCACGACGATGATGACTTATATTA
>Ga0209834_10002045_pt1 | contig 10879 bp, 9 predicted proteins | sample Mar14236cmmetaG_FD_184134 | JGI IMG/M metagenome (GOLD analysis project Ga0209834, IMG submission 184134) | Marine hydrothermal vent microbial communities from Guaymas Basin, Gulf of California to study Microbial Dark Matter (Phase II) - Marker... ...
TCCCAGGTTGGCCTGTATTACTGAAAAGTCCCCTGGATCTTCTTTTGCGTACAGATCCAAAAGTGGCTGAAAAAGGCCGGCAAGCTCTTCCCGGTCAAAGGCCTTAAACAGAGAAAGCAGGTCCCTGAGTTTGCCCAGACCGTATCTGCCATCGGCATCCATGATCCCAAGACCCTCGAAGAACCCTTGTATTAAGGCCTCCACTGAAAAACTACCGGCCCATGCATTGATACCTGCTCCGTCCAATTTATCCAGTCGCATTCTAATCGACAGGTTCAAAAAGAAATAGGTCAATGCTGTCACCGGATCGATGTTATCCTCTGATGAAAATAACATGGCCGGCTCATATCTCCTGGCTGTTGTGAGCTTGACATCAATAATTCCATCCTTTCTCCTGACTATGAAGTCCCCTGCCGCGTGGTGCCAGGGATAGATCTGGTTAAAGTCCCGTGTATCATAATACAGGGTGAGTACCTTAGAGATCTGTCTGAAGATTTCAAATCCCTCCTCTTTTGATGCAAAACAGAGCCCTCTTTGCAGATCCCAGATGCAAATCCGTTGTTTCCCCCCTTTTTCATCCATGGAGAGATGCCATTCGTGATAGTCTTCAAACCACTCTGTCAAAGACATGGTCAGGGATTCGTCTCCGTGATCTGAATGAACCCTGGTATCTCCCTGAAAATACGGCACTGGCAGATAGGGAAGGGCAAATGTTGAATTCAGGAATTTTAGCAGATCAAATTCATGCCTCAGCCATGCCTTTTCATTTTCAGAAACAGCGGTACTGACGCACATCTTCATGGACTGCCTGCCGGAAAAGACCTCTGCGCTTGCCAAATGGTAAAGCGCCCCATGCTTTTCAGTGCGAATCAGAATCTCACTGATACCGTCAGGGCCGATATCCGTCTTAAGCTGTTCGCGGAGAACTCTGACCAAGGGCCTCCCATGGTCCCTGAGAATAAAGTCCTTGATTGCCTCGAAATAGTTACCCAAGATCAGAAAAGGATGGCTTTTCCCGGGACTGATCAGGAAAGGCCGCTGGAGATCGTCATAACAAACAGGGATATCCCCTTTGGGAGCAGAGAAAAGATATTTAATGACCATATTTTTTCAGATATCCGGATAAATAAAAAGCCCGCCGGATATGGCGGGCTTTTTGATTCTGCCTGATGAAAAACCCGGTTTATGTTGCTGCCTCTTCCTCCCTGATGGTCACTGCAACCTTATGAAGCACTGTAAGTATCAATGCCCCGATCGCCCAGATGGCTGTCGCAATAGTTATCTCGGGAAAGGTGGCCGAGTACTCTGTGATCCTCTCAAAGGGATTGGGGATGAATCCACCAATGACCAGTGCCACGCCCTTATCGATCCAGCAGGCAATGAAAACCGATGCGCATGCAAAGGCCAGGATCCCGTGGTGCCTTCGGGCAGGCGGGATCAGCAAGAGAAGGACACCAATAAACGCAAATGGAGCGGCTGTCCACATCCATCCCACAAGCTTGCCGTGGCCGTGCAGGCCGACAAACAGGTATTGAAGGCCATGCATATGTCCTGGGATATTGCTGTAAAAGGCCGTGAAAAACTCCATGCCCACCAGGAACAGGTTTACGATCATGGCATAGCAGACGGTCTTGGCTATGGTCTGCAAGGCATCTCTTCCCGGATCGAACTTGCTGACCCTTTCGATAATAAGGAGCACAATTATCAGCAGGGCAGGGCCGGATGCAAAGGCCGATGCAAGAAACCTGGGGGCCATGACGGCCGTCAGCCAGGAATGCCTTCCGGGAAGACCGGCGTACAGGAAGGCCGTTACTGTGTGGATGCTGACTGCCCAGGGTATGGAGAGATAAATAAAAGGTTTCAGCCATCCGGGATGCGGTACTTTTTTCGCCTCTGCCAGCAGGCAGTTATACCCGACTATGATATTGATCAGGAGATAGCCGCTCAGCACGATCATATCCCAGAAGAGTATGGAGTTGGGCGTGGGGTGCAGCACGACATTGAGCATCCTCTGCGGCTGCCCTATATCCACCACAATGAACAGCAGGCACATAGTTACTGCCGCAATTGCAAGAAACTCACCGAAAACTATGATCTTGGCATATTTCCTGTAATTATGAAGATACAACGGTATGACGATCATAACGGCAGATGCGGCCACTCCGACCAGATATGTGAACTGGCCGATATACACACCCCAGGAGATGTCCCTGCCCATCCCGGTAATCCCCAGTCCGACATTGAGCTGGTAAAGCCAGCACCCGAAGCCGACCCCTATAATGGCCAGCAGAAAAACTATCCACATATAGTATCTCGGTTCACCCTTTAAAGCCTTTTCTATCATGGCAACCTCACACTAGGTAGAAGATGCACGGCCCTGTGCCGAGCTCTAGCTTACGCCTCATGGAACTACGCCTGCGCAGGATCTGCCTCACGTTGGAATCGGGGTCTGTCAGGTCCCCAAAGGTCAAGGCCTGTGGCGCTGCTTCAACGCATGCAGGCAACTTGTCCTTTGCAAGCCTTTCCACACAGAAGTTACATTTTTCCACCACGCCTCTCACCCGGGTGGGAAACTCCATATTGAGTTCCTTCTCGTTGAGACCCTCCCTGGGATCCAGCCAGTTGAAGCTGCGGGAGCCGTATGGACATGCAGCCATGCAGAAGCGGCACCCGATGCAGCGGTGATAGTCCATGGCCACGATCCCGTCGGGTCTCTTGAATGTGGCCTTGGTAGGACACACCCTTACACATGGAGGATGCTCACAGTGGTTGCACAGACACAGAAACGGCAACTCCTTCACGTGATCGTCCATATATTCGTTCTCGTTCTCTGCAAAGGTGTGCTCATAGTCGTCTTCCCAAAGCCACACCACCTTGTTCTTTGAATCCCCGAAGTCAGGTACATTGTGCGTCGAGTGACATGCCTTTATGCACTTCTCCACGACCCCTGGCTCTGCACACTTCTCGACATCAATGGTCATTGCCCACTGTTTCCGCACCTCTTTGGGCTTCTCCGGAGCATGTTCCTCTCCGTGGTGCACCGCGGCATCGAGCGCGCCGGGGCGGAGAAACTCGAACGCACCCTTGCCCCCCAGGCCAAATAAGGTGGAAAGCCCGGCTATCTTTATGAATTGTCTTCTATCCATGTTCATAACTCGTTCCCTTTTGGCTCTTCTTTTGGCTCTATGTGGCAGTCCCAGCAGTAAGGGGAAACTCCTGTATAGTTGTGACACTTATCGCAGAAGTCCTTCTTGTTGGAATGGCATTTCATGCATGTATTCTGAAGGCTGGTGTAGTACTTCTTCCCCTTCTGATTGATATACTCCCTGTTGCCTTCCCTGAGGGCCTGATCGCGCCAATCGTTTATGAGCTTCATGTGCGTGGTCCGCATGAAATGCTTATCCTCCACACATTTCCTCTCGGCCTCGGCCATTTTCTTGATCTCCGGCGTGTCGATCTTCGGCTCAGGCACGGGAGCCGCCTTCCCCGCATTCATCCAGAATGCAGCAGTAAATAAGACGACAAAGATGACAAGCCCTACTATGATCTTCCAAGCGTCATACATCCCTTGTTCCTCCTTGCCCAGGATCTCTTCCTTAGCGTAGTACTATTTGTCTCTCCCCTGAACGCTGACTATGGTTCCGGTTCCCAAGTTGCGATCTCAAACCCGCGCAGATTATGTGTCCTCGGACCTTCCCCCTCCATGATCAGGGCATTTGCGACCAGCTCGGTAACGCCGCAGACCCCTACATCCGGGTTCCAATATTGGGCCGCCGGGGGCAAAGCCGCCCTGTCAATGGCACAGATGCAGGCGAGCATGTTTACCCCATACTTCTCCCTGACGTACCTGAGGGCATTCTGCCTTGGAAAGCCGCCCCTCAGCCTGAGCTCCATATTCTCAGAGGCATTCAGACCGGAGCCGCTCCCGCAGCAGTAAGTCTGCTCCCTGATGGTATTCTCGGGCATTTCATAGAAGTGGTTGCACACACTCTTGATGACATAGCGTGGCTCTTCAAACAATCCCATGCCCCTGGAAGGATTGCAGGAGTCATGAAATGTGACCTTCAGGCGATCGTTACGGCTCGGGTCCAGCTTCAGCTTGTTGTGTTTGATAAGATCTGCCGTAAACTCCATGATGTGGACCATCTTATGGGCCTTGGCGTTCTCGAACTTCGTGCCGGTGATGGGAGAAACCGGCTCCTCAAGAAAGTCTATGGGACCGTGCCATGTGGTCATATACTGGTTCAGTACCCGCCACATATGACCGCACTCACCGCCCAGGATCCATTTTACACCAAGGCGTTTGGCCTCGGCATATATCTTGCCGTTCATGCGTTTTGCTACTTCATTGGCGGTAAAGTAACCAAAATCACCGCCCTCGGACGCATAGGTGCTCCATGTGTAATCAAGGCCGAGATGTTCAAAGAGCAGCAGATAACCCGCAAGTGTAAATATACCCGGATCGGCAAACACATCACCTGACGGGGTGACAAAGAGGATCTCCGCACCCTTTCTGTTCCAACTGGGCTCGAAACTGATGCCCACGTTATCTTCAATATCCATCAGCATGGTATCAACACACTCTTTATATGTATGCGGCTGGAGGCCGAGATGATTCCCGGTAAAGAGACATTTTGTAACCGACTCCTGTATCCAGGCGATATTCATGCCGAGCTCGTTCATGATCTCCCTGCCCATAATGGTGATCTCCGCAGTATCTATTCCATAAGGACAGAAGACCGAGCACCGGCGGCATTCACTGCACTGGAACATATAATACCAGAGCTGCCTCAACGCGTCTTTGGTGAGCTTTCTTGCGCCTGCAAGACGCCCCAGTATCTTACCTGTTTTAGTGAACTCGCCCCTGTATATCGACCTCAACAACTCCGCCCGCATAACAGGCATGTTCATTGGATCGCCGCTGCCAAGGAAATAATGACACTTATCCGCACAGGCACCGCACCTTACACAGATATCCATATATATCTTGAACGTACGGTACTTGCCGAGCATGTCCCTCATCTTATTGAGAAACCGCTCCTTCCAGTCATCAGGAAGCTCCCAGTCCTCATCTTCGACTACCCAATACTTCCCCCAGTCGCTTCGATCGTTCATCCCGGCTTTTTTCAACACCTCTGGTCTGGCTGGATAGCAATAAATACCGGGCTTGATATTAAGAGGACGATCCATCCAGTTGCCACGGGGCGGTTTAAAATCAATATTCAGCGACTCATAATATTTAGGAATATTTGCCATTTTTTATTCCCTCTCCACTGGTATTCCGGCAGCTTTCATTTTCTCTCTGAATTCATTTTCATAATCTTCATAGGGATGGATCTTGACAGGATATTCCCAGGGATTGACATGCATCTTGGCACGGTTGGTGTTTGCCAGATTTCTCCCCGGGCTGAGGAACACACCCCCGGCATGCATCAGTTTACTAAAAGGAAAATACGCAAACAGGGTGCTGACAAGGGCTACGTGAACGAAAAATATTGCACCAATCCCCTCCGGCACCGTAGGATGCAAACTGGCCAGACCAACCGTAAGCTCCTTAACGCTCACGATATCCACCCTGATAAAATACCGCATGAGCACTCCGGATATGCCGATGCCAAGGATCAGAAACAGCGGGAAGTAATCGTTGGCCAGGGATATGTAGCGCATTTTCGGTACTATGAGGCGCCTTACGAGGAGATAGCTCACGGCAGCCAGGAGCAAGACGTCAGTGATATATAGCTCCGGCACGCCTATCTGGAGCATCCCGTCTACAATGCCAAGCCCGTTCACAAAGGCCGGTACGGGCTCAACAAAGAGCCTCAGGTGCCTGATAGCGATGATAAGGAAAGAATAGTGAAACGCCAAGGCACCGAGCCAGATCCATTTTGAACCGCCGCAGACGATATTGCCGCTCGCCATCTCCGCCTTCGTGTGCCTGAACAGCGAGCGGAAGGCAAATATCTCGAGAATCATACGGCCTATGACGCCGAGTGTGCTGCTCGGATTTTCGATCTCGTCATTCTTTATCCAGGGAAGCGTCTTCTGCTGCCCGCACGTAGTAGGTATACGATAAGGAACGGGCGAGCGTCCCCAGTCCACGACTCGATAGATAAACCCCAAAATGAATATGACAAATGCCGCATAGGGGACAAAAATCCCGAAGATAGGCTGCAGACTTGATACCTGCGCCCCGACCAAGGCGACCAGGACAATCGCAAGAACCGCGCCTAAAGATACACCTAACGATAGCTTTACACCCATTACCGTTACCTCACTTTTCCTAGACCGCAGTTGTTACAGCAGTCTTCAGTCCCTTTACCCTGCCTCTGCTCTTGTTGAAGCATATAAGAGAGACACCTCGTCCCTCTCCCTGTTGTAAAAAATGGTCTTTTTTTAAAATCATCCAATTTGATTTCCCAGATCTTCTCCCGGCACTTCATGTATACGTCAAAGGCAAGGAGAACACACTGGTCTATCCTCGACTCAAATTCCAGCAGGTCTTCAAAAAGTCCTTCTTCTCTTTTTATGTCCCTTGCCAGCTCTTCCCTGATGACCTTCTTGAGCAGAAAAACAACAGCAACGGCCCCTGATGGCATAAAATCCTGAACCGCCCTGATTCTGACAATGTTGTCCAGAAGAGAAGACATATTCTGCGGATTATTTCCGTTAAGGAGTTCATCGAATAGAGGCCCCATTGTTTCGGAAATCGTGACGCCTATGGGATTGGCGAACCTATTCCTTTGGTGCCTGAAAAACTCTACGGTTTCAGCAGGATAAGTTTCCTGGACACTATTAATCCAATTGCCCACTATGCAGTCTCTTTTTTTTGTCAGAAGTTCTTCCAGATTCATGTTCGAATTATTCTTTAAGGCTTCAAACTGAGAAGCCATCCAGAACTCCCCTCCAGTTTTCTGAATGACGATTCGCAATGAACATCTCTATAGACAAAATGTGATTCCATGTCAAGACCAACTATGAATGAAACCGGGTTTGAATAAAATATTTTGTTATCTCCCTCAAATCCTGGAGTATTACGGGCGAATTATTTAGAATATAAATTAAATATGCACTCACGGTAGCCATTCTTGACTACTGCATGCACAAACTGTTACGTCTCTATTGAGAGAAAAGTGAGAAAAGTCCATAAGGAACTCCTTTTCAATTGCGCAGAAAGCGCCATCAGGAAAAAATGAAAATATTGCTCATATATCCATATTGTCTTGAAGACCGGCTCCGTGACTATGATGTAAGGGTCATGCCCATAGGCACTTATTATTTAGGCGCTGTGCTAAAAGCAAATCACCATGATGTCGAGATACTGAATTGGTACAATATTAATAAAACGCCTGAGAGAATCAAGGAGATTCTGAAAAAAAAGAGGCCTGATATCATCGGCTTCTCCATCCTGCATGCGAACCGCTGGGGCGGCGTAGAGATTGCCAGGATTGCCAGGCAGCTCAATCCTGATGTCAAGATCGTGTTTGGCGGGATTGGAGCCACCTTTCTGTGGAGACATTTCCTGACCCATTTTCCGGAAATAGACTTCATAGTTATGAGAGAGGGAGAATATACTTTTTTAGATCTGGTAAAATGTATTGAAAGGGCAGATTATGAAGATATTGGAAATATCAAGGGAATCGCTTTCAGGAAAAAAGGCAGGATTCTAAAGACCGAAGATGCCGCATTTATTCAGGATATTGATGAGCTGCCCAATCCGGCAAAATATTTCGAATATCAGCATGTAATCTCGTCCCGGGGTTGCCCGTGGAATTGCACGTTTTGCGGGTCACCCCGGTTTTGGAGACGTAAAGTCAGATTTCACTCTCCGGAATACTTTGTGGAGCAACTGGAACTGCTCTACAAAAAAGGAATAAATTTCTTTTATTTCTCAGATGATACCTTTACGGTCAGAGAAGGCCGGGTGATCGAGATATGTAAAAAAATCCTGGAAAGGGGTCTCAATATCACCTGGGTGGCCATCTCGCGAGTAAACTGTGTGAGTGAAGATGTATTGTACTGGATGAGAAGGGCCGGCTGTATCCAAATCAGCTACGGTGTGGAAAGCGGCTCCGAGAAGATAAGAAATTACCTGAATAAAAACATTAAGACCCAGGACATAAAAAAGGCCTTTAAATTAACCACTAAATACGGGATCCTGGCACGTGCCTATTTCATTTACGGTTCTCCCGGGGAAAGCTGGGCAACCATTCAGAGGACCATAGATCTGATGCATGAAATCAAGCCGATGAGCATTATTTTTTATATACTTGACCTTTTTCCAGGTACGGCGCTTTACTCGGATTTCAAGAAAAAATTCAATGTCTCAGACAGGATCTGGCTGCAGCAAATAGAAGATATCATGTATTTTGAGACCGATCCCCGCCTGTCTAAGGAAATGATACTGGCCTTTGGCGAAAAGCTGAGAAGAGAATACTATGGAAATCTTCACCGATATGTTGATGCCATTGAACTCATAGACGAGAAGGATCTCTACGAAATGCATTCAGGTTTTTGCTCGAGACTGGGGATGACATTCAGCCACGGAGACTATGCAAAGATCGACGCTGTCAGGAAAAAAGAGGAAACCGCTGAAAAGCTTTTCAAAAAGGCATTGGGTTATTATCCTGACCATCGGGCCTATCTGGGATTGGGCATCATTAAGCAGAAAAACAGGGCATTTGATGAATCCGTGAGGATTTTATCAGAAGGCATTAAATATTTCCCGGACAGTGAGGCATTGAATGTGTGCCTGGGAATCAGCTACATGAACTTGGGGGAATATGGCAAGGCGCTATCATATCTTCTGAATTTCCAGGATTCAAGAGAAGCGGTTCAATATATTGCAACCTGTTACAGGGCATTGGGCGATTTTGAAAAAGAGGCCTCCTTTCTTGAGAAACTCCGCTCTCTCCAACAAGGCAGAGGTTAGGCTGCAGAAAATGTTTCCCAGATTAGTAATCGCAGGCCTTAAAGGCGGAGCAGGAAAGACTGTTGTTGCTTTAGGCCTGGTTCGTGCCTGGCAAGGGCAGGGCCTTCGGGTAACTCCTTTTAAAAAAGGCCCTGATTACATTGATGCCGGCTGGCTCTCTCAGGCAGCCAAAAGGCCGTGCTACAACCTGGACCCCTTCCTGATGTCCAGGGAGGTTATAAGGAAATCCTTCGCCTTCAGGGCAAGAGACGCTGATATCAGCGTAATAGAAGGTAATCGCGGTCTCTTTGACGGAGTAGATGACGTGGGCTCAAGCAGCACGGCGGAACTTGCCAAGTGGTTGGATGCCCCTGTTATTCTGGTATTGGACTGCACCAAAATGACAAGGACGGCCGCGGCCCTTGTCCTGGGCTGTCAGCGGTTTGATCCGGGGTTGCGAATTGAGGGGGCAATACTCAACCATGTGGCCGGGTCACGCCATGAAACAATCGTCAGGCAATCTGTAGAAAAGTACTCAGGGATTTCTGTACTTGGCGTCCTCCCAAGGATGGAAGGTGATCCTATCCCCATGCGCCATCTTGGTGTAACTCCGTGGGAAGAGCACCCTCAGGCCGCCGAAGCACTGGACAGACTGGGCCGGACGGTAACAGGGTCAGTGGATATCCATACATTAGCAAATATCGCTGATCAGAATAGTAAATGGGAATCCGGCAGCATGGACGGCGTGGAGCTATTCCCTTATGCCGAAGAAATCACGTCTTTACAAACGCCTCTCGTAGGAGTGATCCGGGATAGGGCCTTCCAGTTCTATTATCCTGAAAATCTTGAGGCCCTGGAAAAGGCCGGGGCAAAACTCACATTCCTGGATTCCCTTCAAGGTAACGGATTGCCGGAACTCGATGCACTGTATATAGGGGGAGGTTTCCCTGAAACACAGGCTGCCAGCCTCTCAGCCAATGAAGCCATGAGGATGGATCTCCGCCAGGCAATACATCAGGGACTTCCTGTCTATGCAGAATGCGGGGGCCTGATGTATCTGGGCAGGCAACTGATTTGGCAAGGGCAGGCCTATTCCATGGTGGGGGCCATCGGTTGGGATTTTGTTGTGGGTGAAAGACCGGTCGGTCATGGCTACAGCGCCCTGGAAGTTATCTCCGGGAATCCCTTTTATGATGTAGGGACAATATTGCGGGGCCATGAATTCCATTATTCCAGACCTGTCCTGGCGGACAAAGGAAATTCAGGGAAACTAAGCTGTCGTGTAATAAGGGGACGTGGCTTTGACGGACAATTTGAAGGAGTAATATTTAAAAATATCTTTGGGACCTATACCCATATTCACGCCCTTGAGCACCCTGAATGGGCCATCCGCATGGTTAAGATCGCCATCGAATATCGCCATTTGAAATCGCATATTGGCCTCTGGAAATAGAGCGGAAATTATTTTGAGCATAATATCAGAAAAACAGGGTTGACAAAAAGAATGCCCATCGTCTATATGAACGACCAGGCAATAAAATAATAAGACATGTGGGCTTATTGACTATCATAACAAAAGGAGGAAGTCATGTTCGAGATTACTATCAATTATGATACGTGCCAGGGCGATGAGGAGTGCGTGGGTAACTGTCCATCTGAAGTATATGACTGGGACGAAGAGAACCAAAGGCCGATAATCGCCAGGCAGGAAGACTGTGTAGGCTGTGAGACCTGCGTGGAGGTCTGCCCAACCGGCTCCATCACCGTTGAGGAGGTCTAGCTGGACGATCTGAGACCGAAGAATCTTATCAGACAAAAAAGGGGTAGCCATCTGGCTACCCCTTTTTTTGATAAGAATATTTACAAATTTCTTGTAAATATCCGGTGAACCCGTAGTCCATTCCGCAAACCGTTCACGGGAAGGGGATATTTCTTTTCACTTCACACTTCAGCCCCTTGTTTTCTTAAGGC
>Ga0209834_10002047_pt1 | contig 10874 bp, 11 predicted proteins | sample Mar14236cmmetaG_FD_184134 | JGI IMG/M metagenome (GOLD analysis project Ga0209834, IMG submission 184134) | Marine hydrothermal vent microbial communities from Guaymas Basin, Gulf of California to study Microbial Dark Matter (Phase II) - Marker... ...
CTCTGCCACCTTGATGCCTGCACCATGGATCGGGAATGTGACAATGTTCACAGAGCCCTCATTTCCCTCCATATCTCTGTTACCCTCACCATTGCAGAGCATCTGATCCGTGATCGCATAGAATGCATCTTGGTAGCCGACTGGTTTTGACCGCCCGACGAAGTCCCCTGTCGAATAGACGACATCACAGCCGACCTCGGAACTGACGTCCCTTACGACTGCTTCAACATCGTCTCCAATGAGATCACTCGGGCATGTGGTTATCACCATGATCAGGTTCGGGTGGTACCTCTCGCATGTCTCCTTGATCCCCTGCTCGAGCTTCTCTTCGCCGCCATAGACAACATCCGTATCGTTCAGGTTTGTGCACGGAGTTGTGTAGAATTGGGAATGTGGCTTGAAGGGGTTCACCTTCCTCTGGAACGCACATCCGACAGGTCCGTGTATGAGTGGCACCGCGTCCTCGATCGCATCGGTAAACATCAACGCACCCGAGATCTTTCCGAGTATGGCAGTTATTGTGTGCAGGGGCAGCGTGCTGTATGCCTTCACAAACGACGTTAGAAACGATGATCTGTTCTTCAAAGTCTCATTCTTCTCTCGAACTTTATTTGCCATTATATTACCTCCATATTTATCTACATCTCGCCTCTGCCGAAAAGATATGCCGCAAATAGAACAACGACCACATCAAAGAGGATGAGCACTCCAAGATCATGCCATAAGCTGAAGCTCCCTGTGCCGATCATGAGAAGCCGGAGCCCATCCACACCATAAGTGAGCGGATTGAGCATAACCACGGCTGAGAGCCATCCGGGCAGCTTTTCGACCGGGAAGAAAGCACCGCTTAAGAAGAATATGGGCATTACGATCAGCTCTACGATCAGTCCGAACCCTTCCATGCTCTCCATCTTCGTTGCAATAGCAATCGCAAGTCCTCCGAATCCGATGGCTATCAGGCTTATGATGGCAAGCATACCGCAGTAGTCGATGATGCCCATCCGTATCTCCAGCACCACGCAGAGAAGGATGGTTATCAGTATCGCTCTGATCAGGGATGTCGCCATGCCTCCAAGAAGCTTTCCCATGACGAGAGAAACCCTTGACACAGGAGCAACGAGCAGCTCTTTCAAGATTCCAAACTCCTTATCCACGATGATAGACATACCAGAGAAGGTTGCTGCGAACAGCACCGTCATCGCAATGATTCCCGGAGCAAGAAACGCTGCATAGCTGATCTCGCCATACCGCACCCCGAATGCCGAACCAAGTCCAAGTCCGAATGCACAGAACCAGATGAGCGGCATCGCTACCGATGCCACAACTCTTGACTTTGCACGCAGGAACCGTATAACCTCCCTTCGAGCGATCGCATGTATCGCCCTCAGATCACCTCTGCCAAATCGAACCATCGGTTATAGCCTCCTGAATCCCTGATGATGTCTATTGCCGGATACACTATCCCTCACACCCCTTCCAGTATAATGGAGAAAGACCTCATCAAGGGTTGGGTGATCCCCATCCACGATTGATTTCAACTCATCAGGTGTGCCGAGGGCAACGATCTGCCCATGATCAATGATTGCGATCCTGTCACAGAGTTTATCAGCCTCATCCATGTAATGGGTGGTCAGAAATACAGTAAGCCCCTCATCTCTTCTGAGCGATTCGATGTGATCCCATATCCTCTGTCGTGTCTGGACATCGAGCCCCAGTGTCGGCTCATCGAGGAAGAGTACTCTTGGATAGTGGATCAGCCCTCTCGCAATCTCCAGCCTCCGCCGCATCCCACTAGAATACTCCTTTATGACCGACTTTTCCCACCTCTTCAGGTCAAAGAGCTCGAGGAGGTCATCGACCCGATCCTCGTTGATGTCGTATATCCCGGCATGAAGCTGGAGATACTCCCTCCCGGTCAACCAGTCATCACTCGTATGGTCCTGAAAGACCACGCCGATCGCCTTTCTGATCTGTCCCTGTTCTCTTGTGACATCATGTCCGCAGACCGTAGCCCTGCCATCGCTCGGGCGCAAGAGCGTGGTCAGCATCATGATCGCAGTCGTCTTCCCGGCACCATTCGGACCGAGAAACCCGAATATCTCGCCTGCTGACACCTCAAAGCTTATGTGATCTACGGCTGTGAAATCTCTGAATCTCTTTGTGAGGTTCGCTACTTCGATCATCTAATCACATTTGCATGGGGTGCACTTCGTCGTCTTTGCGATCATTCAAGCACCCTTCGTGGCATGATGCCTCAGAAGATCTTTGAGCTCCTCAACTGATTTTACAGGTGGCGGTGACGAGATCAATAGCGCATTCACGGCTGCATCTTTCTGGTTCTTGATGCCAACCTCTGTGCCGGATGGTACAAGCATCGCAGTTCCACTGGAGATCGTCGCCGTTTCGCCTCCGGATATCACCTCAAGCTCGCCGCTCAGGCAGTATAGAATGCCTTCTCCGGGGTGTGCATGAGGAGAGACTTCAAGACCTGCGGGGATCTCAAGATGTATAACCGCCAGATTCTCGCCGAATATTAGCGGCTTCATCATGCCTTCCGAAGTCTCCAGACCTTCAACTTCACCGATGTTTCTTATCTCTATTCCCATTTTATTGCACCTCCTTCTTTGCAATCACAATCGTCGAAGGGTCTTCTGGCGTTGCGATATCAATCATCTGCACATCAGAAAACCGCTCTTCTTTCAGCAAATTAACGAACTCATCCCTGGTATATATATGATGGGGAGATCCAAGAATGGATAGCCAGAGATGCCACAATGCAAAGGTAACCGAGCCTTTTCCATCATCAAGCATCCAGTGATTGGAGATGAGGATTCCTCCTTCGTTTAATGCCCCATATATCCTCTCCAAAAGTCCATGAATGGTCTCTCTGGTGTGATAGAACCCTGAGTGCGAGACAAAAATGACATCATACCCGTTGCCGATGTCATCGCTGTCGAAATCTCCTGCCATCACTGTTACCCTCTCCTTCATTCCATGCTGGGAGATGAACTCACCTGTTACCTCGACCACTGGTGGGAGATCGAACACAACCGCCTCAAGCTCTGGGTTTGATTGAGCAAAGGCGATGGCATGAAGACCATGCCCACCGCCGAGGTCGAGTAGTCTCTTTGCTCTCTTGAATTCAGGGATCTCCCCAACGCTGTTGACCACTCGATGAAGTGGACCACGCGTGCTTGCTTCTGCCATCGACAGAATGAAGCTTCTATCAAACACTCCTTTCTGTTCATCAGGTTTCTGTGGCATGCCCCCCTCTTTCAGTGCCTGACCAAGTTTTGACCATGCATTATAAGCATTCGCGTAAAGATTGACCAAATTGCCTTGATAAAACGGTTCATCCTTCACCAGAAAGGTTCTTGCTAATGTGGTATTGGTATATCTACCATCTGTTTCAGAAAGGAGTTGTAATGCAGCCAGAGCATCCAGGAACTTGCTTGTAAGTCCAGAATCAGTGCCGATTTCCTCAGATACTTCTTTTGCTGTCCTCGGTTCTTCAAGCAGGGAAAATATACCGTAATTTAGGGCGGTATACAGTACCTGCGATGCTTGATAGCCTTTTGCCATCTCGTCTATCACGTTTGAATCGATCTGGGGTTCTGGTATATTCATAGCCATTGTTATCTACGCTCCTTTGGTTCAGGTATATGCGAGTATATCTCTTCGATGGTGATCAGCACAGCGGCTCTTGGTTTCAATCGTTTATGCATTTCACTTATCTTGCGAGCTCTTTCGCTTATTTCGGGATTATCTACTTTTCCAAGCGATTCTTTTCGCCTCAGAGCCTTCTCTTTCATTATACCAAAAGCCCTCTCGTAAATCTCACCGCTTTTAAAGATCTTTGCTTTGCCCTTCAACTGGTAGGACTGAAGTCTCTTCATGTCTGTGAACGATATTGCAACCTCTGGATTCTCTTCGAGATTTCTTCTCGTCTTCTTGAATAGCACGTCCACAATCAACAATTCTTCATCGTTTATCGCGTGTACCAGACCGATGGGAACCACGTTTGGCTTTCCTTCCGGTGTGGATGTAGCCAGATAAACGATGTTCTCATCCAGCATCTGCTGTATCTCTTCACTCATTTGCATTGTCCTTCCTCCAGTGTTTTATTCATCCTTATTCCCGATGATGAGTGCAGACGGACTTGTTTGAGATGATATATCCAGAAGACGGACATTTGAAAATCCTGCGTCCCGGAGTAGCTCGGTATACTCATCTTCAGTGTAGATATGATGCCAGTCGCCTCGCAGGGACAGCATCAAATCGAAGAGAACCGATGTGGGTGGAGCAGTCCGGTCATCATTCAAGATCCAGTGTTTGAGCATGATTGAACCGCCATCATTCAGCGCATCGTGTATCTTCTTCAAGATGCTGAAAAGCACATCCGGTTTTCGATAGAAGACATCGGACGCAAAGACGATGTCATACCCATGCCCGATATCATCCAGGGCGAAGTCCCCTCCGGCGACATTGACCCTCTCGTTCATATCATACCGTTTTATGAACTCTCGTGTAACCTCTGTAACAGGCGGCAGATCGAAGACCGTGGCATCAAGTTCCGGATTCATCTCAGCAAACGCTATCGCATAGAGCCCGTGACCGCCGCCAAGATCAAGAAGCGTTCTGGCTCTCTTGAATTCCGGAAGAGTTGACACTTCTTTTGTGGTTCGATGGAGACTTCCCCGCATCGAACCTTCAGCCATTGCCAGAATAAAGCTGGGATCGAACACATCTTCAAACCTTTTGTTCTTCTCTTTCTGCACATCTCCTTTCATGACCGAACCAAGTTTTAACCAGTTGAGAGAGTTATTTCCGGAGAGTCTGATCATATTTCCCTGATAAAACGGACTCTTCCGCACAAGGAAGGTTGAAGCAAGCTGAGTGTTCGTATAGTTCCCATCACGTTTTGAGAGGAGGTCTATCGTACAGAGCGCATTCAGGAACTTCTCTGTAAATGCTGCAACGGTTCCGGTCTCTGATGATACCTGCTCCGCGGTCTTCGGCTCTTCGAGTAGATCGAAGATGTCAAGATCAAGAGATGTTCGTAGTATATTCGACGCTTCGCAGCCTTTTAGAATCCTGTCGAGCGGTTCCGAACCGATCTCCGGAATCATGTCCATGACTCTCATCTCAGTTCTCCCCCTTCTTCTGGCGGACGGTTGAGTATATCTCTTCCACGTCTATATGAACCGCGGATTTCACTGTCAAGCTCGGATGATGACCGGAGCCCCTCTTTCGCATCTCCTCTGCCATCCTCTCTACCATCTTCTCCGCCTCTTCAAAGATTTCACCGCTTGTGAAAATCGTTGCCCGCCCTTTGAGCTGATATCCACGCGGCGCTCCCTTTCCGAGCACCTCGACAGCGATTGCTACATTCGGGTTCTCGAGCAAGTTCCTCTTCGTCTTGTCGAACAAGACGTCCACGATCAGTAACTCGCTCTCGCTCATCGCACGTATGCCGCCCACAGGAACCACATTCGGTTTACCATCATTGGATGTAGTTGCCAGATGGACTACGTTCTCGTTTATCATATCCTGTATCTCCACATTCATTTTCATGGTCATCATCCTCTTTCTTCAACCATATCTTCCATTGCGTTCTTCCATATCTCATTCCAATCAATCTCTTCCATTGTTTTCATTTCCCCCTCCATTCGGATCTTACAGACCTTATCGGGATAATATATGGCATTCCTCCGTTTCGATTAATCACCTCAGCCTCAACACCATAGACCGATCTGATATTTTCGGGCGTGAGGACATCAGGAGGGGTGCCTGCATCAAATATCCTGCCCCCTTTCATGATGATCACCCTGTCAGTATATCTTGATGCGAGGTTCAGGTCGTGGACTGCCATGATCGCTGAGATTCCCTTCTTTGCCACGAGATCTTTTATGATCTCCATCACCTCAAGCTGGTGCTGTATATCAAGGTTTGAGGTGGGCTCATCGAGTAAGAGGATATCTGGCTCCTGTGCAAGTGCTCTTGCAATGAACACTCTCTGTTGTTGTCCACCACTGGTCTCGTTAATGTCTCGCATGGCGAGGTCTTCGATATTCAGCATCTGCAGTACATCCAAAACCTTCTCATTGTCTTTTTCGCTACTGCGCCAACCAATGTGCGGACTCCTGCCCATGAGAACAGTATCAAAGACCGTAGCAGGAAATATCTGGGAAGCGCTTTGTGGGATATACCCCAATTTTTTTGCAGTCTCCCTCATGCCTATATGCTTCATCTCTTCTCCATCCAGAAGGATGTTCCCGCGCTGGGGTTTCAAGATTCTATCTATACACCGGATCAGCGTGGATTTGCCAGCACCGTTTGGACCCACGACTCCGAGCATCTCCGATTGAGCAAGCTCAAGGCATACATCTGTAAGCACAGGCACGCTTGTATAGCTGAATTCCACATTTTCCACCTTTAGTTTCATTTTTTCACCTCTTTTTTTACCAATACTCCTTCTTCTTTCTTATTATAAGGTAAAGGAACAAAGGACCTCCCACGAAGGATGTAATTATTCCCACAGGAATAATTATGGGCGTTACGACTTCTCTGGCAATAATATCTGCGGCAACTAAAAAAGCAGCTCCAAAAATACCAGAAGCCGGAATTACAAATCTGTTATCTCCACCGATACACATACGAGTTATGTGCGGAGCAACCAACCCTATAAATCCAATCATTCCTGTGAAGCATATAATAACTGCGGTGAGGAAAGATGCGGTCATCATTATAACGATTCTGGTTCGCTCGACATTTATGCCAAGACTTTTTGCAGTCTCATCTCCTGCAGCCACTACATTGAGGTCCCATGATTTCCATATAAGTGCTGGAATGCAAATCGCAAGTACTACAGCGACAATGTAAAGATCGTCCCATGTAGCTTTTCCAAGGTCTCCCATCAGCCAGACGACCACGTCTTTTAACGCCTCTGCCTCGGAAAAATAGTGAAGCAATGATGACACCGCACTAAAGATATAAGTCATCGCGATCCCTGCGAGTATCATTGTTTCGGGCGTAGCTCTTTTAAATCGTGACAATCCAACGATGACCACGGCGGGTATCAGGGAGAAAATGAACGCATTCCCTACCAAAAGAAGCCCTCCACCAACGAAGCCAACACCAGTGATGATAGCAAGGGCAGCACCTAACCCAGCACCGGCAGAGATGCCGAGGGTAAAGGGGGATGCAAGCGGATTTCTGAGTATCCCCTGCATCACTGCTCCCGCAGTAGCAAGCCCAACTCCTGCAAGGACGCCCATTATAACTCGAGCAAATCTTATATTCCAGACCACTATTGGTGCAAGCTCGGGCACGTCGAAGAAATTGGGAAAGAACCTATCAAGAATGGTGGCATATACTTCTAAGACTGAAAATTTCAGAGGTCCGAGTGATATGCTTATGCCACATAAAAGTACTGTTAAAAGAAGGAAGAAAGAAATAAAGAAGATCTTCCTGCCAATAAACTTTTTGTATTCTTCTTGTATCTCGCTTCTTGTTACGGCTGCAGCGCCTTCTACTTCTGCCATTTTAAGCCCTTTCGTGTGCATTCGTCTGCCACCATATCATAGCGCTTTTTGATTTACGCTTCAAGCATAGCGCTCCGTCATCTTCTACCAGGATGTTGGATAAATGCGCTCTCAGGATCCCCTCTTTTTCTGATGACAGGTCATACATTTCCTTAAATTTAGTCACTGCCTCATCCAGACTGGCGTAGTGCTGTTCATATTCCGAGTCCCAGATTTCCACATTCGCATATATGCCCATGTCGTGCAGGATATTGCAGAGGTAGATGTAATCCGACCATGAGGAATGCTTTTCACCGCAGATCTCCTCAGAGAGTCCGCCATCCATCCACCTGCCCGCAAATGTGAAGAGATGAACACATTTTTTTGCGGTGGCATCGATTTTTGCAAGTGCTTCCTGCATATCAAGCATGGAAAGTGAATGAGATGCTATCACCACGTCATGCGGTTCGATATCACTGCCCAATTCGATGTCCTCCCATCGTTTGTTGATGCATGTGATGTTTTTCACACTTTCTTTTTCCATGTTCTCCTGTAAACATGCAAGCATGCCTTTGGAAGGGTCTATCGCAGTCACACTCTTTGCCTGCTTTGCAATGGGAATCGCAAGTCTTCCGGTGCCTGCACCCACATCCAGAACCGTATACTCCGGAGCAAGTCCAATCTTTGCTATCTGTTTTTCAGTACGTTCTCTGTTCTGCATCATGGACTCGTTGAACTGCTTTGATTTCTTATCCCAGAAACTGCCAGCAGGTAGATCGAGCGTTCTTCGCCATGGAGAACTCGATCTCATCACCTTCCACAATTCGTTCCAGTTTATTATTCCTTCCATGTTATTACCATCTTTATTATTCTATGGGGAACATTCAAACGATGTTGATATGTTAGTGATTTTAAAAAATACAGGGGGAAGAGGGAGGAAATAAATAATATCCTCCCTGAGGGCATATCGTCTTTAGTCCCACCTATACCGGTCAGATCGATCGAGCATCTCTGTATAAAGCCCTTCAACGCCGTAAAATGTCTCGAGTATCTCGTTACCTTCTTCCTCTTCGTCCACATCCTCGAATTTATTCGGATGGAAGAGTTTAGCCATGTAGAAGCACTCAGTAAGACCTGTTGCAGGATCCCACCCTATCATGTAGCCTTTTGTATAATTGACGTTACCGTTTTCCACAGCATTTAGCGTCTGCAAATCAGGGTCTGATAGTACATCGTCTATCGAGATCGCATGCGGCGGTGACACACCATGAATCAAGATTATGTCCGGATCCCATGCGATGATCTGCTCCTTTGAGACAATCGAACTACCGCTGTCAATTACGTGTTCTTCTGCCACATTTATGCCGCCAGCTATATTTATAGGATCATAGCGACCCCATGTTTTTGTAATCGCAGACTTACCACCACAGCCTGATACACAATACACCTTTGGCTTCTCATCTTCGGGTATTTCAGATGTGACTTCCGTTACCTCGTCGGTCTTTTCATTAGCGTATGAGATCAGCTCTTCAGCCCTTTCCTCCTTCCCCATAACCGTGCCTACAATTCTATGCATATCGAAATCGAACTGTGAACTGCTGATACACACAACAGGAATACCTGTCTTCTCCTGAATTGCATCGGCAACATCTGGAATAGGGGCATACTCAAAGACCACATCTGGCTTTAGAGATGCTATTATCTCAATGTTCGGGTTTGTGTAACCACCCACATCTTGAAGGTCTTTAAGTTCCGGTGCTGCATCACGTATTGGAGACCAATAATCTGACGGCTTTAATGCATAGTTCTTAGCATAGTTGCTTATTCCCACGATTTTATCTGCTGCACCAAGCTGTATAAGTGTTCTAACACCGTCGAGTAGATCAGCAGGGACCACTCGTTCTATCGGTCTTGGCACCGTCACGATCCTGTCTGCCTGATCGATCAACGTGAGCTCCTTCTCCCTCCCGAGTATGATCAGCTCGATCTGCGTCACATCCTGCATGTTGATCCGGTCATCATGTTTGCCATCTGCAAGTTGTGTCTGGTCTCTGTATTCGAGGATGATCAGTTCGGTATAGGTCACATCCTGCATGTTGATCGTGTCGTCCCCGTTCGCGTTGCCGAAGACGCCGAGCGTGTAGTCCGATGCTGCGGCTGGTAGTGTTAGCAGGAGCAACGTCATAGTCATTCCAACCAGTGTGTTTATCTTCATATTCATCACCTTGTTATCTATCCCGATCAACTCTCTTCCAGCGGTGGATACACAAAGACGCCATTATCGACAAGACTCTCATCAAGTCCCTGGAACTCTGTCAGATACTGTCGGTGAGCCGCTTCAGGGTCCAGATCTGTGAAGCGATCAGGATATAGCCATTTTGCGATATATCCCATGCCCACAAAATGGGCGGTTCCGCCGAAGATGGCGTTGTTTATCACGTACACCTTTCCGTTCTCAACTGCAGGAACATGAGCCAGTTCCGGGCGATCCATGATATCATCTTTCAGATTGCTCAACTCGGTTATGTCGTCTGTATCATACCCGCCTTCGGTCTTTGCAGCTCTGATTATAGCCGCAGGATGTTGATCAATCACGTCTTCTTCACCCACATCCGGGTAGCTGACCGTAAGATCGCGGAAGATGTTGTAACCACCTGCAAGTTCGACCTTCTCACTCCATCCGGAATTCCCTGCCGCGGTATGATATGGTCTCCAGCACTCAATGTACACACGTGTTCTATCATCTATGGGGATATCTGCCACCCCGTCATAGATCTGGTTTAAGAATCCCTCGTAGAAATCGATCCATACCTCTGCCTCATCCCTCTTTCCAAGCAGGTATCCCAGTAGCATCGCATCTTCTACCTGACTTGATGGCTTGTAGCCGTCGATCCAGATACATGCGATCTCCGGATTTGCATCGGTCAGCGTATCCTCGATCGCTTCGCACTTGGATGCAGAGAAGGACGCGTATAGAATGACAACATCAGGATTGGATGCCAGCATTGCCTCGTAGTCTGGAGACCACACAGAACCAACGCTCGGATAGTCGCTAAACTCCGGGTAGAATAGCGTATCTTGAACCGTGTACTTGCTCACGCCAACGATCTTATCGGTTGCATGAAGCGCTCGCATAAGCGGCATACAATCGCCATTCGGTGTGATTATCCTCTCAACTGGCTCCTTGACCGTCACCGTTCTGTCAGCACCATCGATCACCGTAAGCTCCTTCTCCCGTCCAAGAATGATCAACTCGATCTGCGTCACATCAAGGATGTTGATCCCACCATCGTACTTCGCATCTGCAAGATCTGTTCTGTCCCTGTATTCAAGGATGATCAGCTCGGTGTA
>Ga0209834_10002053_pt1 | contig 10842 bp, 12 predicted proteins | sample Mar14236cmmetaG_FD_184134 | JGI IMG/M metagenome (GOLD analysis project Ga0209834, IMG submission 184134) | Marine hydrothermal vent microbial communities from Guaymas Basin, Gulf of California to study Microbial Dark Matter (Phase II) - Marker... ...
CTTCAGATCTATCTAAATCTTTATAAATATCAAAAGTTTCTCGAGCTATACCACCAGCACCTAATATATAAATCATTTTCTAAACACCTTTTTGTGTTCCCTCCAAATAATGTTTTCCCACAACTTTATCAATAAAGCCAATTCTTACACCTGACTTCTTCATTCTTCTCCATAAATTCCAATCATCAGGTTCCCAATATTTCCAAGCGTTGATATCATATTTAAAGAACTTCAATTTTGAACTATACAATACTGAAATATGACAAATTTTTCCAGAATTTAATGGATACGAACCTACATTTTCCCATTTGTCAGGTTCCTTCTCCATTTGAACTATACCGTAAACCATTTCATAATCATTTTGTAAAGCATAATTTAATAAGATTTCTAAATGATCTTCAGAAAACTCGTCATCATCATCCAATGGAGCAATCCAATCGCCAGTGCACAATTCAATACCTTTATTTGCGGGTACTACACCAGCAACCATCCATCTAGCTACCGGATCAATCGGATAGTTGCCTCTTTTTGTTAAATTATAAAATTTTATTCTATTGTCATTAATATTTTTAATTAATTCTTCTGTATTATCTGTGCAATGATCTCCAACCACTACTATTTCAAAATTTTGATAAGTTTGCCTTAAAACAGAAGCTATCGCGCGTTCAATTAAAATCTTGCTTCGGTTATATGTAGCAATTGGAACAGAGATAAGAGGGGTATTACTATTTGTATCATCTTTTGAATTTTTTCTGACATTTTCTAAAAGCTTCCTATTCTTTTTGTAATCAATCCAGTTTTTTAGATAATAAATATGCCATGCTCTTTTCCCAATTAAATTAATATGTCTATATAGAGCTTTTATGACAGATTGATATTTGTTTCGCATAAATTAGCCCCCAAAGCATCTCAATTACTTAAAATAATAATACTTCTATTGTATAATAAAAAGCTTTTTTTCAAATTTCCCTCATCTCACTTAATTCCGCAATTTTTCTCTATCCACTGCCTATATTCTCTACTCCTCACTCTACTTACCCAATCCTGATGGTTCATATACCATTTTATGGTCATTTTCAAGCCTTCTTCAAAATTATACTGCTGTTTCCATCCTAATTCCCTTTTTATCTTGTCACAATTTATGGCATATCTTCGGTCATGGCCAGGCCTATCTTTGACAAAGGTAATTAATCTCTTATAATAATCCTTATCTTTTCCTTGCAACTGCCCTATCTTCTCACAGAGGAGATTAACCAGTTCTATATTTTCCCATTCATTCTCTCCGCCGATATTATAAGTCTCTCCGACCTTTCCCTTATTTAATATCTCCCAAATTGCCCTACAATGGTCTTCCACGTACAGCCAATCCCGTACATTTTTTCCATCCCCATAAACCGGTAAAGCCTTTTCCTCTAAAATGTTTAATATCATAAGAGGAACTAACTTTTCAGGAAATTGATAAGAACCGTAGTTGTTTGAACAATGAGAAATCATTACAGGTAATTCATAAGTTTTGTAGTAGGCTCTAACCAGGTGATCCGAAGAAGCTTTAGAAGCAGAGTAAGGACTATTGGGTTGATATGCTGTATTTTCCAGGAAATATTTTCCTTCTTCTGCTGAACCGTAAACCTCATCTGTGCTTAAATGATAGAACAAAATTTCTCCTCTCTCCTTCTCTTTCAAGCATTCGCGTGCTGCCTCCAAAAGATTAAATGTCCCCATTATATTAGTTTGCACAAAATCCTGAGGGCCATGAATAGATCTATCCACATGAGATTCAGCAGCAAAATTAACCACAGTATCAATATCATGCATATTAAATATCCTTTTGATTTTATCAAAATCACAGATATCTACTCTCTCAAAAAAATAGCTCTCTCCTCCATATTTATTCTTTATCTCTACTAAATTCTCTAAATTACCAGCGTAGGTCAGCTTATCTACATTAATAATCTTTCCAGAAAAAGAAGTATTTTTAAAAATGTAATGGATAAAGTTTGAGCCGATAAATCCTGCCCCCCCGGATACCAAAATATTCTTTAATTTTCTTTTCATTTATCTTCTTTCCTTACCTTTTAATTTTTCTTCTTCTATTTTTAATAAAGATAAAAAATCTTCTAAGGCTTCATCCCAATTTCTAATCTTTAAATTAAATTTTCTCTTTATCTTATCTATGGATAAAACCGAATATCTTGGCCTCCTGGCTACGGTAGGATACTCCTCGGTCTTGATAGATTGTATCTCTACTTTTTTATCATCTTCAATCATGCCTAATCTTTTAGCTTTTTTATAAATAGTCTGGCTAAATTTATACCAACTAACAACTCCTTCATTGGTAAAATGATATATCCCATAACTAACTGAATCATCTTCTATTATCTTTAAAATAGCCCCGGCCAAATCCGCCGAATAAGTTGGAGAACCCAGCTGATCTTTTACTACTTTTACTACATTTCTTTCTTTAAATAATCTTAACATGGCATAAACAAAATTATTCCCCCGTAAGCCATAAAGCCAGGCTGTACGGATGATAAAATATTTCTCCAATATATTTTTTATCTCCTCTTCGCCAGCTACTTTGCTCTTACCATATATATTTATAGGATTGGTTTTATCATCTTCTCTGTAAGCAACTACACTCCCCTCTTGCTGGTCATCAAAGACATAGTCAGCAGAGATATGGATTAATCTAATCTGTCTCTTTACTGAGAATAAGGCAATATTCCTAACTCCATCTTTGTTTATCCTAAAAGCCTCATTTATTTCTTCTTCTGCCTTATCTACCTTAGTATATCCTGCACAATTGATTACCCATTTAATCTTCATGTCTTTTCCAAATTTCTCCAGCGCTTTATAGTCACCAATATCAACTTCCTTATCACTGGCCCAATAAACAAGGCCTCGCTCTTTCAATAATTTTTCTACATCACTACCCAACATTCCCTTATTTCCAATTAGCCAGATCATCAGTTATTTACCCTCTTTCATAAAATCTAAATAGAATTCATCTTCTTTATCTTCATGTCTTATTTCATCAACTTCTTCTTTTTTGCCCCAACCTCGATACAATTTATCGGGGTAATTAATTACCATTGCATCTATCTCTTCAGAGATATTTCTATAACCGTGAACTACTCCCGGAGGAACAATTATTCTGACGGGATTATCTTCTCCTCCGATTACTTCCACATAATATCTATAGGTCTTGCTTTCTTGACGGTTATCCCATAACTTTATCTTAAAATTTCCCGGACCCGTAAAACAGAATATATCGGTCTGCTTAAGATGTTCATGAGGACCTCTGGCCATACCGGGCTTAGTATAAGATACATAACCCATCACCGGTCTAAGCTTGTTCGGAAGATTATCTATCCTGATGGCCTCGAATAAAAAGCCTCTTTCATCAGAAAATTTAACCAATATTTCTATTGCTACTCCTTCAATATCACCTTTTTTAAATTTCATAGTTTTCCTACTTTATCCTTTGTTCTTCTTTTAAAATCATTTCCAAATATTTTCTGTAATCATTTGCTGGTAATCGCTTAATTACTCCCTCAAATTGATTTTTATCAATATAGCCCATCCTAAAAGCCACCTCTTCTATACAGCCAATCTTTAACCCTTGTCTTCTTTCTATAGTAGCAATGTAATTGGAGGCATCAAGCAGACTATCCGAAGTTCCGGTATCCAGCCAAGCATAACCTCTGCCCAGAATCTCCACCTTTAATTGCCCTTTTCTTAAGTAAGTTAAATTTATATCAGTTATTTCCAATTCCCCTCGAGCTGAAGGTTTTAGATTTTTAGCTATACTTACAACTTCATTATTATAGAAATAAAGACCGGGAACGGCATAATTAGATTTTGGGATTTTCGGTTTTTCTTCTATGCCGATTATTACATTGTCTTCATTAATTTCCACTACCCCATATCTTTGAGGATCAGCTACCCAATAACCGAATATACAAGCTCCTTTTTTTAGACTAGCCATTCTCTGTAAAGTCATCGAGAGATTATGCCCATAGAATATATTATCCCCTAAGATCAAACAAACCGAATCCTTATCGATAAACTCTTCTCCGATTATAAAAGCCTGGGCAATCCCTTCCGGTTCAGGCTGTTTCATATAGGAAATATTAAGACCAATGTCTTGACCATCTCCAAATAAATTAACAAATTTTGGTAAATCCTGAGGAGTAGATATAACTAATATATCTTTAATACCAGCTAATATCAGAGTAGATAAAGGATAATATATCATTGGTTTATCATACACCGGAATCAATTGCTTGCATATTGCTCGGGTTAGGGGACTGAGCCTGGTCCCCGCACCACCAGCTAAAATGATACCTTTCATTTTATTATTCACTCCTTGTATACGTATTATCCAATATTTACTTCATATTGCTTGTTTTAACTAATTTTTTTCATAACTATTTACTTTTATCTTTTAATTTTTATATAAGGTTAATTTAATTAACTTTTCTATCTTTTCTATAAAACGATTACTTGGTTAATATCTAGTCATCAATTTTAAAAGGACTTGGTTCGCCAGTATCATATCTTATTTTATCAACCGGTTCTTTTTTATCCCACCCCTTATAAAGTTTATCTGCATAGCTGATAACCATGCCATCTTCCGATTGAGAAATATTTTTGTATCCATGGACTACCCCGGATGGTACGGTAAACACTATTTGATTTTCCTTACCAGCAAAAAATTCCATATAGTTTCCATAAGTTTTACTTTCCTTCCGGTTGTCCCAAAGCTTTATTTTAAAATCTCCCGGACCGAAAAAACAGAATATATCATTTTGTTTAGAATGTTCATTGGGTCCTCGAACTACCCCCGGTTTAGTGTATGAAACAACACTCATTACTGGCAGTAAAATATCCGGTAGATTATCTTTTCTGAAAATTTCTATTAAAAAACCTCTTTCGTCACTAAATTTAACTAATTTTTTTATTATTACCCTTTCTATCTTACCTTTTTCAAATTTCATAACTACTCTCCTTTTTTTCTACAAAATTATTTCTAAATTTTTTTAATCATTTTCCAGTAACTTCTTATCACTCCAACCAATTACTTAAATCTCTTTTTATTAAATTTTGAAGTTTTAAAATATCATCTCTATATAAATTCTTAAGATACTTCCTGGTTTCTGGTTTCATCTGGGTTTTCTGCAAATTTTTCGTTTTTATCTTCTCTATTATTTTTCGCCATTCCCCTTGGGGAATTAAAGTCTTGGCAATGGGTTTAACTACACTTTTTAGGATATTCGGTTTTATCAGCAATTTATGGATAAACTTATTTTTGGGAATACCGGAAACATTGTATTTGGTACTCACATCTGTTGTAAACGAAGGGTCGACTCCCAAAAATTCATATATATCTTTTACTAAATCTGGGGTACCCTTTTTTAAGTCATCAAAAAGATATATTTTTACCTGATCAAAATTATCTAAATAGGCCTTTACATGATGGTAGAAGAAAAATCTTATCGAATGCGCCAAGGTAATATATTTTTTACTGATGCGTTCTTTTTCCGCTTCTAATGCTTTCTCAAAAACTAGGGATTCACCACCTCTCATTCTATACATAGAATAGTGAGAAAAACAAGCATCTACTGGATTCCTAAGCATAATTATTATTTTTAACTTCTTCCATCCCGGAAAAAATTTATTTAAATTTTTAATTACTCTTTCGTGATGAAAAAGATAAGAAGTTGAAGCTTCTCCTATCGCCTTAAAATTTACACTGTTTTGGAATAATAATAAGTATGATTCCCAATCTCTAATAAAAGTATTCTCCAAATTAGGGAAAACGTTTTTTAGAAATATATGTTTTGGAATTCCATAAAAGCTAAAAAACCGTGGTTCTTTAGAATCAGGCATGTAAATTTCCGGGTGTTGTTTCAAATAATAATAAAGTGAAGTAGTTCCACTTTTTGTTGCGCCTACAATTAAAAAATTTGGTAATTTATCTTTCACTCTATTTTCTCCTTACCTTGAACAAATAAACCAAGGATTAAATAAACTTGCTTTATTATAATTTAAAGGCGCTTTATTGTAAAAATTAACTACTCTTCCTCCGGATTGTTCAATGATTGCCTGGCCGGCTGCAGTATCCCATTCCATAGTAGGAGCTAAGCGGGGATAAACATCTGCTTTTCCTTCTGCGATAAGACAAAATTTCAAGGAGCCGCTAATGTTGATAAATTCATTTTTTCCATATTGGTTCTTCAAATTATCAATAAACTCTTTAGTCTCTTGATTATAATGTGATTTAGAGACGATAACTTTAAAAACATCATTGTGGACGTGGTTATAAATTGGTAATCTTTGAGGTTTTTTATTTTTCTCTTGCTTAAATGCCCCTCGGTCTTTCTGAGCATAGTATATTAAATTTAATGCAGGTGCATATACTACGCCTAATACCGGAGTATCTTTATGAATCAGGGCTATATTTACCGTAAACTCTCCGTTCTTTTTAACAAATTCTTTAGTTCCGTCAAGGGGGTCAATTAGCCAGAAATATTCCCAATTTTTTCTTATTTTATAGGGAATTTCTTTATTTTCTTCTGAAAGGATAGGTATATCGGGATATAGATTTTCTAAATTTTTTACTATTACCTCATTAGAGTGTATATCTGCTTCGGTTAGAGGAGAATTATCTTTCTTATAATCTACCTCAAAATCCTGCTGATAAATCTTCATAATTTCATCGCCAGCTTTTTTAGCGATGGTATTTATTTTTTGAATATCGATATTTCCTACCATAAAGATTTTCCTTTATTTTCATTTAATGTCTAATGCTTTTTTTAGGGTGGATTCCCTCTTCCATTTATTAATATACCCCTTTTCTTCCAAATAATTCATTATCTTTTCTACACTTTTCTCCACAGTCATTTTATCAGTTTCCACTACTATTTCAGGATGTTCCGGTTCTTCGTAAAGGTCTTTATTTAAACCGGTTCTTACATTATCACCATCAAGCACATAAGCTCTCAATCCTCGTTTGAAGAGTTCCTCCTCAATTTCATAGGCAAGTGTAGATTTACCGGCACAGGACAAACCTGTAAACCATAAAATTGCGGATTTGTGGCTGTTTAATGTTTTTCTATCTTGCTTTCTAATAATTCCTTTATGAAGAATGATAAATTTTTGTGTCATTGTTTGCCCCCATTTTTTTAATCTACTAATCAGCCAATCGGATACAAAACAAAATCAAGAAACAGGAAGGTCTCCATTAGCAGAAAACCATGCACCTTTCATTAGCCATTCATGACCGGTATGAGGTACATTTTACATTTCTGGTTTGATGAGCGGCTATCCTTATAAAGCCTGTTCAAGATTTAATTTATTGTAATTAAAAAATTTTTCTATCTCCAATATTGCTAAAGCATGGTCATTATAAGTAAGAAGGATAGTATCTTTTTCTTTTATTCTTTTTTCTTTAATTTCATCGTTGGCAATGCCGAATACAATAGGAATGGGCCAAAGTGTTCCGTTCATTAGTATCATTTCCTTGCAGACCGATTCTATAAAAAACGTTAAAAACCTAGCAATGCCAATGAGCAAAATATTACATAAGCATATCCCGATTAGGTTTATAGCTTGGTACGATTTCTTGCAGCCCTTTAACTATCCCATCACTATCCATCTCTCTGCTTAACTTCTCTAATTTCCTAATGCTTTTCTCTAATCTTTCTCCATCAACATCATCAACTTTAGCAATAAAAATCTTTTCATGTCCGCTATTTCCCAGCATCCTGCTCCGCTCCTCTTCGGTTAATATCTCTTCAAACAATTTCTCTCCCGGCCTTAATCCTATGGTCTTTATTTCTATATCATCAGGAGCAAACCCAGACAAACGGATTAACTCTTTAGCCAGATCCAACACCTTTATCGGCTCTCCCATTTCTAATACAAATACTTCTCCACCTTTGCTTAAAATTCCTGCTTGTATTACCAGCTGGCTAGCCTCTGAAACAGTCATGAAATATCTTTTCATCTCTTTATCAGTTACTGTAATTGGACCGCCCTCAAGAATCTGCTTCTTTAAAATAGGGATTACACTTCCGCTGCTTTCTAATACATTCCCAAAACGAACTGCTACAAATTTAGTCTTACTCTTGCTTCCTAAATCTTTTACTATCATCTCTGCTACTCTTTTACTTACTCCCATCACGCTCGTGGGATTAATGGCTTTATCAGTAGAAATCATTACAAATCTTTCCACACCAAATTTATCCGAAAGCTCAGCTACATTCTTGGTTCCAATAATATTATTACTTACTGCCTCATCAGGATGGTATTCCATTATCGGAACATGTTTGTGTGCAGCCGCATGAAAAACAATGTTCGGCTTATATTTTCTAAATATCTTCTCCATCTTTTCTCTATTTCGAATATCAGCTACTATTATCTCAACTTTTGAATCAGGCCATTCTATTTCAAGTTCTCGACTTATATAGAAAAGTCCGTTTTCACTATGATCTAATAACATCAATTCTCCCGGAATAAATTTACATAATTGCTTAGCTATTTCTTGACCGATAGAACCGGCTCCTCCGGTTATCATTACTTTTTTATCTTTTATATTTTCTAAAATTTTTTCTATATTTAAATCTATGGGTTCTCTGCCTAACAAATCCTCAACCCTCACCTCTCTAATCCGAGAAACACTAACCTGTCCATCTACTAACTCATACAATCCAGGTAAAGTCTTTATTTTCACATCTTTATTCTTTATAATATTTATAATTCTCCTAATCTGTTTACCGCTTGCAGTGGGAATAGCGATGATAACCGTGTTGGCCTGTTCTTTCTCGAGAATATCATTTATCTCTTCAACGCTCCCCAATACTTTTCTATTATGAATTCTCTTCCCAATCTTCTGCTTATCATCATCCACAAAACCAATTAACTCTCCTAAATCCGGTCTCCTGATTATCTCGCGAGAAATGACCTCTCCGGCATCCCCTGCCCCTACAATTAGTATCCTCTCTTCACCTTTTTTAAAACTACCTTTTTTCTCACAATATACCCTCCAGACCAATCTACTTCCCCCCACCAAGGCCAGACTGAAAAACCAGGTCAAAGCTACGATAGTTCTGGGGAGATAAAAACTCTTCAGTATGTTCAAATATAAAACTGAGGCCAATATTCCGGCAGTTACAACTTCAGCTATCAGAAAAAGGTCACCAATGCTTAAATATCTCCAGATTCTTCTGTATAGTTTAAAAATGACAGCAAATAAAAGAAAAGAAATAGAAAGATAGAAAAATATTTCCCAGTAAATATATAAATATGTTCTCCAATCCATTCCGAATCTTAATACAAAAGAAAGAATCAACGAGGTATTTATAAAAACTACATCTAAAATAATCCAAGAACTTATTCTAAAAATCATTTTCATTTTCTAATTCCCTCTTTCAATTTCTCCACCACATAATCTATCTGCTCTTCCTTTAAATTATTAAAAAATGGTAAGGCAATAGTCCTTCCCGCTACGTCCTCAGTAATCGGAAAATCTCCTTCCTTATAACCAAACATCTTTCTATAAAATGGCTGCAAATGAATAGGAGTAAAATAAGGTTTACATTGAACCCCTTCTTTGTTCAGATACTTAATTACCTTATTTCTATCTATTCCCCTATTCAGCCTGACAACATAAACAAACCAGCTCATCTTGTTTATATATGGAGCAATATAAGGAACTTGTACTTCTTCAATTTGCGCCAACTTTTTCCCATACATCTCGGCAACCTTTGTCCTCTTCTCTAAAATCTCCTCAATCCTCTCCATTTGAGAACACCCCAAAGCAGCACTTAATTCATCCATCCGAAAATTATAGCCCAATCTTTCATGGTCTAACCATTCTCCACTCTCTCCCCTGCCTTGATTCCGCATGCTTCTGGCCAATCTTGCCAACTCTTCATCATCAGTTACTATAATTCCGCCTTCTCCAGTTGTTATCTGTTTATTAGGGTAAAAAGCAAAAACTCCCACTTCTCCCAAACTTCCTGCCCTCTTGCCCTTATACTCTGCACCCAGCGCCTCAGCAGAATCTTCTATTAAAAGCAAATTATATTTTTTAGCAATTCCTATAAATTTATCCCAATCAGCCGGTTGCCCAAATGCATCCACCACCAACAAAGCTTTTACTTTTGCCAGTTCATTTCTACTCATACTCTCCAATTTTTTCTCAACCTCATTGGCCTCTAAGTTCAAAGTATCTTTTTCAATATCTACAAATAAAGGCTTGCCTTTCTCAAATAAAATACAATTACTGGACGCAATAAAACTAAAAGGAGTGGTAATCACCATATCTCCTTCTCCAATCCCCATACCTCTAATTATCAAATGCAATGCGCTCGTTCCACTATTCACCGCCACTGCATATTTTACCCCCGCATATTCACTCATCCTCTTCTCAAATTCAACCACTTTAGGGCCAATACTTAAGAATCTGGTCTTCATTATTTCTACTACTGCTTCAATATCTTTTTCAATTATATCCGGACTGGATAATGGTACTTGCATAATCTTATTCTCCTTCTATCTTTTTTATCGCCTTAGCCGGTACACCTGCAACCACAACATTATCCGGCACATCCCTATTCACAAAACTAAAAGCTCCGATAACTGCATTTTCACCAATGGTTACTCCGGGCATTATGACACTATGACTGCCAATCTTGCAATTTTTTTTCAATGTAATTTTTCCTTCTTTATCATCTATTGTAGAAACTGAGTAAAGTGAACAATGGGAACCAATCTGAACAAAATCTTCTATAATTACTCCATTTTTTGCATTAATATAGGTAAACGCTCCAATAT
>Ga0209834_10002054_pt1 | contig 10838 bp, 9 predicted proteins | sample Mar14236cmmetaG_FD_184134 | JGI IMG/M metagenome (GOLD analysis project Ga0209834, IMG submission 184134) | Marine hydrothermal vent microbial communities from Guaymas Basin, Gulf of California to study Microbial Dark Matter (Phase II) - Marker... ...
TGCAGTATTCAACGCAGGAAACTTTTTTGCATTTTCTGCAGATGAAATGGTGGTGGCTATGCTCAATTGAGCACAAAAAATAATAAAGCTGGTTGTCCTTCTTCTGTATTGAAGCGACGATGCCGATCTCTTGGAATTGCTGAAGTATCCTATACACTGTGGGCAATCCAATTTTTTGGAACTTCTCCTTAAGCATTGCCCACAACTCTTGCGGAGAGAAATAGGTGTTTTTGCTATTCATTACCCGAAGGATCTCGATCCTCTTCGGAGTTTTTTTTAATTTATGATTCGCGAGCTGTATGAAATAATGATCAAGAGACATGATGTTCCTTTCTTGTAAACGAAAATCATTTTCATTTAGAGCGTTGTCAATAATCTCGTGTTGCTTGCGTGTATATCGTCATAATTTTTATAAACTCGACTTGGTAAAAATCGGAAAAAGTAATAAATATTAACCGGTAGCGGTTTCTATTTCAAGAAGAGGTAGACTGGACTTCATGTCCGCCAGCTGGAGGAGACGCCCCGGCAGGCAAAACGAACAATATCTAACAAAAAATATATAAAGTTCGTTGTTGTTAGTGCTTGCCTGCTCCGTTGAGTCTTTTTTTATTCAACAGGAGTTAGTTGATAAAAAATTTTTACAAAAAAATATTAGGATTTTAGAATTAAGTGCCTATTATAGAATATATTTCGTCAGATCTTCGTCGGTAATGATCTTTGCGAGTTTTTGTGTAACCAGATCCTTTGTGATCTTTATCTTTTCAGTTTTTTTATCAGGTAATTCGTAGAGATAATCTTCAAGAAGTATGGAAAGGACAGTATGCAATCTTCTGGCGCCGATGTCTTCCATTTTTGTGTTTGCAAGTGCAGCAAAATTTGATATCTCCTTGATCGAACCTTTTGTGAACCGAACTTCCACCCCTTCGGTTTTAAGCATTTCGGTATATTGTTTGATGAGCGCATTTTTGGGAAGCGTGAGGATCTTTGCGAAGTCCTCTTCAGTAAGACTTTTCAGTTCAACACGAATTGGGAAACGCCCTTGCAATTCGGGAATAAGGTCTGAGGGTTTGGAAACGTGGAATGCTCCCGAAGCAATAAAGAGGATATGGGTAGTATCGACCATTCCATATTTTGTAGGAACATTTGTGCCTTCAATTATGGGAAGTAGGTCACGCTGCACACCTTCGCGTGACACGTCAGGACCGTGCTGAGATTTTGCACCTGCGATTTTGTCGATCTCATCGAGGAAAACAATGCCGTTTTCTTCAACACGCGTTATGGCGATCTCTTTTACATCGCTCATATCAACAAGCTTTTTGGTCTCATTATAAAAGATGTAATCGAGTGCTTCACCGACCTTCATCTTTTTCCGCTTACCACCCAATGAGTGCCCGGGCATAAAACCTGCCAGGATCTCACCCATATTTATATCAAAGCTATCCATACCCATACCGGAGAAAATCTCGATACGCGGCTCAGGCGTTTCATCAAGTTTCATCTCTACCTCTCTATTATCAAGTGAACCGCTCTGCAGCATCTTTCTGAATTTTTCCCTATTTCTCTCGTGTTTCTCTTTTTCCTCATCGAATTTTTTGCGCTCCAGTTTTTGGTCTTCAATAGACAGGTTAGTTTTTCGCTGGCGTTTTGGAGGAGGGAGCAGGAGATCGAGCACCTTTTCTTCAGCTCGTTCTCGCGCTTCCTCTTCGACTTCGAGGGTAAGCTCGTCGCGTACTTGATTGATGGAGAGACTGACAAGCTCACGTACTATAGATTCGACATCCCGACCTACGTAACCCACTTCTGTGAATTTTGAAGCTTCTATCTTGATGAAAGGAGCATTGACGAGATTGGCGAGTCTTCTGGATATTTCCGTTTTACCGACACCGGTGGGTCCGATCAAAATAATATTATTTGGAAGTATTTCATCGCGAAGTTCTTCGGACACATTCTGTCTTCTCCAGCGGTTTCGAAGTGCGATAGCTACGGCACGTTTTGCATTGTCCTGGCTGATAATATATTTATCAAGTTCTTTTACGATTTGTTTGGGGGTGAGTTCGTTTATGTCCATTTAGATTTCCTCTATAACGGTATTATCATTAGTATAGATACAGATTTCAGCAGCGATCTTTAGCGCTTCTGAGACAACCTCTTTCGGGTTCTTTTTCTTATCTTTGACGAGAACCATAGCAGCCGCCTTTGCATAGGGACCGCCAGAACCGATAGCTGCAATATTGTGGTCTGGCTCGATTAAGTCACCGGTACCCGATATCACAAGCAGATGGTTTGCATTACCCGCAATGATCATTGCTTCAAGGCGTCGAAGCATCTTATCTGTTCGCCATTCCTTAGCGAGTTCGACAGCAGCTCTCATAAGATTGCCTTTGTATTTTTTAAGTTTCTCTTCAAATTTATCAAATAACGTAAACGCATCGGCGGTTGCGCCGGCAAAACCTGCAATGACCTGTCCCTCATAAAGTCTGCGTACTTTATGAGCAGTTGCTTTGAAAATAGTATCTCCAAGTGTTACCTGTCCGTCGCCACCGATTGCCACTTTTTTTCCGATCTTAACACCGATTATTGTTGTTCCCTTAAACTTTGTTGCTTCCATTTTCTTTTATATCCTGTGATTTCTTACTCTTATTTTTCTGTTTTTTCTCTTCTTTTTGAAGATTCCCTTTGATGTACTTTTTGTAAATTTTATCGATTTCTTGTCCGGTGAGGGTTTCCTTATCAAGCAGTTCATTGGCAAGTGTATGAAGAAGTGGTTCATTATCGGAGATTATTTTCAAGCAACGCTGGAATTGTTTTTCTATGATAGATTTGATCTCTGAATCGACGAGTTTTGTGAGATCTTCGCTATGATTATCAGATCTGCCGAATTCTTTACCGAGGAATATATTTGTATCTTTATCACCGATTGTCATAGGACCGATCTTGTCGCTCATGCCCCATTCACACACCATTTTTTTTGCCAATTCTGTTGCTTTCTTTATGTCATCTCCTGCTCCTGTCGTAGGTTCACCTCCTGCGATCATATCTGCGGCGCGTCCACCAAGCAGGTGTGCAATCGTAGCTTCGCAGTAGCTTTTGGAATAGGTGAGTCTATCATCAAGAGGAAGAAAATGGGTTGAGCCGAGGGAGCGACCACGTGGAATGATCGTCGCCTTGTGGATAGGATCGCTGCCGGGTATGAACTTGGCAGACATCACGTGACCTGTTTCGTGGTAAGCAGAATTTCTTTTCTGCTCGTCGGTAAGTACCATACTTCTGCGTTCCCTACCCATGAGCACTTTATCTTTTGCGGTTTCAAAATCATCCATTTGTACAGATTTATGTCCTACACGCGCACCCCAGAGTGCTGCTTCATTCACAAGGTTTTCAAGATCTGCTCCTGAGAAGCCGGGAGTGCTTTTAGCGATCACAGAGAGCTTCACATCCTTTGCAAGAGTGATTTTCTTTACGTGTACCTTTAGAATTCCTTCTCTACCCTTTACATCCGGTCTATCTACTACAACCTGTCGGTCGAATCGTCCTGGACGAAGAAGCGCTGGATCGAGAATGTCTGGTCTGTTCGTGGCTGCAATTATGATGACACTTTCATTATCTTCAAAGCCGTCCATTTCAACAAGAAGCTGGTTGAGTGTCTGTTCACGTTCATCATGACCTCCGCCAAGTCCGGCTCCTCTGTGACGACCAACTGCATCGAGCTCATCAATGAAAATGATACAGGGAGCATTCTTTTTCCCCTGTTCAAAAAGATCACGAACACGAGAAGCTCCTACGCCGACGAACATCTCGACGAAATCTGAGCCGCTTATACTGAAGAAAGGCACTTTTGCTTCGCCAGCAACAGCTTTTGCAAGCAAAGTTTTTCCTGTTCCGGGAGGGCCAAGCAGAATAACGCCCTTTGGAATCCTGCCACCTAATCTCTGGAATTTTTTTGGATCCTTGAGAAATTGAATGATCTCTTCAAGCTCTTCTTTGGCCTCATCAACTCCGGCGACATCTTTAAAGGTCTTGTTTGAGCGGTTACCTGTGAACATCTTAGCACGGCTTTTGCCAAAACTGAATGCCTTTCCTGCTCCACCCTGCATTCTCCTCATGATAAAGATCCAGAACCCAATGAATATTATGAAGGGCAACCAGTATGAGAGAAGTGTGGTGAATATCGATGGCTTCTTGGAAATTATTTCAATGTCCTTATAGATTGCCGCAATGTTTTTTACGAGATCCGGATCATCAAAAGGAATATTTGTAGTTTTTTTTGTACTGCCGATAAAGTAAGAGATGTCTTTTCCGCTAAAAATTATTTTTGAAACTTTTCCAGTTTCTAAATCATTCCGGAACTGAGTGTAAGAAGCTTCTGATGAACCCCCACCGCTTGAGAAAAGCTGAAAGAAGGCAACGACTGCGAGAACGACTATGAGCCAGACAAGAAGAGAGCTTCCTTTTGGTGATTTGATTGGTAGTTTATTTTTGGGAGGTTGATTCTTATCTTTTCCCGGAGGTGTTTGATTTGCCATTTACTGATATATCTCCTTTTTTAAAATTCCAATATAGGGTAAGTTCCTATATTTTTCATCGTAATCCAAGCCATATCCCACGATGAATTCGTCTGGCACGTCAAAAGCTTTGTATGCCATTTCAATATCCGGCTCATGGGTATCGACTTTGTCCAAAAGCACGCATATTCTCAGAGATCGAGGGTTCTTTCCCTGCAGATACCGAAGTATGTAATTCAGTGAAAGTCCCGTATCAACGATATCCTCGATGATTAAAACATGCCTGTCGCTGATATCTATATTGCAGTCTTTTGTGATCTGGACAACTCCCGTGCTTTTTGTGGAATTACCATAACTTGCCACACCCATGAACTCGATCTCTACGGGGATGCTGACCGCTCTCATAATATCCGCAAGGAATACGACACCACCCTTGAGAATGCTGATAAGGAGTGGATTTTTATCTTTGTAATCCCTAGAAATCTGCCCGCCAATCTCTTTGACTTTTTCCTTAATGTCCTGTTCGGAATAAAGAATTTTTTCTATATCATTATGCATACAAAATCCTTTTATATATTTGGTTTAAAACATATACCTATAATATACTCTAAACGCTAGTTTAGCAAACTTTATTTCATAGACGTCGCGCTTTGCGGTATTCCTCTAATTTTTTCATTATCTTGATGCAGAGCACATGAGAAGTTCGTGATGTGATTTTGACAAACTCATGGATGCGCATACCTGCCACCCAGATAATTCTATTTTGATCCTCTATGATGATCTTTTTCTTACGTTCAAGCCGTGGTACTTTCTCGTCGATGAAGAAGTCTTTTAGTTTTTTGGGATTCTGCATACCAAGCGGGAAAAAGCTATCTCCGGGTTGACGATATCTTACTCTCAGCGGAAAAGCAACTTTATCAAAATCGATATAGCAGCTATCATTCTTATCAAAATTGAATCCGTGAATTGGCAATACTTTTATTTCCGACAGCATTATATGAAAATCATCGAAAAGGATTTGCCGCGTGTAACGCTTGATCTCGCGGGAATAATCAGAAGCGGTATAATCAGGAGGCGACATTTTAAAAATGAGAGTATCGGCATTTTTTACTACATAAACATTGTGGGGGAGGTGAATGAATTTGCCGCCGGGTCTCCTGAGAAGCTCATAAATTTCAGAGAGATGTGCAGAATAAAAATCCGATTCTGAGCCGGTAAGGAAACCGAATATCCTTCTGAATACATAGAAATAAAGCACTTCACTTTGTTTGAGTTTGTTCAGCAGCACGATGTATTCTGCTTTGCCAATTTGGTGCACGACCTCTTTAAAAATGTCTTTGCTATGGGTCTGTAAAAAAATATCGGTCTTCTGAAAGATATGAGAGCTGTCATAGATCTTATTGATCACTGTGGGGCTGAATTGCTCTGTAATCATAGGGAGAATGCGATGACGTATCTTATTCCTGTCATACCCAAGGTCGTCATTGGACGAATCAAAGGAAAATTTGATATTATTTTTCTCTGCAAAAGTAGCGATCTCTTCACGCTTGAAGCTCAGCATGGGACGAATGATACTTCGACCCTTTGGAAGCATACCTTTCAAACCGGTGAATCCACTTCCTCGGAAAAGATGGAGCAAAAAGGTCTCTGCCTGATCATTCATATTGTGCCCGACAGCGATCTTATTGAAGTTATATTTTCTTAAAAGATCTCTGAAAATGCCGTAGCGTATCTTTCGTGCAGCATTCTCAATATTCGATTCATCCGTAATCGTAACATTATGAACTATGAGCGGGATGCCCCATTTGTAGCAAAGATTTTTCACGAATCGCTCATTCTCTTTAGATTCGTCGCCACGAAGATTGTAATTGACATGAGCAGCAAGAGTCGTGAGCTTGAACTCAGCCGTGATTTTCTTCAGCAAATACAATAGTACAGTGGAATCAATACCGCCGGATACTCCGATTAGCAATTTGTCGCCTTGCTCGATCAGGTTTTCATGATGAATGAACTGCTTAAGCCGGGTTACAAGATTTTTACGATTATTCATGACTTATTTCTTTATATGCTTTTCTGCAAAGTCTCTTCCTCGATTCAGCGCATCGAGATTTTTTTGCACTATGTCTTCACCCTTGCGTCCAAAAACTGCCCGAATGCCATCCTCAAGCATTTCAAAAGGAATTTCAAGGAAAGGCGCTGAGGCACCAAGCATGACCATATTCATAGAACGGGGAGAACCGATTTCCTTAGCGATGGAATCACCATCGATCGCAATGCTGTTTTTGTGCCCTTTTATCTCTTTGAGAAGATGTTCCATTTCAGGATAATTTGGAATATTCACAAATGGAGTGATATTCGTGATAAGCCAACCCTCGTGTTTAAGGTAGGGAAAATAGCGAAGCGATTCCATCGGCTCCAATGAAATGATCATATCTGAGCGACCATGAGGAACGAGGTCGGAGTGGATTTCTTTGTCGGAAATGCGAAGATGGGATTCCACTGCTCCACCGCGTTGCGACATGCCGTGCATTTCTGCTTGTTTGAGATAGAGATCTGTTTTCACAACTGCAAAGCCAATGATGGTTGCGATGGATAGAATGCCCTGTCCGCCTACGCCTGCAAGTATTATATCTTTTTTCATGATGATCTCCCTCTACTTCTGTTTCCTGAGTTTTGCTACAATGTGAATACATGGACGGCGAGGAATAATAACTGAAACGCCATTATAATTTATCTCGTCTTTTATAATCTTAACATTTTCTTCGTGATGACTTTTCATAGGATTGATAACGCGAAGATGCTCTTTATCCACACCAATGCCAAGACAAATATCTTCTACTCTTCCGGTTACTGCGGAATCCTGCATTCCGGTCATTGCAACAATACTGTTATCAAGAATGAAGGCAACAATATTCGATTTTGAATTAACTGCATCGAGAAGCGGTGTCATGCCGGAATGGCCAAAGGTAGAGTCGCCGATAACTGCGATAGAAGGGAACAATCCAGAATCCGCAGCACCCACAGCCATGGAAATTGATGCACCCATATCAACGCAGCTATTGATCGCATTGAAGGGCGGAAGGAACCCAAGTGTGTAGCATCCGATATCAGAGAAAACATGTCCGGGTTCGTATTCTTTCATAGCTTCATTCAGTGCATAATAAGTATCTCTGTGCGGACAACCCTTGCATAGTTCGGGCGGACGTCCTTTCACGATTGTTGGCACTTCTTTTATTGGATATGGTTCGAGACCAAGTGCGGTGCGGAGCTTTGCAGGATCGAGCTCACCATATCGGGGAAGTGTTCCATCCATGCGCCCTTTGATCTTCAGGCAATTATCTAAGTATCCGCGCAGCCATTCTTCGACAACAGGCATTCCATCTTCTACAATAAGGATTTCATCACATTCATCAACGATTTTCGTAATAAGTTTTCTTGGAAGCGGATACTGGCAAATTTTCAGAATAGGATATTCGCATTCGGCTTCAACGTGGTTTTCCTTCACATAATTATAACCGAGCCCGCAGGTGATAATGCCGAGTGATTTGTCTTTTCCGTCATGATACACATTGTATTTTGAGTTTTCCGATTCCTTTTCCAGAAATTTTTGTTTTTCAATAAGATTTTTGTAATTTATCCGTGCAAAAGCCGGAAGCAGCATGAACTGGTTTGGATTTGCCGGAAGATTGATCTTGTTTTCTTTGAGTTGATTCGTGCGAACAATACCTGCGCGAGAGTGCGAAAGTCGGGTGACAAGCCGCATAATGACAGGGGTTTCGTATTTTTCTGAAAGAGCGAAGGCATCAAACGTCATGTTATATGCCTCCTGCTGATTTGAAGGTTCGAAAACCGGAACCAGTGCGAATCTGCCATAATGACGGGAATCCTGTTCGTTTTGAGATGAGTGCATGGAAGGATCGTCAGCAACTGCTACGATGAGTCCTCCGTTCGCGCCGGTTATGGCGGAGTTCACAAACGGGTCAGCAGCAACATTGAGTCCCACATGCTTCATAGTTACTAAAGCGCGTTTGCCTGTGTATGACATACCGAGGGCTTCTTCCATTGCTGTTTTTTCGTTCGCAGACCATGTACGATGTACATTCCTCTCCGCAGCTTCTTTGCTGTGTTGAACATATTCGAAGATTTCGGTTGAGGGTGTGCCGGGGTAGCCATAGGCGCCGGAAATGCCTGCATCAAGAGCACCTTGAGCAAGGGCTTCATCACCAAGGAGCAGTAATTTGTCCATTAATCCTTCTCCATAAAGATTTTTTTCAAAGAAAAAGAGGGTCGGGAGTTTGTGTCAATGAAATCTTCTAATCTCAACAATATGAATAAGAAATAAATTTATGCTTGACGGATAGAACTGAGTTTTTGATATTTGAATTTATGAAATAAGGTATTATAATGGCAAATAATGTTAAACTTTATCTTGGAAATTGCATAACAGAATTATCCAAATTGTCTGATAATTCAGTTGATTTAATATTTACATCTCCACCATATGCTGACCAAAGAAAAAACAATTATGGTGGAGTAAAACCCGATAAATACGTAGAGTGGTTTTTACCAATAACAAAAGAATTATTAAGAGTCTTAAAAAAAGACGGAACCTTTATTTTAAATATTAAAGAGAAAGTAGTAAATGGCGAAAGAAGCACCTATGTTATCGAGTTAATTTTGGAAATGAAAAAACAAGGTTGGCTGTGGACCGAAGAATTTATTTGGCATAAGAAAAATAGTTATCCGGGGAAATGGCCAAATAGATTTAGGGATTCTTGGGAACGACTATTGCAATTCAATAAAAACAGAAAATTTAATATGTATCAAGAAAATGTCATGGTTGAAATTGGCGATTGGGCAAAAACTAGGTTAAAAAATTTAAGTGAAACTGATAAACTTAGAGATGTGTCAAAAGTTGGTAGTGGGTTTGGAAAAAATATTTCTAATTGGGTAGGAAGGAATAAAGTTTATCCAACAAATGTTATACATTTATCAACTGAATGTAATAATAAAAGTCATTGTGCGACATTTCCTGAATCTTTACCCGAATGGTTTATTAAATTGTTTACAAAACCAGAAGATGTTGTATTAGATCCTTTTATGGGTTCTGGTACAACAAATATTGTTGCCCATAGAATGGGTAGAAAGACAATAGGTATTGATATTATGCCTATATATTATGAAATGGTAAAAAAACGTTTTGATTCAGAAAATTACCTCTTTTAAGGAGAGAAGATGAATTCAATTAACATTAAAGAAATCACAAATTATGTTGAAACAAACATTAGTACTTTTCACAAAAAGAGAATTGAGAGTATTTTCAATCTTGAATTAAAAACGGTATTAAGAAGAAAAAATCCTTATTTATTTAAAGCAAAATACATTCTTACAACAGAGGAACTAATCAAGGGTTTAGTTGATGCATACATATCTTCCAGTGAAGAGGGCATTTTTGGCGATTGGCTTGAGGGGTTAGCCATTTTTATAAATGAAAAAGTATATAGAGGTTGGAAATCGGGAATTGAGGGGATAGATTTAGAATTTAATCATGAAGATATAAGATATATCGTTGATATTAAATCGGGACCTAATTGGGGAAATAGCAGTCAGATAAAGAGAATGATAAATAATTTTCAAAGAGCAACTAAAATTTTGCGAACAAGTAATTCAAAACTTCATATTGTTCCTGTAAATGGATGTTGTTATGGAAAGGATAATAAACCTGATAAGCGGGGGATTTATTATAAATATTGTGGTCAGAGATTTTGGGAATTTATTTCTGGTGATGAAAATCTATATACTGAAATAATCGAACCTTTAGGGCATAAAGCTAAGGAGCGAAATGATGAATTTATGAAATCGTATGCCCGAATGATCAATAAATTTATTCAGATTTTCAGTAGAGACTTCTGCACAGATGAGGGTGACATTGATTGGGAAAAACTGGTAAAATTTAACTCTGAAAAATAAATCATCCAAAATCAAATTGTGCTTGATACCCGAAATATGTAATTTCGTACACTCCCTCCCCGAGTTCACTCACAAAACCACAGAACATGAAATCCGTGAAAGGATCGAGGGGAAAGATCACGATCTCTTTGTAATTCAGGATAATAGCAAACCTGCCGGATTTCTCGTTGCCTACAATCTCGATGAAAAAGTGTACTACAACTGGATAATGGGCGTGCTGCCGGAATTTCGCAGAAAGGGCTTTGGCAGACAGCTTATAAAACAATTTGAATCAACTGCAAAAATTAAAGGATATACTTCTGTGCAAGTCAAAACGATGGAAAAATTTAAAGGAATGCAACATCTTCTTACCAGTTTGAAGTACGA
>Ga0209834_10002055_pt1 | contig 10833 bp, 10 predicted proteins | sample Mar14236cmmetaG_FD_184134 | JGI IMG/M metagenome (GOLD analysis project Ga0209834, IMG submission 184134) | Marine hydrothermal vent microbial communities from Guaymas Basin, Gulf of California to study Microbial Dark Matter (Phase II) - Marker... ...
CCTGAGATTATTTTCTAATTTTACCTCATCTTTAATAAAAACTCAGGAACATTATGGCAGAAAATTATTTTAAGAAATATCCCAATGAAAAAGGATTTTTTGAAGAGTACGGTGGTGCATTTTTACCTCCGGTACTTGAAACAGAAATGGAAAAAATTACCGATGCTTATTTTTCGATAAGTAAATCACATAATTTTATTTCCGAACTAAGGAGCATTCGCAAACATTATCAGGGAAGACCAACACCCGTTTATTTTTGCAATAATTTATCAAATAAATATGGTGGAAGAATTTATTTGAAAAGAGAGGACTTAAATCATTCAGGTGCTCATAAGCTAAACCACTGTATGGGGGAAGCTCTTCTGGCTAAACATCTGGGAAAGAAGAAACTGATTGCCGAAACCGGTGCCGGTCAGCACGGTGTTGCCCTGGCAACGGCAGCAGCTTATTTTGGGTTGGAGTGCGAGATTCATATGGGTGAAGTTGACATGGCCAAAGAACATCCCAATGTAGTTCGAATGGAGATACTGGGTGCTAAAGTTATTCCGGTTTCCGAAGGATTAAGAACCCTTAAAGAGGCTGTTGATTCGGCATTTAATGCTTATGTGGAAGATCCGGTAAGCTCTTTGTATTGCATCGGTTCCGTAGTTGGCCCTCATCCATTCCCCATGATGGTAAGGGACTTCCAAAGAGTAGTTGGGATTGAAGCAAAGGAACAGTTTTATGAAATGACCGGCGAATTACCTGATAAGGTTGTTGCCTGTGTTGGCGGTGGAAGTAATGCGATGGGCATTTTTTCGGCATTCCTTGAAGATGACGAATGCGAGATTTATGGTGTAGAACCTTCCGGAAGATCACTTGATCCCGGTGAACATGCAGCCACAATGACCTTAGGTAAACCAGGTATTATACATGGTTTTAAATGCTATTTGTTACAGGATGAAAACGGAGATCCTGCTCCTGTTTATTCTGTAGCCAGTGGCCTCGATTATCCGGGTGTTGGCCCGGAGCACAGCATGCTGAAAGACCTGAAAAAAGTGCAATATGATAGCATTAGCGACAAAGAGGCCATCGATGCTTTTTACGAACTAAGCCGGCTTGAAGGAATTATTCCGGCACTTGAAAGTGCTCATGCGGTTGCTTATGCGATTAAGCTGGCGCAACAGAACCTGCAAAAATCTATTCTTGTGAATTTAAGCGGACGCGGTGACAAGGATATTGATTTTGTTGTGGATACTTACGGTTTGCCTGAGGAATAAAACTCAGCGTTTTGAGCTGCTGCTTATCAGGGAAAAATATCATCCGCCGGAAAGGATGCATTTGTAGCCTTCTTTCTCCAGTAATTCTTTTACTTTTTGTTTGAAATCACCCTGGATGAGGATCTCTCCGTCTTTGACGCTACCGCCAACGCCACATTTCGATTTCAGGGTTTTTCCCAGTATTTTGAGGGCGTCATCAGTGCCAACAAAGTTTGTGATGAGGGTTACTTTTTTACCTTTTCGCTGCTTTTTATCCAGGCTGATGTAGAGTTTTTGCTGCCCGGGAGGCAATGTTACTTCCTGATCCTGTTCGTTTTCATCGTAAGGTATAAAGTCGGGGTTGGTTGAATATACGATGCGGTGATTAGATTTCTTTTTTGACATGTTGAGGTATAATTACTTTTAACGACAAAGGAACAACTTTTATATGTACTCTTTTTTTCATCCGGACAGCCTCACCATCGATGTTGACGTATTTTCCTTTTTTGCGCTCCACCCACAATTCATCTGTCGGGAAGATGTTGACATGCGGTGATTTGTCAATCATTCTTAAAAGCAGCAGGTTCGTGATGAGCGGTATTTCAAACAGCTTTGGCTTTTGCACAATACACACATCAAGTTTGCCGTCGGTCAGCTTGGCATTGGGTGCAATCTGTGTGTTGTAACCAAACTGATTGGAGTTGGCAAAGGAGATAAATAATGCCCTTGTATTCAGTGTTGTATTACCAATTTTAAGTGTATATCTTTTTGGTTTATAACTGATGAATGAGTTGATTACATGCAGCATGTAAGCAGCAAACCCACGTTCGTTTCCTGATGCGAACTTTTTGGCGATCAGAGCGTCAAAACCAATGCCGGCTATGCTGATAAACGATTTTCCGTTGATTGTGGCCGTGTCGATCTGTTTATGCTCCGCTTTGTTGATGAGCCGAAGCGCTCCGGACAGCGAAAACGGAATGCCGAGGTGGCGTGCCAGTCCGTTACCTGAGCCGGCAGGAATAATACCAAGCATCGTGTTGCTGCTGATAAGACCCGAAGCCACTTCATTGATAGTGCCATCACCACCAACGGCTACCACGATGTCGGTTTTAGCAGAAACCGCTTTCTCAGCAAGCAGGGTTGCATGGCCGGCCGATTCTGTGTATGCTATGTCAATGTTGTATTTGCCTGAATCAATGCCGGATTTTATCTTCTCCTGCAGATTTTTGAATTTTCTTTTGCCCGAAATAGGGTTGATGATAAAAAGGATACTTTTCTTACCGTCTTTTACACGATTGTTGTCTGGTTGTTCCTTTTTCATACCCGGGTGAATGCCTATTTACCAATAACTACTTTAACCTGTCTTTTCCTTTCATCGGCAGCATTACCGGCTTCGTCCGTTACATTATAGGTTACTTCATACGTGCCTGCTACCTGTGTGTCGACATTGTTTTGAGTTACCAGACGGCTGGTAATGTCCACCGTATCACCTGTGGCAGTAACGTCCCAGGCAAGGGCTCCGGCATCTATATATGGCAACCCCAGAGCCGTATATACAGGATCGTATCCCAATACTTCAATAAACGGTTTGGCTTTATCTGCATTGTCATCTTTTTTACACGCCGATATTAAAAGCGTAACAGCCATGAGCGTTAATAAAAGGTATTTCACGTTTTTCATTTTATTTGGATTTATTGCGCAAAGTTACTCAAATCTTATAGTTGATATGTTTTTACATGCCGGAATAATGCTTCCTCGAAAAAACTTATTTTTATCGCCTTTAATATTTTAATTTTCGTTATATTCAGAGAAGGTGTGTAAATGGATATACGTTTGAAATACAGCTTTATATTTTTCCTTGTGTTTTCTGTTGCGGGGGTTGTCATAGTTCCCGGCCGGATAAAAGCCCAGCAAGCAAATTATCCTTCCGATTATTTCAGATCGCCATTGGGTATTCCATTATATCTGTCCGGTACGTTCGGTGAGTTGCGCTCCAATCATTTTCACTCGGGCATCGACATAAAGACCGGAGGAACGGAAGGGAAAAACGTATATGCCATAGCTGATGGCTATGTGTCGCGTATCAAAGTCTCAACCGGCGGTTACGGTAAAGCACTGTACATTACCCACCCAAATGGCTATGTTTCGGTGTACGGGCATCTGCAGCGATACAACGATATACTACAAGAGTTCGTTACTTCTTACCAGTATCAAAAAGAACGTTTTGTCGTTGAAATATATCCCGATAAAGATCAGATCAAAGTGAAAAAAGGGGAGGTGATCGCTTTGTCAGGAAATACGGGCAGCTCGGCAGGGCCACACCTGCATTTTGAGATTCGTGAGGAGGCTACACAACACCCTGTTAACCCGCTGCTCTTTGAAAGTATTAAGGTGAAGGATTTTTACAGGCCGAAGATTCTGGAAGTGGCTATCTATCCCGTTGACAGGCAGTCGCTGATCAACGGCGAAAACGACACTGTTTTTTACCGCGTGGCCGGATGGGGTGACGAACATTACCTGCGTACCAATCCGGAGATCACTGTGTCTGGCAGAGTCTCATTTGGTATCAGAACGCATGATCTGATGAATGATGTACCCAATAAAAACGGCGTATATACGATTGACATGAGCGTGGATACACTACAATTTTTTGGCCTGAAAATGGATGAATTGTCCTTTTCAACTACCCGCTACATTAACAGCCTGATCGATTACGGGTATTATAAAAAGATGAAAAGGCGTCTGGTACGTACCCAGGTGGATACCAATAACCTGCTCGCAACATACCGGAATGTACGTGCTAACGGGATTGTCTCGTTTGATGATTCGCTGATGCATACTGTTACCTGCAAAGTAGCAGATATTCACGGAAATACGGCAAAGCTGCAATTTGAAGTGCAGTCTGTTCTGCCGAATGATCCGGTGCTTGTAACAGTTAAAGATTCTGACCCGGAAGGTGTTTATTTTGATTTTACACAACCACATAAGATATCGGAAGGGAATATTTCCCTGTCGTTTCCTGCAAATGCCTTTTACAGGTCGTTTTATTTCATGCTCGATACAGATACGGTTGCCGGAAATTACTCGCCGGTTTACAGAGTACATAACAAATTCACCCCGGTACAGAAAGCTTTTACATTGAAGATAAAACCGGAAAAGATACCGGAAGGATGGAAAGATAAAATGTACATTGCTTATGACAACGGCAATGCCATACCTGCTTTTATCGGTGCCGGCTGGGAAAAAGATTACCTGAAGGCAAAGTCGCGGTTGCTCGGAAATTATCTGGTGGCTGTGGATACGGTGCTTCCGGAGATCATACCGGTGAATATTGCTGACGGCAAAGATATTTCCGCGCAAAACACCATCAAAGTAAAAATAAAGGACGGAGAAACGGGCATCGGTTCTTACCGGGGTACCTTAAATGACCGGTGGATCTTAATGGAATATGATGCTAAAAAACAACTGCTTACCTATACGTATGACAAACGCCTGGAGAAAGGAGCGAATCATTTAAAACTTGTTGTGAATGATTTGCTGGGCAATGTGACGGTCTATGAAGCGGATTTAGTTTATTAACATAATATCGAATAAAATAGGATACGCATTTATTGCGTGCCACCTACCTCAATTATTGCCGCGGAATAAATTCCACGAGCTTGTATTCCGGCCATCCCTCCAGGATGCCGATGTATCCTGGATTCCTGTATATTAAAAGATGACTTTAAATTATTTGATTTTAAAATAATCTTTAAACTGATCATAATCATTCAGGTCAACACCACCTTTCTTCGCATTGTCAACGATTTCTCCGGCTATAGCAGCAACTTTAAATCTATAAGTTGATGTTGGTTCATAAGAGTCATATTCGGAATATATATTTATTTCCAAATAATTAGTTGTGTACCAATACCTTAGTATTTTCTCATAAGTGCCAGGCCAGGTGTAAGGCAAAGATTGCCAGTGTTCCGAATTTGTTGATTTCACAAATACCAGTACAACACCACTGTTGGCTATTTCTGAGGTTATAATACTTACATATTTATTATAAGACCAATAAGCTGTGTTGGATTCAGCCCACTCCCAGTCATAAACTGTAAATATTGATATTTTCACATTGGCATTTCCTTCATCTCCTTGTGGTCCTTGTGGTCCGGCGGGCCCCTGAGGCCCTATATCTCCGGCAGGTCCGGCAGGCCCTTCACATGCGAAAAATGAGAAGCTGATCATTGCAAGTAAACATGTCATTCTTTTTAGGCTATTCATAGTACACTGTTTTTTGTTCACCTCAGTTTCAAAGGTGAGTTTTACAATAGATTGAAGCATGAAACTGTAATTTAACTTAGCAGTTAGTTTTTTCGACTTAAATTAATGCTCCTTATTAGCTTTATTACAAATATCAAATATTTAAGATGTTTATTTCGCTATGTTAACTAAATGTCACGTAGATACAAGCCCTTTTCCTGCTTAGTACCAATTTCTACAAGTCACTTCGAAGCAAAGTTGTTTCCGGTGTATATTTCGATATTCCTTTCCGTGTTATAAACCAGAGGTTTCCTTTCGAATCTTCTTCTATCCGGTTAACCTTACCAAGCAATTCACCTTCTTTTGTATAACTAGTCCAACTTTTACCGTCAAACATCGACACGCCTCCCCCTTTGTTCAACATTGCTCCTGTTCCTACCCAGATATTACCATTCTGATCTTCATGTATCGTATTTACAATGTTATCAGCCAAACCGTTATCCTGTGTATAATTTGTCCAATTTTTACCATCGAAGACTGTAAGACCTCTTACGGTTCCAATCCAGATATTACCTTTTGAGTCTTTCTTTAAAGCAGTTATCCAATTATCAATTAGTTGATCATCCTGTGTATAGCTTTTCCATGATATACCATCATAAACATTAATTCCGCGATGTGTTCCTACCCAGATGTTTCCTTTTGAATCTTCAATAACTCTAATTACAAAATCATCATTTAAACCGTTTTTATGCGAATAATAAGTCCATGTCTCACCATCATATTTCATTAAACTACCATAATTGATTTTTACATTTGTAACTAAGGTCGCTGCCCTACTGTGATTAAGGGCCCCTAACCAGATGTTTCCTTTGCCGTCTTCCAGGTACGACCCAAAAACACATCTTCTTGAATTTGGAAATCTATCATCTTTATTAAAATGTTGCCATTCCGATCCATCGAATTTAGCAATTGATCCATGCCTGAAAAAAGATGTCCCCAGTTGTAAAGCTGCAATTTCACCTGGATGAACTTTTTCTTCAACGCTCGCCACCCAGATATTATGCTGTCTGTCCTCTTTAATAAGTATGATACCTACCCCGTAGATGCCACAACTTTTTTCTGTATAGCGAGTCCATGCATTTCCATCGAAAGAATAGAGATAGTTAGAGCCAACCCAGATCTTTCCTTGACTATCTTCCATAATACAGCTTATCATTTCTCTTGGCGATCCATCTTTTTTAACTTGCTTCGTGAATTCTCCATTTCTATATCTTGTTATTCCATTGACCGTTCCTATCCAGATAGCTCCTTTACTGTCTTCCATTAACACGGTGACATACTCATCGGGCAATCCCTCTCTTTTTCCAAAGGTTTCACAATTCTCCCCGTCAAATTTATGTAAACCTTCGTCTGTTCCAATCCACATATTGCCTTTGCTGTCTTCAATCATTGTTTGTACCCAATTTGATAATAAGACATCTTTTTTACAATAGTTTGTCCATGTTCCCTGTGCGATGCTATTGCCGATAACAATAAATAATGTAATGGTTGTTAAGTATAAAATCTTCTTTTCCAATTTTAAGTATTTAGCATTGTATTAGTACTTATTTAAGTAACCAACAACGGTTTTTAATGTGTTATTTTCTTGATTAATTCGAGCTGACCGTTTTTTACTTCTGTCAGCTTCCCATGTTCCGACATACATACCTCTCAGCGTGAATGAACCACTCATTTCATTGAAATCAGAATTAACAGTTCCTGTTTGCTTGAGCAATTCACCAGCTACATAATATTTAATAGTTATCTGGTATCCATTAATACAACAGCTTTGCAGCAGAGTGAACACATCCTTACTATCTTCTATTTTACCGCTTAAATTCGTTCCGTTTTGATTTAATGTCATTTCAGCGTCAACTTCTTTATTAATGGTGGTAAAATCATAATGTAAATCCCAATCACCGCTTAGATTAGTGTAAACTTTATCCTCTTTTTCACATGATGAATAAATGAGGAGGACGGAGATTAGCAGCAGAACCAGAATTTTTAAATTATTGGTTTTTGTTTTCATTTCGGTCGTTTTTTCTGAGGTTTCATTATACTTTGTGCATTCATGGAATGCATAACAAACATGCTAAATTTCAGCATGTTTCGCAATAGGCATTTATATGGGAGTTTTATGGTAAGAAATAGGGAGCGTTAATCTAATTTGCTAAATATGAGCAATTATGCTTGAAGTATAAATTGGTAATTCGATACGTGGATAGGGGCACACGTAAAAATTGATTATAGAGCGAGCGGTCAGGCTGTTTTGTGATCAGGTCAAAGCTGAGTTGTATTAAGCAGGCAACTAAAGCTCAATTACTTTATTTTTTATAGCCCATACCACCATTTCAACAACATTTTTCAGGACAATGTTGTGTTTCTCTTGTAGCTTAAGTTTTATGTTTTCTTTATGCGTGTTTACAACATCTGTTGATATATGAAGTTTGGATCCAATTTCCTTTGCACTTAGTCCATACGATAAATGCTTGATAACTTCTATTTCGCGATCTGTCAAATTAAAATTTCTTTTCTTCTTTAAAAAGTACAACATACTCTTTCTTTCCTTTACCATCAGTTTCATTATTGACTTAATATCGCATGTTTCACCAAAAATAAAACCATTTCCATTTTTCACCTCATTAACGGCATTAACGATTTCTTCTACTCCGGCATCCTTTAATATAAATCCATCCATACCTACATCAATAGCATCCAACACAACACCATATCCAGAAGCATTCATTTTATAATCTTTATGTGTAGATAACATAATAATTTTAACATGCTGATACTCCGGAGAATATTTAAGCTCTTTTGCCACTTCAATACCGTTTTTCCCCGGCATTTGGCAATCCATGAAAATTATATCTGGGATTAGTCCTGAATTAAGAAGTCGCATTAACTCATCTCCCGAGGCTGCTTCACCTATTATTTCCAGAACATCGCTATAGGTTGCCAGGTTAAGTTTTAATCCATCACGAAAAAATTTGTGATCATCAACAATGATAAGCGTTGTTTTTTTCATTTTGATTCTATGTTAACTTTTATTTGCTTTTTTCAATCGGTAACGAAAAAGTAAAACAACTCCCGCGTCCTTTTCCTTCACTAGTAACTTTTAAAACACCTTTATGCCGTTCAACAAATTCTTTACATAAAACCAGTCCAAGACCTGAGCTGGATTTTTGCATCTTCTTTTTGGAACTGCTGTCAAAAATATTTTTTATTTCATCCTTGCTTAAACCTTCGCCTGTATCTGTAATTGAAATGTTAATATAGCCTGCTGATTGTGTTGCATTAATGGTAACACTTCCTCTTTCACCTGTGAATTTTAAAGCATTGCTCAACAGATTTCTAATTACTAAATCAAGCATATTTTTATCAGCGGTAATTAGTAAATCTTCTTTAATCATCGAAGAAAGCTCTAATTTTTTCATTTTTGCCTGCACATGAAATAATGCGATATTAAGTTCTACAAGTTCTCTCAGGTTAACAGAGGTTGCATTGAACTTGAAAAAATTTTGTTCCGATTTTGCCCAATACAACAAGTTATCAAGTAATAAGTAACTTTTGTGGGCTTGCTCTTCCATATCCGCTGAATAGGTTATTATTTGTTCTTTTGACAGGCTCTCGGCTTTTTTTACAATCGGCTCTAAAAGAAGTATGAAAGAAGAGAAAGTGCCCCGAAGATCATGTGAAATAATGGAAAAAAACCGGTTCCTGATAGTATTTAATCTTTTTGCGTTTCTGTATGCCCTGAAAATTAAAAAACCAAAGATGAGAAGCAGACCAAGCCCGGCAATTACGAGATAGAACACAACTTTGCCTTTGTCCAGTTCTATCGAATACATTTGCTTTTCAATTTGTTCATTAGTCTTCTTTGACATTTCACGTCCCATACTATTGATCCAATAATTCTCTCTCTCATTCATCAGAATATCTACTTCATGAACAAAAAGTGAATCTTTAATCCGACTGTATTTATGTAGATAATCCAATGCTGTTTTGAAATTGTTTGTTTTAGCATACAGTTCTGAAAACAAATAAGATACATAGTATAACCTTTTGTAATCATTCATTGAAGCGGCTATGGTATTACTCCGTGATAAGAAAGACAGAGCTTTATCATATTTTTTTAAAGGCAGGCAGGATTTCCCGGCTTTTGCGTAACCGGCGCTCAATTTTACAGAATCTCCTGTTTGAGCACAAAGAAATGCCGCTTGCTTAAAAGAAGAAAGAGCTTCTTCATAGTTATGCATTTGATAAAGCGTCTCTCCATAATTGTTTAAGATGAAAATCAAACTTGCAGTATCTGAATTTCTTAATGCTATATTCTCTGATTTCGTAAAATAGAAAGCTGCCGAATCATATTTCGATTCGTAATAATATGATGCGCCAATATACTGGTGAATCTTGCTTAAGTATCTGCTATCAGTAACTTTTTGAGCAAAGTTTTCTGCTCTGAAAAAAAAAGATCGTGCTCTTTTGAAATTGTCGTAATCATAATATAAGAGTCCCTGCCAAAAAGTTACCATGGATGCTTCTTTGTACATTTCAAGTTCAGGAAAACGATGAAGATAGATTCTTATATAATTAGAGGTGCCGCCATGAGATCGATTTCTTTTTTGATGCAACAGCCTCAAAGTATTTCTGTTAACATACTCTGCGTCAACGGGCTGTTCAATAAATGGATCATCATCTTTAATATTAAAACAGTACTTTAAATGGTAGATAAAATCATTGATCCCTTTTTGATAGTTTATTTCGAGACTCAAATTAAATCCTTTTCTAATGATACCAACTGTTTTATTACCGGCCTCACTGATATTGCATTGAGAAATTTTACTGGCATATTCATAATACAATTCAACTTTATTCGAATCTTCAGGTATTTCTTTCTCGAAAAGTAATGAGTACAGAGAATCTATAGTTTGTCTGTGCTGACCGGATAAATCAAATGAAAAGCATAAAAAAATAATCAAGGTAAAAGATAATATTTTGATGAGTGAGTTCACTTCACATTGTATTGAGTGGATGTGCGATAAATTTTCATATTTACTTATATTTCTAATTTATCTTATATATTCTCTTTATGGATGCTTCGTGTTCTGTTGTTACGCCTGCTAAAAAACTTTCTCGGTGGACAGGTTTGGGTTAGTTTTTCTATTGACTACTAAGGCTCTAAGATACACAATATTTAGAGATTTGTCGCATATCCTATAAAACTAATGAACCAAATTTAGGGTGTCATTATTATAAATTTAGAACAATACTGTCCTAAATAAATATAATTTAGTAATGCCCTCAAGCC
>Ga0209834_10002056_pt1 | contig 10826 bp, 11 predicted proteins | sample Mar14236cmmetaG_FD_184134 | JGI IMG/M metagenome (GOLD analysis project Ga0209834, IMG submission 184134) | Marine hydrothermal vent microbial communities from Guaymas Basin, Gulf of California to study Microbial Dark Matter (Phase II) - Marker... ...
ATGTTGATCAAATCGTAGCTTGAGGTTCTTGGTAAACCCACTATAGAAATTGCCATCTTTTTCACTTTGCAAAACATAGGTATAATACATCCCTGAACCTCAAGCTATTTAACAGGGCAGGAGATTGGCGCCAATGGATCGTGAGGATCTTCGAACCTGGTCCGTCAGTGAATACATCTCTTCTTTCGGGAAAGACTTCGTGATTTCTAAAATTTTCTGCTGCAGATCAAACGCTTCCTGATAAACCCTCAAGTCCCGAAAACTGGCAATCCTTTCCCCCATTTTCTCTGTCCTCCGTCCTCCGGGTCAAGGTGGCCCAAAAATCAACCGCTTTGAGCGGTTCACGTATTTCAAGCCTCCGGCTTTGCCGGAGGTACCTGACTCCGTATGTGTTGGTTGTCTTTGGTGAAACCCAAATAACCGATCAGAACAACGGCCTCCAGCAGAAACCATGCAAGCACCATGGCCATGAGGATTCTCTTGGCACTCACTGCCTTGGTACTCTTGATAATCGCCGGTTCAAGAAGGCTGTAAAGGGTTGCCTGGGGTTCCAGATAGCGAATCAAAAGATCTTGATAAACAGTGTTCAGCACTTTGATACTATTGGATATTTCATCATGAGCCTTTTTCAGGGTAGATTCCGTCTTTATTCTGGCTGCTTCATCCATAGACGAATCGATTTTAGAAAAATCTTCATCATTTCCCATTGCATTCAGCATGCTTTTGTAATAGCTAATCTGGGATTCGGCCTCCACCTCTTTGATGCCGGCCTCAATGGCCAGTTCCGTCACTTCCTGCCTGAACCGCGCATCAGATCTTTCCTGACCGAGTTCGATCATGCTGTTTAGAAAGTCTGCACCAAACTGAGGAATCATGGCTGGAATTCCCGCGGAAGATTCGCCGATCATCGGGGAAATTCGGGTTTCCGTCCCACTGTTTGCTTGCACACTTTCACCTTTCAATAAATAATTTTTATTTTTAAGGGATTCCCGATATACTTCCTTTTGGGAAATGGCCTCTTGTTTTTGCAAACTGCGCTCAAAAATTTCGTTTTTAATGAAACTCAAGGCAAGATTCCTATTTTTGGAGATTCCCTCATTGCAAAGAAGGCTGTTTAAGGGCTTTAAGTCGATATTGACCAGGTCTAGCAAACGATACTCAATGTCCATCACGGATATCTGCCTTTTTCCCACCCTTACCAATTCATAACCCGGTATGGTTTTTATCTCATCGATACAATTCTGAACGCGTTTAATGGTACTGAGCATCATGTCAATAATCACCAGATAATCTTCTGAACTCAGGGAATTCTCTTCCATGAGATTCGAAGATGCCAGAGCAATTTCGTACTGAATGGCTCCCTTTGTTTGGGCTGCATACTCCGCCCAGACACTTAATGTGTCATTCAGCACTTCCGCCACAAGTTCCCTCGGGATTCGGAAAAACCTGCTTTGATATGAAAAACGCAGTAAATAGACGGGCCCCATGGCCGCATTCTTTTTTTCCTGATATTCCTTTTCAAGCTGCTGCCGCTCATCCATTTTCAATTTTCTATCACTGAGTTTCGCGGCATATTCATATCTAAGGAGCCGAATGCGGTCATTTGTCTGTACAATGCTCATGGCCGCTTTAAATTCCGGGAATTCCATGTAGGCTTGCAGCCCGTTATTTTGATAGACGCGTGTCAGAACTGGAACGGAAATGATATCTTCTGTACTGAACGGCAGCCCGCTGGGATATTTTCCATTTTCCACATCGGAAAAATCGAGCCTGAAACAAAGCATCCCCGATTCCGTCCGCTCCTGAAGTAAGAAAACCAGCCCGCCCGCAAAAAAAACCGAGACAAAAATGGCCAGGGACCATAAGGCAATACCTGCCCTGCGAAGCCACAACCTTTTGAGAAGATCCTGGATGGAAATTTCATCCAGCTCATTTATCATTTCCATGCGGTCCATATCGACCGCGGAACTCTTTGCCGGTTTTTCATTTAACATATTTTGCATTCCTTATATGGGCGGCCAGAAAAACACCGAATGAGTCCCTGATGAAATATTGCTGACGACTCATTCTATTTGGCAACCTCGCGCATCTATGCGACAGCGGTATGTCTTTGGCCGGAGCGGTTGCCGTCTAAAAGGGCAAAAAACACGACAGCTTCCCCGGCACACCATACTAAAAACATCAACCCCAGCAATCTGACAGTACTGAAAGCTCTTAACTTTCTAACAACAACCGGTTCGGTAATGGTAAAAAAGCCTTTGTTGGGCGAGAGATTTTCTTCCGATACTTTCAAGTAGATCGCATGCAACTGATCGATGGAATCTCTAACTTTCTCACATACCGTTTGAAACACCTCCTGGCCTCTTTTCCCCATTTCGACATTTTGTTTTGGACTCATCTTTCGCTGGTTAATTTTTGCTAATAGGTCTTGATAAAATTCAGATCTGGTTTCCAACTGCACTTTCCTGATGCCCTCGCCAATGGCATTTCGCGTGATTTTTTGGCGAAATTCAATGTCGGACCTTTCCTGTCCCAGTTGGATCAAACTGTCCAGAAATGAGGATCCAAATGCCGACAGGCTCCCCATACCGCCAGAAGTGGATTGGCCACCCGTCTGAAATGCCAGAGATCCACCGGCCCTTTCACCAAGCAAGGCAGCACCGTATTCTTTCATTGAATCATCGTAAATTCTCTTTTTTGACAAGGCTTTCTTTTTTTCCAAATCCAATTCAAAAAGCTTGTTTTTGATATACAATTCCGACTCGACAGGGTTTCTGGAAAGACCATTTTCCCGAATGATGGCGGTCAGGTAGCCCAATTGAAAACGTTCCGCATCCTTCAATCCAATACGAACGTCATTCAATCTTACTTTTTCCTTTCCAACGGCAATGTCCTCCACACCCGGAATGGCCGATAACTGATTGATATTATTAACTATTCTACCAATCATTTTTCGCAGCATGTCAACCGCCACCAGATAATCCTTGGACCTAAGCTCTTTCATGTCTAGCATGTTGATCGAAACCAACGGTATTTCGTATCTTGTTACCCCTTTTACATGAATGGCGTAGTCCGTCCAGACCTGTAATATATTCTTGAGTACTTTCGGCACCTGTTTCGCGGGAATTCGAACAAGGCCCTCCTGGGAGAGGGAAAGGGAATAGACAGGGACCATAACGCCCTTTTTGTTTTCGAGATAATCCACTTCAATTCTCTCGCGCTGTGTCGCGCCCAAATTATTATTGCTGAGCATCTCGGCATACTTTTTTTCAAATGCTTCAAATTTCTTATTTGTTTGAAAAATTTTTACGGAATTTTGAAATTCTTTGAGCTGCATATATTTTTCAAGCCCGTTCTGGCTATACACCTGTTCGAGAACGGGAAATGAAATAATATCCATTGGACTGAATTTTGAACCGTTTGGATATTCGCCTTTTTCTACGCCGCTAAATTCCAGCTTAAATTGGAGCACCGCTGTTTCTTTTTCCTCTTTCGAAAAATATACAAAAGCGCCTCCTGCAACAACAATCGCTGTAATGATCATTGTCCACAAAATAAAGGTGCTTTTTTTTCGCCAAACAGTTCCCACATAATCCCTGAAAAAAGAGTCACCTGTTTCCGTTGCTTTACGCTCATAATAATCTTCGGAACAGGTATCGGAATTTTCCAGTGCTTCGCTTCTCATGTTGAGTCCCCAGTTAAAGTTTCGTTTCAACCCCCCGCGGATCACCCAATCAAAGTCCGGATTGCCAGAAGGTTGGTACAGCTTCGCCCCTTTATTACAAGATCTGAATTGTTGTGGTCAAGTAAAAACGGGCTCATCCGGTTTAAGCGTACTTGTAGTTGAAAAAAGGGACATGCATGCCCAGCGTGATTGAGACCAATCAATCCCACAGTGATGGACCTGGCAAGTGGCCGGGGCGTCTTCGACCACTTCAATCTAATCAAACTCTACAACGATAAACTTACCGCATATCGTCGCCAGCTATACCACGAAGTTCAGGACGATCAGGCCCGAAAGGTCATCAAAGAAACCCGGTGGCTACGGGTCTCTTTTTGATCCACGGCCGGATCGTCGAGCCGGGGCTGATACTCGGGCACGATCTGGGCCAGCTTGAGCTTGAGACCGTTCTCATCCTGATCCTGCGCCAGGCGCACGAGGTCGCCGATCTGGGCTTCCAGGTGGACGATATCCGGGCACTGATAGGCCTTGAGCACCATGATGTCCTTGTGGCGGGTGGGCTCGATGCCCTCGCCCGCGGTAATCAATTCCTCGTAGAGCTTCTCCCCCGGTCGCAGCCCGATGTATTTGATTTCGATGTCCACATCCGGCTCAAATCCCGAAAGGGTAATGAGGTCGCGGGCCATGTCGGCGATCTTGATCGGGGTGCCCATCTTGAGCACGAAGAGCTCGCCGCCCTGGCCGATGGCGCCGGCCTGCAAGATCAGGCTGACGGCCTCGGGGATGGTCATGAAGTAGCGGGTGGCTTCCGGGTGGGTCACCGTCACCGGCCCGCCCCGCTCGATCTGCCGCCGGAACAGCGGCACCACGCTGCCGGCGCTGCCCACCACGTTGCCGAAGCGCACCGCCATGTAGCGGACCCCGTTTTCGGCGGCGAAGCACTGGGCCAGCAGCTCGCTGACCCGCTTGGAGGCCCCCATCACATTGGTGGGCCTGACCGCCTTGTCGGTGGAAACGATCACGCAGCGGTCCAGGTGGTGATCGCGGCACATTTCCAGGATGACCTTGGAGCCGAGGATGTTGTTGTAGACCGCCTCGCAGGGGTTCTCCTCCAGCATGGGCACGTGCTTGTAGGCGGCGGCATGAAAAACCACCTGGGGCCGGTAGCGCTTGAAAACGGCGTTCATGCGTCCCCTGTCTTGAACCGGCGCCAGCACGGTGACGGTCTCCAGAGCCGGAAAATCGGCTTTCAACTGGAGATTTAAATCATACATGCCGGACTCGTTGCGCTCCACGATGATCAGCCGCGCCGGGGCAAAGCGCGCGATCTGGCGGCACAGCTCCGAGCCGATGGAGCCGGCGCCCCCGGTGACCAGCACGTTCTTGCTGGTCAGATAGCGGCCGATGGCAGCGCATTCCAGCGCCACCGGCGGCCGCCCGAGCAGGTCTTCGTAGCGCACCGCCCGCAGGCTGGACACCGTCGCCCGGCCGTCGATAAGATCGCCCAGCCCCGGCAGGGTCTGGTAGGGCGCGCCCGCCGCCTTGCAGGCCTCCACAATGGCGCGGATCTGGGATGGGCTGGCCGAAGGGACGGCGATAATGATCTTGGCCACCCCATAGCTCTTGACGATGGAGTCAAGGCGCGTCAGGTCGCCGAGCACCGGCACGCCACGCAGGGTTTGGCGATACTTGTGCGGATCGTCATCGACAAACCCCACCACGTCGTAGCTCAGGGACGGGTTGTTGAGGATCTCGCGCAGCAATTGTTCGCCGGCGTCGCCGGCGCCGATGATCAGGACGCGCTCGACGCCGAGGTTTTTCTTTCGCTTCAAAAGATTTTTAACGGGCAGCCGGGAGTTGCCCACGCGGATCATCAGCCGGAAGCCGCCCACCATCATCAGGCAGAGGATGAAGTCGAGAAAGAAAACCGTACGGGAAAACCCCTCGAAGCGGTAGGAAGCCAGGACGACAAGGATCATGGCGACGGAGGCGACGGCGCAGGCCTTGAACACGTTGATCAGGTCCGAAACGCTGAAATAGCGCCACATGCCCCGGTACAGGTCGAAGAAGATGAACAGGGCCAGCTTCAGCGGCAGGATCCAGACCACGCTCTGGCGGAAAATTCGTAGCTGGGCAGCCGGGAGCCGGCCGTCGTAACGCAGGACAAAGGCCAGGTAATAGCTGCCGCAGACCAGCAGCACATCCACCGCCAGCATGACCCACAGGTTCCGGTTTTTGATCAATCTGAGAAACATGGCGAGTTTCCTGAAGCGATTGACATTCTCACGGCCAAAAACCGTGGCTTCCCCTCAGCGGCCGGCCTCGGCCATCACGGCGCGCACCGTCTCGGCCACCTGCTCCATGTCCTTTTTGGCCAAGGTCGGATGCACCATGAACATGAGGCTGGTCCGCCCCAGCTCCCGGGCCACGGGCAGGCGCCGGACCGGCCGCAGCCCGCTGTCGTCGAAGGCCTTTTCCAGGTAGACCTCGCTGCAACTGCCGGAAAAGCACGGGGCCCCCTTGGCCGCCACGGTGTTCATGATCCGGTCCCGGTCCCAGCCCGCCTTGAGTCGCTCGGGCCTCACGAAGGCATAGTATTTGTAATAGGCATGGCGCACGGTGGGCGGCGGCAGGGTCAGGCGCAAGGCATCGATATCCCTGAAGGCATTGGTAAGAACGGCGGCATTGCGTCGGCGCGCGGCGACCCATTGGGGCAGCTTGCCGAGCTGGCGACGGCCGATGGCGGCCTGCATCTCGGTCAGGCGCCAGTTGGTGCCGAAGGATTCGTGCAGCCAGCAAAACCCCGGCGCGTGCTGCCGGCGGTAAACCGCATCGTAGCTCTTGCCGTGGTCCTTGAAGGCCCAGGCCCGCTCCCAAAGGGCCTCGTCGTTGGTGAGCAGCATGCCCCCCTCGCCGCCGGTGGTCATGATCTTGTCCTGGCAAAAGGAAAAGGCCGCCACGTGGCCGAAACTGCCGGTCATACGGGGATACAGCGTGATGCCGTCCTTTTGAAGGGGGGGCAAATTCTCGGCCGCCGGCAGCGGTCCCGGGGTGCGGCTGTAATAGACCGCCCCGTGGCACTGGGCGCAGTCCTCGATCACCTTCAGACCATGTTCTTCGGCCAACGCCATGATGGGATCCATGTCGCAGGGCCAGCCCGCCAGGTGCACGGCGATGATGGCCCGGGTGGCCGGCGTGATGGCCTCCCGGATGGCCTCGGCGTGGATGTTCTGGCTGTCGCGGTCCACATCCACGAAGACCGGCTTGGCGCCCACCAGGGCCGCGCAACTGGCCGAGGCGATGAAGGTGCGCGGGGTCACGATCACCTCGTCGCCGGGACCGATCCCCAGGGCCTTCAAGGCCAGCTCCAAAGCCAGGGTGCCATTGGCCAGGGCGATGGCGTGGCGTACGCCGCAGTAGGCGGCGAACTCGTTTTGAAACTGCTCCACCTCCTTGCCGGTCCACTGGTTCACCTTGCCGGACTGGAGCACGGCGGCGGCGGCCACCACCTCGTCCTTTTCAAAGTGGGGCCAGGGCGCCCGTCGCGGCAGGCTCTCGGGCGGCAGCCAGCCGTCCTGGTGGCTCATCAGGGTCAGCTCGCGCACCACCTTTTCGATCTGCGGGTCGTAGTCGTCGGAGGGCAGCAGGTGGTAGCGGCGGTAGAAGGCCTTGGTAAAAAACCGACTGGCCAGCATCAGGCCCAGGATGCAGATCCAGCCGGTTAGCAGGGCGCTGCGGGGGACAAAGGCGTCGGTGAGGCGGACCAGGGCGAAAAAGAGGATGAAGGCCAGGCCCACCGAGCGGGCCACCACCCGGGCCCGGCCGGTGTAATCCAGCTCGTGGGTGCCCCGGTAGAGCCCGCCGAGAAGGTAGCCCAGCAGGCAGGCGAGGGTCAAAATGGGCACGTTGGCCAGCCACCCCTCGAAGATCACCCAGCGGAACCAGTGCTGCCGGGTCACCTCCCAGGTGAGGGTCCAGTAGAAGACGGTGGTCAACACCCCCAGCAGCAAGCCCAGGTTGCCCATAAACAGGTCTACTCCGAGGCGAAGCCAGAAGCCGCGGGGACTGTAGTCGGTTTTCACCAGGGGCAGTCTCGGCAGAGCCCCCAGGACATCTTCTATAAAAGCGCGCACGACTCCAGCCTCACTTTCTTGGCCCCCCCCGGCCCCGGAGAAAGAGCTTCAGCAGGACCAGGCTGCGGGGCATGTGGTAGTCGGAGGTCACCAGGGTAATCGAGGTCAGCCCCCGGTCCGCGATGATCCGGGCCGCCTGCCTGGCGTTTTCCATCGTGGTGTGCGCCTGATCCTCTACCAGGTGGGCGACGCCATCGGGCAGACCGTAGCGTTGGTCCCAGGCCCGCCGCAGCCGCTCCGAGGACGGTGACACCACGATCAGCGGCGCCACGCCTTGTTGCGCCAGCCGGTAGCCGGCGGCGATGCGCGCCTCGGTGCCCCGGAAGACCACGATGGCCTCCGAGGGGGATAGGTCGTCGGCGCCATTCAGCACCACAGCGAAATAGATTGCCTGGGCGGCCATCAGCGCCCCGCGGCCGATGAGCAGGCCCTTGAGGATGCGGCGGTTTTTTATCCAGAAATTCAGGAATGGATTTCCGTGATTTTTACCCAAAAGTGCTTTGAGCAGTTTTGGGTAAAACTGCCTGAAGTCAGAAGTCAGAGATCAGCGGTCAGCGGACTGCCAGTCCTCTGTCCTCCGACCTCCGCCCACCAGAAGATTATTGGAAAAAACGGCCCTCACAGGGGCGACGGGTCTTGTTTGCGGGCGGGGTGGACTTCTTTGATGGTTTCGAGGATGGTCTCCGCAATTAGCTCCTCGTCCTGGCCGATGCCGAAGATGCCGCTGTGGGCTGGGTCAGCCGGCTCCGGCTGGTGGTGCATGTCGATCTTGAAACCGGAGGCTCGCATCACATGGCTGCAGGTCATCCCAACATTCAAAACGGCCATTTTCGCGGACCGGCCGACCTTCAACCGCTTGCCGAAGGCTTCCCGAGCCGCTTCGATTTGTGCCGCCCGGTCCGCCTGGCACAGGCATTCCAGCCACTGAACCGACAAATAGGACTCGCCTGCTCTGAGCATAAAAGCGCCTGCCGCGACGCTGCCGTCATCGTTGCAGCATGTCGGCTTGCAAAACCGGGCAACGTGGTCTCCTTGGGGCAGTGGATCACCCGTCATTGCACCAGCCAGTCGGTGGGGCCCAAAAATCTGGCAGCCGTTTGAAAGACGCCGTAAACCGAATCGGTCCCACTGGCCCGGTTGATCAGCGCCGGGCGCCTGCGATCGGGGGCGAATAGCACGTAGCGCACCCGCGATTCGGGCAGGAAATGAATGCTCAGCAGCATCTTTTGAGGCCCCTTCCAGCGGGCATAAATGTCTCCATCGGGCGTGAGGCTGATTTCCGGATACCTCAATCTCGGGTTCAGGGTCAAAAATTCGAAAAAGGAGCGCAAGCTGTCCGTCCCCATCTCCGTATCACCTTCTTCCAGTGCCATTTGGCGCAGCGCACGGACCCGGCGCGCCATTTTCTCCCCGCACCGGATTTCGGCCGAATCCTGCAAAAGGCCGATCAGGTGATCCAGTTCCCCGCGCCTTTTCCAGTCTTCGGTGGCCCTGAATACAATTCGCAACCGCTTGGCGCAAACCGTTTCTGTGGCGTCTCTTGTGGGCATGGCGACCGAAGTCGTCCCCATCGATGCCAGGTCCTCTGCGTCTCCTCCCCAGGTATCAGGCGCTACGGCCGCGTCTTGGATGGTCCGCAAAAAACTGTCGCTGTGGGGATGGCCAGGCGCTTCATCGGTGCGTGGCGAAATCGAACCCGATAAAAAAGAGCAGGATCCGGCATCCATTTGCGAATTTTCCGTTTGGATCGTCGTCGTCATCATCGCGCCAAGTCCTTGTCAAAAGGGCAATTTTGCCAGAAATTCGAGAAACGCCGTATCTCTTTTGCCAATGCTGTCAATGTAGGCGCCACGCTCCTCTTTTTGTTCCGGCTGAAAGTCGTGATGAAAATTGACGTTGAATACCAAAGACACGCGATTGGCACCATCCGGCTCGGTCTTTTCCTGCGTCCCGATTTTAACGTTCATGTGCGGTAGATCGTTGCGGTATTGCAGCTCGACGACGGCGCCCGACATACCGCTGCCGTCATCAAGCCACCGGCCTGGGTGAAGCAACCGGCGGATCATTGCCTGCGGCCCCTCCTCTTTTTGGGATGCCTCCCAGGTGTAAACGAAGTTCAAGCCGACACCGCGATAGGTCACGTGTTCAAGGGTGTCCATGTAGCCGCGGGCAAGACGGGGCAGCGCCTGTTGCCATTGAACCGCATCCGGGCGGTTGGCGGCGAAATTGAGCCGGTTTTCCTCTACAAGCACATGCACGCCGTTTTCAAAGGTTACCTGGGCCACCGGCGGGGTGACCAACGTATCGATGACGGGCCATTCATCCGGTACCATTTCGTTTCGTTTGAGAAAATCGCCGTTCAGCAAGCGGGGGTTGTTGCTGACCGACAAAATGACGATGGCTGCGTTTTGGAGCTTGACGGGCAGCATGACCCTTCTCCTGGACTATATGCGCGTATTGACAAGATTTCTTGAACCCACGAATCCTGTTCATCTAAATAACCCTTGCCGAAGCGATGATCAAGAGCCGTATGCCTTTTTTCCCGCTGTCGTTCCGGCCCCCCTCACGTGTCATTCCAAGCCCTCCTCCCGTGTCGCATTTTCCACACCTATTGAAAGAGCATTCAGGGTATTTTTCATGATGTCCCTATCCCGGCTCATGTTAAGGGAGCGTAAAGATGTCCGGTGACACCTCCAGCGCTGCCAGGAACTCTTTTTGTTCGGCCTTCAGGGGCCTGGCCAGCTTCCTTTGGCCTTTGAGGGTTATCACCAGCGTATTGGTAAACTTGGTGGTCATCTTTACTTCTCGGCTTGACATGCGCCGATGGGCACGGTATTTTGTTTAAAAGTTTAATTGTTACAGGAAGCGCCATGCCCACCGTCATGAAATACCGTTTCACCTTTCACCTTGACGACGATGTCGTCGTTTTCAGAACCATCGCCACCCACGATATTCTCGCGCGCGAAGCTTGATGTTTTTTACCCAAAGGTGCTTTGAGCGGTTTTGGGTAA
>Ga0209834_10002057_pt1 | contig 10826 bp, 8 predicted proteins | sample Mar14236cmmetaG_FD_184134 | JGI IMG/M metagenome (GOLD analysis project Ga0209834, IMG submission 184134) | Marine hydrothermal vent microbial communities from Guaymas Basin, Gulf of California to study Microbial Dark Matter (Phase II) - Marker... ...
ATACTGGAAAAAAATTGAGCCGTATATTGACGGCAAGAAAATAATCCACCTGGGGTTTATTCCCAGAAAGAAATTGTTGTCTTATTTTAAAAACGCCAAAGCTCTTCTTTTTCCTATCCATTGGGAAGAACCGTTTGGCTTGGTAATGATTGAAGCGATGGCTTGCGGAACACCGATAATCGCCTTTAAGAGAGGATCGGTTCCCGAAGTGGTAAAACATAACAAGACTGGTTTTGTTGTTCAACCATTTAACAAGAACAAAAAGCCGAACATTGAAGGATTAGTTGAAGCGATAAAAAAAATAGACCTGATAGATCGCCAAGAATGCCGCCGCCATACGGAAGAAAATTTTTCGCTTGAAAGAATGGTTGATGATTACGAAAAAGTTTATTATAAAATTTTAAATAGGCGCTCAAATAGGTAGGGACTAGTAATTTTTAGCGATTATTCCTTTCTTGGGATGGACCAGGATGGATTATTTCGTTAATTTAACCTACCTGGATTATTAGAAAATCAGCGCCCTTTAAACAAATTGTATGAATAAAAAAATAGAACAACTTATCTCCTCAAGCAAGCAAGTTTTTTACGATTGTTCCTTGGAAAACGGCGGGATTGTCGCCGCTAATATTACCAAACCTTATTATTCAAGAAACTCGGCGAACTATTTTTATGTTTGGCCGAGAGACGCTTCCTATGTTTGCGTCGCAGCAGATATTTTAGGAGTTGATATTCAGGAACCGTTTTTTGACTGGCTAACCGACCGCCCCGAGGATTTTAAAAAGGAAGGGCTTTTATTTCAGCGTTACGCCGCCAATGGCCGCTTAGAGGGAAGACAGTTTCAGCCGGACCAAATGGGAAGCGTTCTCTGGGCTATTCATCACCACTTCAAAAATAATCCCAGCGAAGCCTACAAGTATGAAACTTTAATCAGAAGATTGGCGGACGGAATTTGCGACGACTGGAAAGAAACCTATTTTTTTCATAATAGCTCCGATCTCTGGGAACATTCGGAAAGACGCACTTCTTCAAAAATGGAAAATAATTTCACCTATTCACTGGCCGCTTGCGTTCAGGGATTAAGGTCTGCCTATATGATGCTGAATAATAAACGGTGGCGTGAAACAGCGGATGAAATGACAAGTAAAATAGAACAGGCTTACAGCGAAGAAAAAAAATATTTCTTAAGAAATCACGGAAAAATTTCCGACTATAACATTGACGCCTCGCTGCTGGGCTTGGTTTACCCATTTAGCATTGTCAAAGCGAATGACGAAAGAATGGTAAACACTGTCAAAAAAATTGAAGAATGCCTTGTCTTTAACGGCGGCGTTCACCGTTTTCAGTTTGATTATTATGACGGGGAAGGAACCGCCCAAGAGGGGGCCGGAGCTTGGCCTTTGTTAAATTTCTGGATGTCAATCTACTGGTCAATTTACGGCGACAAGAAAAAAGCTTTAGAATATTATAATTGGGTGGTAAATAAAGTTGGCGACGATAATCTTATTCCGGAACAAATTTTTGATGATTTCCGAAAGGGAATTAAACCGCTCGCGTGGAGCCACGCAATGTTTGTCATCGCTTCCAAACATTTGGGTTACATAAATTAAACTAAAAATAAAGACGGCAAAAATGGACAGTGACTTTCTAAAAAAAGCAGAAGAATACAGCGCAACTTTACTGCCTAATATTGAGCTTAAGATTAATAATCAGCTTTCGACTCTCGCTTTAAAACCCAAAGCGACGGTTAAAGAAGCAATAAATCGATACGATTTGATTTACAAAACCGTTTGCGTTGATTCAAAGGGCAATACTTTTTTCTTTAAAGCTAATTTAGTAAACAAAAAAAATAGAAAAGTAAAAGATTTTTTATTGGAGTTATTATTCTATAAATCCCTGCTGAACACTGAATCTGAGATAAAAGAAAAATTTCCGCGTTACTGTATTTCAAGATATGTAAAGAGCGGATATGAAAATTTTTATTGGCTATTGAGAGAATATACGAAAGGCGAAGTAATGGGTAATTGGTTTTCATTTGACGAAAGATTTTTAAATAACACCTATTTGGACATTTTGGTTGATTACCCAGACTTTGTCCAATTTTTACAGTCTAAACTTTCACTAAGCGAGGAATTTAATTTTTCAGAATTGCCGAGAAAAGACTATTATTGGTTAAAGAAGGAAATTGAAGGCTTAAATCCTGTCCTAACTGATGTTTTAGGGGATACTTCCTTCAAATTAATTTTAAAAGAAATAGAAAAAAATAAAAAACTTTTAAATGATACTTGCCAATATCTGCTTCATAGGGACAATCACCCTAAAAATATCATTGCTGTGAACCAGAGTCGCGTTTCCCTGTTGGATTGGACAGATGTAAGTATAGGCAGTTATGTTTATGATTTTGCCGATCTTTGGGTTCACGCTTGGAAAAATCCTCAATGGCAAAAAGCGTTTCTAGAAAAATTTATAAAGAAGTTGGCTAATAAAAATGAAGCTCTTTTGTTGTTTAAAATTTTGTTGTTCTATTTGCTTGCCGTTGAAATAAAAAATGTAAGCAATGATCATCTTTTAAGTTTCGCCGTGAAAAAAGAAGAAATGAAAAAATTTCAAGAAGAAGCCATTTCCGCTCATTCAAAAACATTAAATTACGCCTGTCATAATTTCGAAAAAATCTATGAAAATAGCTCAAATTTGTAAAAGTCTATGGAAAGTGCATCCGCATTCCATAAACGCGACCCAATTAATTGTCAGTCAGATTACGGAGGAATTGGTAAAACGGGGGCACGAAGTTACTCTTTTTGCCAGTGGCGATTCAAAAACTAAAGCAAAGTTAGTTTCCGTCGCTCCTCGCTGTATGAATTATGATCAAACAAAAAAACCTGTTCTAAATTCAGATTATGATTATTTGCTGGTGTCCGAATTATTTAAACAGGCGCGCAAGTTTGATATTATCCACAGCCACTTTCATTTTCAAACAGGACTTTTTTCTAATTTAATTAAAACGCCCGTCATTTCAACTCTTCACGATGATCTTGGCAAAAAGCCGCAAAAAGATATCTTGCCTTTTTTAAAAAATTCGCAATATTATATTTCAATAAGCAACGACCAAAGAAAATCCTTGCCACAGCTAAATTATGTTAGAACGATTTATCATGGAACGGACACAGAAAAACTGAAGTTTAATCCTAATCCCGAAAATCATCTTGTTTACCTAGGTCGCATTGACGCCGCCAAAGGGACGGGATTAGCCGTTAAAGCGGCTTTAAAGAGCAAGAAAAAATTGCTAATTGGCGGAGTTGTCCATCGGCAGGAACATTGGAAAAACTACTGGTTTAACGAGATTGACCCGTCTATTAAAAATGGAAAAGTTGTTTATTACGGTGAAGTTGGCTTTGCCCAAAAATCTGAATTTTTAGGCAAGGCAAAAGCTCTCTTGTTTACAACTCATGGACAGCAAAGTCTAATTCCTACTCCCGGCCATTATACTTGGAGAGAACCGTTTGGTTTGACAATGATTGAAGCGATGGCTTGCGGAACTCCCGTAATCGCTTTTCGCTGGGCTGCCGCTCCGGAAATTGTGGTAAACGGCAAAACAGGATTTCTTGTGAATTCAGTGGAAGAAATGGCTGAGGCGATTAAAAAAATAGATCAGATTGACAGAGGAGAATGCCGACGGCATATTGAGAAGAATTTCACAATCAAGAAAATGGTTGATAAATACGAAAAAGTTTATCATCAAGCAATTGAGAATTATAAATTTTGAAATTGAAAATTGATTAGAAATTAGAAAATTAAAAATTATTTACTATATGCCTACAAAAAACATCCTCGCCATTGACATTGGCGGGACAAAAATTGCCAGCGGAATTGTGTCTTTCAGAAAAGGAGGTTTTGATGTTTCTAATTATCAAAAAATAAAAACGCCAAGGAATAAAAAAGAAACAATCAAAAAGTTATTGGAAATCACCGCAAGCTATAAAAATGGCGGCAGATTTGATGGAGTTGGCATAGCGACGCTGGGACGTGTTAATAGAGAACGCGGTGTTGTAATAAACGCGGGAAATTTGAAAGGATGGCAAAATGTAAATCTTAAAAAAATTATCGGCAGGACGACCAAAAAAGAAGTAAGGGTGGACAATGATGTAAAATGCTTCGCGCTGGCGGAAAGTGAATTTGGAAAATCAAAAAAATATAAAAATGCGGTGTATCTTGCCATCGGAACCGGACTTGGAGGAGCCATTAAAATCGACGGAAAACTTTATAGGGGAGAAAAAAATATCGCCGGCGAGTTTGGGCATATGGTTATCGTTAATGGCGGGGAAAAATGCGCTTGCGGAAACAGGGGATGCTGGCAACAATATGTTTCAGGCAAAGCAATAGAAAAATTGTATTATAAATTTTACAGCAAAAGAAAAAACGCTAGAGATATAGCGTTAGATTCAGAGAGAGGAAGCAGTAAAGACAAAAAGATAATAAAGAAAACCGCTTCTTATTTGGCAGCAGGATTTATAAATATTGCCAACACGATAAACCCGGAAATAATTGTTGTTGGCGGAAGCATAGTCAAACAAAAAGAAATTTTAGATTTCGCAGTTGAAGAAGTCAAAAGAAAAGCTTTAATTCCCGCCAGAAAAACCAAAATTGCCAGGTCTTGTTTGGGCGAGCAAGCGATTCTTATTGGCGCGGCGATATTAGACGCGCGTTAGACGTAACCTATTTTGCCAACCAACCTCCATCCTCTTTCCAAGAAGAGGGAATTACTAGAAAAATCAATCAGCAAACCATAATTATTCCTGGCATAAAAATCACAAAATAATCTTCGCTTTTTTAATTACCTCCACATATTTCCGCTCTCTAAGCAACTAACACAGCGGCGAGAAACTGTCTCTTGATAAAATTAATCCAATGTGGACGCGGACGCGCCATTTGGCCATTGCCAACAACAGGTTTAGCGCCTGCTGATAGTTCTTTGTTTCCAGAATTTCTTTGACTTGCTTTCTGTTCACCGTCAGCCCTCATCCTTTAAAATCATTCGCGTCTTTCTCAGCGCGCGGAACGGAGTGATAGCGGAATGGAATCGAAGGGTAAGAAGGGTAAGCGCAAAATACTTACTTCTAGATAAAGATTTATTCTTTTCTGTAAAATTAAGAATAGGACTCAACTCTCGCGTACTTCGTTCAGGATGACAAATTGAAACACATAAGCTCTTGCAGAAAGTTAAATTTCTTCAAATTTTACTGAAAAAATAATTAAGTAAATCTCTAAACAATCCTGTAAGATGAGCGATATGATTATCCTTATCCTTATGATAACTTTGATTTCGCAAATCCACCAGCAAAGCGCCTATACATCTCTCCGCCATCATTAGATTAAACTTTCTCTCAAAATCGGGATCATTTTTAATCAGGGGGAGTTTTTTGTACTCTTCAATCCAATTTTGTAAATATTGAATTACTTGCCCTAAAGTAACACTTAAATCTCTGATACTTTTTACGCCCGCCCAGAGATGGAAAACGGTGTCGTAATATTCGGGACGGTATGACCAGAACAAATTTGACATCAAAACATACTCATTATTAGACGCTTTAAGAACATCAGAATAAGTCAAATGGCCGTGCATAAATTCCATTTTGACCGATGGCAAATGTTTCCCGATTAGGGAAAGAAATTTCTCAAGATTTTTTATGTCCGATTCCGTCAAAGTATTTTTTGATTCCGCGATCTTTGCCCAATGCGAAACCCGCTGAACGGTGAAAACCAAACTGCTTTGCTCATAAACGGCTTGAGGAAAGAATGGCTTGTTTATCGCCTTGGTTTTGTACTTCTCGTAAAAACCACAAAAATCTTTGATCTGTTCTAGATCAGCGAACGGGGGATTATAAATCATCGGCGCGCCAACAAACTCCATTAAAAGGTACCCATAGCCGTTTTGTTTGTTCCATTTCAAACTGTCATACAATTCAGGCAATCTGACTTTCTCGCTTTTATTCTGTTTGTTAAAAGTGTTGATAATATCAACCTCATCTATTTCCAGTTTCAATCCCTGGACTTTCAAAACCGCCGGCTTGTTTTGCCATCTGCCCTGATACAGCAAGCTCCCAACTTTATCTTTATCATAAATCTCCCCCCGAAAAATTTCCTTCTCAAAAATAAAACCTGTTTTATTTTTAATCTCCTCTAGAATTTCTTTTTCTTTCTCTATAAAACCGCGCTTATCAAAATATTTTTCCGTAATTCTATTGCTCATATTGACATTTTATTTTAAAGTGATACGATGGCTTAATTGCTCTAAAGGGGACAGCCAAAATTGGCTAACTCTAGTGATGAGCAATTAGGAGGATAACAATGGAATATAAAGAAGAAATCGGAGACTGGTTGGAAGGACTGTTACTTATGGTGACGTTCCTTCCGGTGATGATTATGTTAATAGTCATCATTATCTTCTCGCCATTTACCGCTATCCTAAATTGGATTAAGAAGGCAATAGCGATGATAGGTCTTGATTCGGAGCAGCGGGAACTTCTGGTAAAATTGTCTGGACACCGAATATCGTTTCTGCGCGAGATTGCTCGAGAACTTTCAGAAAATGAGGATTATTCCCAAGCGCAAATGAGAAGTTCCGCCGAAGGTTACGCAGTTCTTTCTGCTCAAGATGAAGTAAGCAAGTGGAGAAAAGCTGAGATTGAAAAGCTTATTGACGCTTGTCGCAAGACGGGAATAGCCAAGTGGCGAATCTGGTTGGTAAAACCATAGATCTTTGAAAAACAGGAGGGATTTGATTGACAAAAGCAGTTATCTTTGGGTACGGAAAAGATAGCGGTTCGGTGATGAAATATGTCAAATTCGGGTTTCGTACCGCAAAGAAAGCGGGAGCTGAAACCATCATCACTACTGGAGGAGATACTAGCAACGAATCTAACAATCCGTGGCTAGCCGAAACAGAAGCGGAGATGATGGGCAATATTATCAGAGATATAATTTCTCTGACAGGAAGACGAGTAAAAATTCTTGAGGAAAAGAGAGCGTATAACACACTAACAAATGTGTTATACATAGCCCTAGAGCAAATGATAGATGAAACCGAGAAGGTTATCATTGTCTGCAATAAAGCTCATTTTCCTAAAGTGTTCTTTGCAACAGTGAAGGTGCTCGGATTAAGAGCGACAATGCAACGGATTAGTTTTCACCCTTTCCCGTTAACAACGGGAAAGATTGAGAATCTAATGATTCTCGCGAAAACTGTTCCAGAAGTGCTGGGATATTTTATTCGTCCGCTCGGAAGGCGGATTGAATGGATACAATACAACCAGCGAACCGGACGAAACAAGCAACTTACCTATAAGGAATTTTGCTCAAAATTTAGAAAGACAGGGGAATTAATCTGATTCCTCTTTTTTTATTTTTCTAAAAAACTTACAGGTTAATCCCGAATACTCGGGACTGAGCTCCAAATCAAAATCTGCTATTGACATAAACTATTGTCCTGCCATACTAATAGCAGAAACGAGGCGCCGGGGACAAATCTCCGTGCGAGAAAGCTCCGGCCTTTCGGAACTACTCGGTGTCCTGACCACCCACAAGCTGGGTGGTTATTTTTTTACTAGCCAATCCATAAAGTTCTTTAGCGTCCTTGTTATTTTTATCATTCCAATAAGCTCTAACCAGATTTTCCAAATCCTTAATCACAATATAAACCAGCGCTACCGAGGACTGCCCATCTCTTTTATGAACTCCTGATTCATCAATAAAAACTAACATAATCCTAAAAATTTACAGATTGAAACTTGAACTTCAACATCCCTTAATCCCCTCCTTTCGCAAGGAGGGGATTTATCCAGTTTCCAATTTTTGACTTTATGAACCTTTCCGATACCCCATTCCCGCAGGGATTAATCGCCCGATAATAACATTTTCTTTAAGTCCTTTGAGATGGTCTTCCCGTCCGGTAACAGCAGCGTTGATTAAAACCCTAGCCGTTTCCTGAAAAGAAGCGGCGGAGAGAAAACTTTCGGTAGTCAGAGAAGCCTTAGTAATTCCCATTAGTAATTGAGTAGCCGTAGCTGGCTGTTTTTTCTTGCCCGTTTTTTTCTCTTCTTCGGCGATTTCCCTGTTAGCCCTTGCTAGCTGGGATTTTTCAATGATGTTTCCCGATAACAAATCGGTGTCCCCTGGATCTTGAACCATTACCCGAGAAAGCATCTGGCGAATGATTATCTCAATATGCTTGTCATCAATTCCCTCGCCTTGCGAAGTATAAATTTGCTGGACTTCTTTGATAATATAATTTTGCACCGCGTCAATTCCCTTTAACTTAAACAGCTCCTGTAAATCAATATGTCCTTCTGTCAACTGCTGACCAACCGTTACTAGATCGCCTTTCTTAACCAGAAGAGCGATATCATTTTCAACCGCGTATTCATAATATTCGGATTTCTGTTCTTTTTTATTTTCATTGCTCGCCGCCGCGGAGCTTTTTCCGTCTTTAGAGAGGTTATGTTTCACACTTGATACGAAAGGAGAAGATGTTTCCGCGCCAGATTTAACTTTTATCTTAATTATTTTCTTGTCAAAAACATCTTTTATTTCTTTTACTTGTCCGTCAAATTCCGAGACGACCGCTCTTCCCTTCGGCAAACGAGTTTCAAAAATTTCTTCCACCCGCGGCAATCCTTGAGTAATATCCCGACCAGCCGCTCCTCCAGAATGGAAAGTTCTCATTGTCAACTGGGTTCCCGGCTCGCCAATTGCTTGGGCGGTAACGATACCCACCGCCTGTCCAATTTCCACCAGCCGATTGCTACCCAAATCAAATCCGTAACATTGCTGGCAGATTCCTCTTTCGGATTTACACTTGATCACCGAACGAACCTTGACGCTTTTAATCCCCGCTTTTTCAATTTCTTCAGCCTTTTCTTTGTTAATTTGTTCCCCCGCCGCAACAATAACTTTTCCAGATTGGGGGTCTTTTATTTCTTCCAAAGCCGTTCTTCCTCTAACCCTTAACGCCAGCCCTCGTCCAATATCTTCTTGGTCATCAGCAAAAACTTCTATTCCTTCTTTTGCTTTGCAATCGTGTTCCTGAACAATAACATCCTGAGCGACATCCACCAAACGGCGCGTCAAATATCCGGCGCTGGCGGTTCGGAGAGCCGTGTCAGTCATTCCTTTTCGGGCGCCATGAGTGGAAATAAAATATTCCAAAACATTAAAACCTTCTTTGAAGCTGCTCTTAATGGGCAGCTCAATCGTATCACCAGCTGGATTTACCACTAACCCTTTCATTCCCGACATCTGGGTAATAACTGCCCAGTTGCTTCTTGCTCCCGATTCAATCATGGAAAAAACCGGTCCGTTTTCATCAATCGCTTTGGGAATTTCCGCCGCCAGGTCATTTTTGGCTTTTGTCCAAACTTCAATTGTCTTAATCCTTCTTTCGCTATCGGTCAGCAATCCGCTATTGTATTGTTCTCTAATTTCATTAACCTGCTTTTCGGCTAAGCTAAAAAGTTCTTTTTTAATCTCTGGAATTTTCAAGTCGTCCATCCCCCAGCTTAAACCTGAAATTTCAGAGTATTGAAATCCCAATTTTTTAATCCCGTCAGCCAATGAAACTGTTTTTTCCCGACCGACCTTTTCCAAACTTTCAGCCATCAGCGCTTTCAAAGAAGACGCGTCCATAATTTTATTAACAAATCTTAATTCTTTTGGCAGAATTTCATTGAAAATAATTCGCCCAACGCAAGTTTCAGTAAAATTAAATTTATTTTTGTCCCGCGTCGCGTCGCGCGTTTCTATTTTTAATTTAATTCTCGCCTTTAACCCGATCATTCCCAACTGATAAGCGACAATCGCTTCTTCGGTGCTGGGGAAAAACTTGCCCTCACCCTTTTGTCCATCCTGTATTTTGGTCATATAGTAACAACCTAAAACGATATCCTGGGAAGGAACAACAATCGGCTCGCCAGTCGCCGGTTTAAGTAAATTGCGCGACGAAAGCATTATCTCGGCCGCCTCCTTTTGAGCTTCATTAGTCAAAGAAAGATGAACCGCCATCTGATCACCGTCAAAGTCGGCGTTGAAAGCCTTACAAACCATAGGATGGATTTGAATGGCTTTACCATCAATTAAAATCGGTTGAAAGGCCTGAATTCCCAGGCGATGCAAAGTCGGCGCCCGATTCAGAAGGACATATTTTCCTTTGATAACTTCTTCCAAAATATCCCAAACCTCGTCTATACCTTGCTCAATTAATTTATTGGCGCTCCGAACATTATAGGCGTAATCTCTTTCCAGCAGTTTTCTAATAACGAACGGCTTGAAAAGTTCCAGAGCCATTGTTTTCGGCAAACCGCACTGGTTAAGTTTTAAATCCGGACCGACAACAATCACCGATCGGCCAGAATAATCAACCCTTTTACCCAAAAGATTCTGCCTGAAACGCCCATGTTTTCCTTTTAACATATCGGCTAGTGAACGAAGCTGTCTTTTTCGCCCGGTCGCCGCCATAGTGGCTTGTCCCCGCCGAGCAGAGTTGTCAATCAGCGCGTCAACCGCCTCCTGAAGCATTCTTTTTTCGTTGCGGCAGATAACCTCCGGCGCTCCCAGTTCTATTAGTTTTTTAAGGCGGTTATTTCGATTAATTACCCGCCTGTATAAATCATTCAAATCGGAGGTGGCGAATCGACCGCCGTCAAGCTGGACCATTGGCCTTAAGTCGGGAGGGATAACTGGAAGAACCGTCAAACACATCCACTTCGGATTGATCTTTGATTTGATAAAATTTCGGATCAATCTCAGCCTCTTTAGAAATTTTTTTCTTTGGATAGAAT
>Ga0209834_10002058_pt1 | contig 10824 bp, 9 predicted proteins | sample Mar14236cmmetaG_FD_184134 | JGI IMG/M metagenome (GOLD analysis project Ga0209834, IMG submission 184134) | Marine hydrothermal vent microbial communities from Guaymas Basin, Gulf of California to study Microbial Dark Matter (Phase II) - Marker... ...
AGCTTCAGGCATTGAAAAGACAGCCTTTTTTGTTTTTCCATTTAATAAATCTATTCCATTATAGTTAAACGCATTTTCAAAATTGGCTTTTGTTAGATTCGAATTAAGAAACATGCTGTCCTGCAAATCTGTGTTATTAAATCTACTAAGTTGCATGTCTGCTTCCGAGAAGTTTACATCATGGGCAATACATTTATAGATTTTCATTTTCTTCAATTTCATGCCATAAAAACTTGAATAGCTGATATTGGAATCTTCGCAAGTGATTGAGAAAGGCATAGAGGCTTCGTCCCAGACAATTCCTGTCATTTTATAGGATTTAAATGTCACATCTGAAATCGGGAATATTTGACTTTTAATGAGGATAGGTTACAATTTTCAAATTCACAATTTTCAAATGTATTGTTAGAAAAATCACAATGTGTAAATTTGCATTTAATGAACTCTTTTTCTTTAACAACAACATCTTTATATATTATCTTGTTAAATATTTTATTTTGATGAAGATTTTCCATTTATAGTATTTTTATTTTCTGTATTTCTTAACAGCCGGTATAAGCGGAAGCATAACAGGGGCATTTATAATAAAAAATAATGTCTCGAAAACAACATTACTGTCTTTGGCTTTTTTGCCTTTTAATCTACTCAAGAAAGCATCGAAAGTATTTCCTGACAGATTGCCAAAAAATATCATTCTTATCATTAATATAATATGCTTTGCTGTTTTTTCTCCGTAAAAATCAAACAGTTTTTTTGTCATTTCTTTATCGGGATTACGATTAGTTTCGGCATAATGTTGGGCATATAATAAGGCTACAACTTCAAAATTCGATGCATCTGCTGCAAATTGTAAGTTAAGCATGTTTTTCACTTCTGCCTCACTTATTCCGCTTGACACAGCTTGTTTTGCATGAAACCATGTGCAATAAGTACATCCGTTAACAGCAGTCACCACCGTCATCACTTTTTCCATAAATACTTTGCCCAATTTTTTATTTCGCATGGCAGCAAAAATATTGACGGTATTACGAAAAAGAAATGCCAAATCACTTAATAATAAACGAAATGTATATATTTTTCTATCAAAATCATCTTTCATTATGCAAGATTAATTGAGGCTGTTCAAAAAGTCATGTATTATGTCAGTCTGAGCGGAGTCGAAGAATGTATTACGTTGGTAATAAACCGATTTCGACTCCGCTCAATCTGACAAGGCTAATTATTAAGACTTTTTGAACAGCCTCAAATCCATTGTTTTAGTACGACTGTTCAATATTCCAAACAAAAGCTCTTAATCCCTGTTGTTCAGATTTTTTGTCAAGTTTCTTTAAAAATTCAAGTAACGGCTCAACTTTATCATCTTCTACCATGGTTAAATGAGCGTTGTTCATTTCGGGCCAGGTATGGGTGCCTTCATGCGGTTCTCCATTTACTGAACCTCTGCCTTTTACATCAAGCCACTGGGTATAGCCTTTTATGTTTAGGTCATTCAGTATATGCTGAACTTCAAAAGTGATAGATTGATTATATGATATAAATACTGCTTTCATTATACGTATTTTTTATATTACTAATTTTTTTACTTTAATAAAATCTGATGATAAAAACTACCATCAGATTTTAAAATTTTTATTTATGCATTCAAATTCAATTTAGTTTTTTCAATTTCTTTCTTTTTGCGTTTTATTTGACCCACACCGAAAATGGTATAAATAGCAGGTATTAAAACCAAAGTTATAACTGTTGAGAATGTTAATCCTCCAAAAATGGCAACACCCATAGGCCGCCACATTTCAGAACCGCTACCTGTTAATAAAATCATCGGTAACATAGCCAGAATAGTTGTTATGGAGGTCATAAGTACAGGTCTTAACCTGGAACGGCCACCGGCTACAACAGCTTCTTTTAACGAATAGCCTTTGGCAATAAGTAAATTGGTATAATCAACCAACACAATTCCATTTTTAACCACAATACCTATCAACATGATGGCTCCAATCATAGAAATAATATTGATGGTTGTGTTAAAAAGGTATAACGCTATAAAAACTCCTGTAAATGCAAAAGGAATAGAAAACATGATAATAAACGGTTCTGTTAACGATTCAAACTGCGATGCCATTACAATATATACAAGAAGGATGATTAATGCTCCAAGCATTAGTAAATCTTTAAAAGTATCCTGCATGTCTTCAACGCTACCTCCAAATTCAACCGTAACATCATTTGGAATATCTATTTTAGCGATTTCTTTTTCAAGAGCTGCTTGTACAGTACCTAAATCGGAACCGGAAAGAGCTGATGAGATTTTTACAACACGTACTTTATTTTCCCTGTCAATATTAGGTGGTGAATAAAATCTTTTCAGTGTTGTTATTTCTCCCACTTTTACCGGAACACCCGAAGGAGTCATAATACTGATATTCCGTATATCCTCTGTTGAATGACGGAATTTTTCATCATAACGCACAATTACATCATATTCATTACCTTCCTCTTTATAAACAGTGGCTGTAAGTCCGGTAATACGGTTACGAATGGCTCCGGCAACCATTGCAGTATTTAAGCCAAAAGAAGTCATTTTTTCCTGATCTAAGACTAACTGTAATTCAGCTTTCTCTTTATCACGACTTATTAAAACATCTCTCACACCTTTTGTTTTGTTAAAAGCGGCAGCAATTTTTTCGGCAACAACATCGGTATGGTCAAAACTGTTACCGTAAACTTTTACTTCCATTTTACTTCCGCCGCCCATACCCATGGATTCCGACATACGTGCATTTCCGGGATCAACATAATACTTTTCTACTTCCGGCAATACTTCAATGTCTTTTCGCATTTCGTCGGCTATTTCAAAAATATCTCTTTTCCTATCCTGATGAGGTGTCATTTTGAAAGTATAATTTATAATATAGTTTCCTGTCTCCATAAAAATAGAAGCCATACTATTTTCATCTCCCACACCTGCACTTGTATATATTATTTCAATCTCAGGATATTTAGCCCTAAAAACAGAATCTAAATACTGAGCTGTTTTTATTGTTTCGTCAAGTTTTACGCCCTGTGCCAGTTTAACTTGTGCTGCCATTTCATCGTTATCCATTTCAGGCATAAACTCTGAGCCAATAAATTTGGTCAGAAAAAGTGAAGAAACAAATATAAGTACTGCAGCTCCAACTACTACCCAACGATGACCTACTGCCCACGATAATGTTTTTTCATAAACATTATCCAGTTTGTCGAGTAAATTTTGTGAGAAATAGTAAAGTTTTCCTCCAATCGTTTTTCTGTTTGGTTCTTTAACGCTTAAAATTTTAGAAGATAGCATCGGAACAAGTGTTAAAGATACAATTACCGAAGTAACGATAGAAATAGTTACTACCCAACCCAAGGGTTTAAAAAGAATCCCTGTTACACCACCTAACATAGTTAAAGGAAGGAAAACAGCAACAATAGTAAGTGTTGAAGCAATAACAGCCAAACTCACCTCGTTTGTTCCGTAAATGGCTGATTCACGGGCAAATCCACCTCGTTCTAATTTCTTGGTTATATTTTCAAGCACTACAATGGAGTCGTCAACCACCATACCAATAGCAATAGTTAATGAAGAAAGTGTAATAATATTGATAGTGCCGCCGGACAGGTACATATAAATAAAGCCCGCAATCAATGAAATAGGAATGGAAAGAGAAACTATTAAAGTAGCCCGCCATCTCCCCATAAAAAACATAACTACAATAATAACAAACAGTAGTGCATAAAGTATGGTTTCAGTTAGATTATTTACCGCAGCAATTGTGTGAACAGATGTATCCATCAAAACATCAACTTTAACATCGGGCGGTAATGTAGATTTTATTTTTTTTAGTTTTTCCTTAATATTGTTTGCTACGCTAACTGCATTGGCATCTGATTGTTTTTGAACCATCAGACTCACATTTCTTTTACCATTGGAACGTTGGTACGATTTTATATCTTTTAAGCCATCGTTAATAGTTGCAACATCTTTTAAATAAACAGGGTGATTATTAAAATTACTTATAATAATGTTTTTAATTACATCACTATTTTCAAATTCACCTTGTAATCGAAGTTTTAAATCTGATTTACCCATTTCAAGACTTCCTGATGGCAGATTTAAGTTATTGGCTGCAAGTACACCACCAATTTGTTCAACCGATAAATGATAAGCCTCTAATTTCCTGGGGTCGATATCGACCATAATGGCCCTTACAGGTGCACCAATTTGAATAATGTTTCCTACCCCCTCAATGCGGTTAAGCGGTTGAATTATCCTGTCATCAATAATATCTTTAATACCATTATAACTTTCATCCGATGTTACCGAAAACATAATCACAGGCATCATACTTGTACTCAGCCTAAATATAGTTGGGCTTTCAACATCGTCAGGCAACCTTCTTTTTGCAAGACTAACGGCATCGCGTATCTCATTGGTCGCTTCGTCCAGATTTGCTCCCCACTCAAACTCTAATGTTATTACCGAAATATTATCTTTTGACGAAGATGTAATTTTTTTCAGATTACTGATAGAACCAAAATGGTCTTCCAATTTTTTGGTTATATTTTGTTCCACATCTTCGGCATTTGCCCCCGGATAGAATGTGAAAACTGAAATTATCGGCGGATCCATTTTGGGAAAGAAATCTACAGGCAACTTAAGATAGGAATAAATCCCCAAAATTACCACCCCTATAAATATCATAATGGTACTTACAGGTTTTTTTACGGAAGTGCTATATATACTCATAATTTTATTTTTAAATATTTAAAACAGCTTATCTTTCTACGATTATAGCAGTCTGATTTTTAAGTTTATTTTGACCTGTAACAATTATTACATCACCTTCATTAATTCCTTCAAGAATTTCGGTTTTATCATCGAAAAGACGGCCTGTTAGCACGGGTTGTTTTACAGCTATATTATTTTTATTTACAAACAGATACAAGTCATTAGTTCCCGTTTGTTTTATCAATGCAATGGTTGGTACAAGAATAGCTTTTCCCTCACCTAAATTAAGTTGAATTTTGGTAAACATTCCAGGGCGTAATTTTAAATCGGGATTATTAATTTTTACCTCTACTGTAAAGGTTTTAGTTGCATCATCAATAGTAGGATATATATTATATACTTCACCTTCAAAAGTTTGGTCAGGATAGATATCACAGCTAATATTTGCCTTCATACCTTTTTTTATCTGAGGGAAATAGGATGCTGAAATTCCGATTAAGGCTTTAAGCTTATTAATTTGCACGATGGTAACTAGAGCAGATTTACCTGCACGTGTATTAGGTGCTCCGGAAAAATTTTCGCCGTTCTCGAAATATTTACCTGAAATTACACCATTAAAGGGAGCTTTTAATTCTGTATTATCCAAAAGAAACTGATAACTTACTTTTGCTGCCTCGTAAGCAGTTTTTACTTCATCATATTGCTGTTGGGCAATAGTATTTGTTTTTTTAAGTTCTTCTAATCGTTCAAAATTAGTTTTCAAATTTGCAATATTAATACGTGCTGATTCTAAATTTGTACGATCCATTGTTGCTATAACCTGTCCTTTAGAAACACGGTCGCCAATTTCGACATAAATTTTTTCGATTTTACCAGGTGCTGCCGGTGCTAAATATATTTCTTCGAACGGAATTAAAGTTGCGGTATAATTAATGGTTTTAGTAATGGTTTCGTCTTTGGCCATCATTGTTTTTACCGGTACGGCTTGTTTTTTTTCCTTTGTTTGCGCCTCGTTTTCTTTACCTGAATTACAGGATGTTGCAAATGCTATCAAACCTGCAGCAACTAATAAATTAATTAATTTTATTGTCTTCATTATATTCTGATTTTTTAAAGTTTATTATTTAATTTTCTTAATGCTAATTCTGCATTTAATAGTTTAAGTATTGTTCCCGTTAATTCTGTTACGGCAGTCAGGTAATCGTTGTTTGCACTGGTAACATCGAGACTTGAAACAATTCCCTGTTTAAATTTTAAATTCGTTTGATCAAGAACTTCTTTTGCTATTTCAACATTATCTTTTTGTGAAAAATACTGCTCTAAAAGATTATTGTAGTTGTATCTTAACTGTTTTTCCTGTAGGGATAGTTGATCTGTTAATAAGGCTTTTGTGTTTTCACTGATCGCATAATCAATTTTAGCCTGACGTACCTGAGATTGTCTTGTTCCACTTGAAAATATAGGAATGTCAAGAGTGAATCCAAGGATATTTTTTGGTGACATATCAAAATCAGGTTTTATAATCTTATAGGTGTAAGAATAAAAAGCAACCAACGAAGGTAAATAACTTGCTTTTGCCAATTTAACTGACTTTTCAGCCATAACACTCCGCATTGAGATCATTTGATAATCAATATTATTTTGGATATTAAATGTGTCAGTTAGATTGTTAAGAATATAATATTTTGTCGCAATATCTTCTAGTGTCGTAGTCAATTGGATTTCTTGTTCAGATGGTAAACCTAATTGGAATCGTAATAGATTATAACCTAACTCCACTTGTCGTTCGATTGATTTTACAGCATTACCTACTGATGTTACCATAACTGAAAGCTTTTTGGCATCAGTCTGTTCTATCATGCCTGCTTTTGCCAGGTTATTTGTGTTTTCGTAGATGCTTTGAGCATTTTTATAATTTTCTTTTAGCTTATCTAAAATTCTCTGCATGGCTAAAATCATGTAATAAGCCTGATAAGTTTGCTCTTTTACATCGAGCTCGTCTTTTTGATAACTTTTTTCAGTGATTTTTTTTGCAAGCTTGGCCATTGGTATGCCAATGACATATTTTCCATTGAAAATTAATTGGCTGGCGTTTATTTTAAAGTTACTCGTTGGGGTAAACTTTATTACTGCCGGAGGCGCTCCAGGAGCACCAAAATCAAGTTCGCTTTCCGCTCCCAAATAATTAGTATAATCGAGGGATGAACTAACTTGTGGTAATCCTTGTGAAATAGCTTCCTTAATTTTCTGGCTTGACTTGTCAATAGCATATCTTGAATTATTCAAGATTTTATTATGCGCCACAGCATAATTTACGGCACTATCTAACGACAGTATCATTGGTTCTTGTGCTTGTAGCGATAAGACACTTAAAAAAAGCACACTAATAAAAAATATTCTCATCTTCATTTTTATTTATACAATTAATTAATATGTAATAAGTTGTAATTGACAAACATTGATATTGTCAACTATTATTTTTAAAAGAACTATATTTGTTTTGCTTTGGATTTTATATGATTAACAACTTTATAAAAAGTTTTCATATCTTCTTTGGTAAGTCCTTTTTTAAGTTCTGTTCTTAATTCTGCTTCAATTTTTAAAAACTTTTCAATGACTTGTTCACCCTTTTTTGTAACCATAAGATATTTTTTTCTACGGTCTTTTGGGTCAATAGCTCGTCTTACCAGTTCTTTTTCTTCAAGAACATCAATTATTCGCAATATAGCTGACTTATCCTTACCCATTGCATCAGCCATCTCTTTCAAAATAACATCTGATTCTCTCTTACTTAGGATGTGTAAAACAGCGTGTTGCTCAATGGTCAGAGTAACCTCAGCTTGCTCAATATCACGTTTTTTCAGCACTCTGATCATCTCATGCATCATTTGTCCAACGACCATTCCTAATGGTAAATTATCTTGTTCCATAGTCTTAATATTTATTCGGGGGCAAATGTAATATATATTAGTTGACATATGCAACTAATATTAAAAAAAGTTTCTTAAATATTTTTTTGTAAATTTTCCTATTAACCTGAGTTCGACATAAGCAACTAGTTAAATTAAAGACAGTTGCCCATTTGATTCTTTTCTTTCGTATTTAATAGATGGTTTTTTTGGTAGAAATGAATATGCGATTAATCCCGAAATCATATTTGCCATAAAGTTAGCTATGCCTCAGTGTCTTGAGTGTTCAACTTGACAAATGTTTTTAAGCTCATAATTAACTGTTTCAATTACAGATCGTTTACGAAGCATTATTTTATCACTCATATTCATTAACTGGTTCTTCATATTGTTCCTGATCCCTGTTATCAATTGGATCTGAAAGCTTCCCCACAAACAGCTACATATAAAAGTAGAATAAATCATTTAAATTTGGGGAACCATGAAACGATCAAAATTCACAGAAACACAAATCATCAAGATTTTGCTTGAGCAAGAGAATGGCCGCTCAACAACAGACCTCTGTAGGGAGCACGGCATAAGCCAGGCGACTTTTTACAATTGGAAGAGCAAGTATGGAGGGATGGATGTCAACCAGCTCAAAAGGGTAAAGGAACTCGAACAAGAAGTGTCTCAGTACAAAAAGATGTATGCTGAGATAGCCAAAGAAAACTATGTGCTTAAAGACGTATTGTCAAAAAAGTTCTAGGGCCTGCCCAAAAGCGTGAACTTGTTGATTATAGTTGTCAATCACACAAATTGAGTTTGCGGCAGGCCTGTCTGCTCTTTAGTATCAGCACCTCGGTTTACTATTACAAGCCAAAATTATCTAAGCAGAACCAGTTTATTGCTGATCAGCTAATTGAGTTAGCCAATTTGAACAAACGTTGGGGGTTTTGGATGATGCACAATTATTTGCGCGGCCTGGGCTATGTCTGGAACCATAAAAGAGTGTATCGGATTTATACAGACTTACAATTGAATCTGCGAAGAAAATACAAACAACGCCAGCCAGCCAGGATTAAAGAGCCCTTGCTGCAACCATTATACCCCAATTTGACATGGAGTATGGATTTTATGGAAGATCGCTTACACCACGGAGTAAAATTCAGGTCTTTTAATATCATAGATGATTTCAATCGGGAATGCCTCAATATAACCCTTGATACCAGTATCAACAGTAAACGGGTGATCCGGCAATTAAAGGAGTTGATTGACTGGCGGGGAAAACCATTATTTCTCCGGGTGGATAACGGGCCTGAATTTATTGCCAGTGCATTAAAGAACTGGTGTGATGATAACGATATTGATCTAAAGTTTATCCAAAAAGGCAAGCCTTCTCAGAACGGTTTTATTGAAAGGTTTAACCGCACATACCGAGAAGAAGTGCTGGATAGCTTTTCTTTTGAGAGTCTGAATCAGGCACGCTTGTTTACTCAGGCATGGATATGGATGTACAACAACGAAAGACCGCACAAATCTTTACAATATAAAACACCAACAAAATTCCTATTGAAATATGGAAAACTCCACCACCACCATAGCCAACAAACGGAGTTTCCCACATTTCAACAGGACATAAACATTAACTGGAAATTTTTAAATTTGAACGTAGCTAATTAAGGGAAGCTTTCAGGTTCAGCAAAAAGTAAAATGGATAGCTGATGGAATTGTTGGACGAATGCATGAATATAATGAACCGCTTAAATGGTGGCGTATCAGAAACCCTGTTACAGGAGAGATTGTCACAGGAGGAAAAATAAGCGAATTGTTAGTATTTTGTTGGGCAATTGCAGAAGGTGCTTCAAAGATAACGGGTGATGAAGAACATTATGGTTATTCTTCATCGGTTGTTGTAAAGGAACTATTTGATCTTGCTCAAAACTACATTTTAGTAAACTTCAGAAACGATGAAGACCCAATTGTAATTACGTTTAATATAAATGATAGATCATTTGACGTGAAGATTACCGGAAAAGAATTTAATGGTTATATGACAGCCGTACTGAGTTTACTAAGTAATGAATGGGCCCCTCCTAATGATAATTTATATGATTGGCTGGTTCGACTTTACAATGATACTGAAGGTATCTTAGGGATGCCTGACAATGTGGGTGTGTATCCTTATTTGCCGCTTATAGCTGAAGTATTATATGGTTATAATGGGGCCGAACGATGGCCTGCATCGCTTATTGAAACTGATTTTTTGAACAATTCTCCACCCTGTGGCGCACATCATTATGTATATGAATTAAACGGTGAAGAACATCACGAAGTTACAGATCCCCCATGGCATACTGTTTCACTTGGAAGCCCTCAACACAATAAAGGGGACTGGAAATACGATGGCGAATACAATATGATAGATTATATGTTATTATATAGTGCCTATTTCAAGGATTATTTATATGGCGACCATTTACCTTATCAATTGGACGAAGCAGAGTATCCTTTCGAAGAATATGAGATTATATGGGATATTAATGGCTACCCTGATACTATTTGGCACACGTATCATACATGTTCTGAACCAAGAATTATGTATGCATCAAGACAAATAGATTCAAAAGCCGTTATTAACGAATATGGTGGCGTTCATTATATAGCAGGTAACTCTGTCAGGTTTTTACCCGGCTTCAAGGTGAACACCGGCGGTTGTTTAACAGCCCACGTAGATCCATCCCTGTTACAGGATTTCTATTATCATAAAACCAATGTTAACACGTGCACAGGTGGTAATTTCAAAGGGTCAGCTTATGCTCCTTCACAAATAGACTCTTTAATTAGCTTAAGTCGCTTGTCAGGTAATAATAATCGGCATAATTCTCAAATTAATTTCAGGCAAGCAACAACCCAAAAAAATGATACGGACTTGAACAGAGAAAAGAATGAATATACTAACACCTCACGTATTAATAATAAATCTGAAATAAAAGTATATCCTAATCCGTCTTATGGTATTTTCAATGTCTATCTGGGAAATTCTTTCAAAGGGACAAATTCAATTACTATTATCGATTCGTTTGGAAAGTGTATTTTTAAACAAAAGAACGTTAAAGGTCAGTTAATAGTTATCGAAATTTCGAACATGAAGAAAGGAATCTACTATTTGACAGTTCATTC
>Ga0209834_10002059_pt1 | contig 10823 bp, 10 predicted proteins | sample Mar14236cmmetaG_FD_184134 | JGI IMG/M metagenome (GOLD analysis project Ga0209834, IMG submission 184134) | Marine hydrothermal vent microbial communities from Guaymas Basin, Gulf of California to study Microbial Dark Matter (Phase II) - Marker... ...
AAGCCATGCAGACATGTTATGTAGCCTTTCCTAATCAAGATGGCACATACAGCAGGGTCGCTGTTGAAGAGGGGGCAGTGCTTGACCCTCTTTTTGCTACTGCTGACTTCTACATGGTGGGCTCCACCAGAAACGATATTCTCAGCATTTTGGGCCTGCTGATCATAGCCGGTGGTTTAGGCGCGGCCTGCCTCCATGGCACTTTCAGAATTCTGACTCAAAAAAACAGGAGGAAACATTGATCATGGAAAAACCAAAAATGATCTACCTCAATCCTCTTACAGTGAGGATATGGCATTGGATCCACGCCATTGGAATAACAACTCTGTGCATTACAGGGGCTCAGATCAGGTTTCCTGAGTATATTAATTTCTTCGGCAGCTATAGAGCAGCGGTACTGGTTCATGATTTTACCGGAATTTTTGTGTGCATCGATTGGTTGTTATGGTTTGTATATTACGTGTTTATTGATAAGAGCCTGATAAAGCTCTATGTCCCCAACATGTATGACCTGAAGACGGGAATCATAAAACAGATGGTGTTCTATGGCTTCAACTACTTCAAAGGTGGACCGAACCCTCACCACTCCACGCCTGATGCCAAATTCAACCCCATGCAGAAAGGGGCATATCTGATGATCATGACGATGCTTGTACCGATCGTCCTGTTGTCCGGCCTGCTGCTTCTGCTGATTACGCAAAAATGGATGGTGTTTTTGGGTGGGGTAAAAATAGTGATTGGGTTACATTTTCTGGTAGCCTGCTGTTTCGCTGCCTTCCTCTTTGTCCACATGTATCTGGCTACCCTGGGCCATACCTTCTGGGCTCATATCATAACGATGATAACCGGTTGGGAGGAAGAGGTAGAAGATCACTAACCAACAAATCAATAAGGATTGAGACGACCTCTGAGGTCGTCTCAATCTATTATTCAAGAAGCCGGTTTTGTCGATTTGTATAGAGCAGGGGAATTCACGCACGGAACGTTGAAATTAGAAATTTGGCCTTCATGCTTTTGTGTAGACTCGTTTCATCTCTCCCCAATTTCTACTTTCCAATTTCAAGTTTCAAGCCGTGAACGGCTATGTTTCTTTTAAGGCTTTCTTAATTACTTCAATCAACTCAACAGGATCAATTGGTTTTTCAATATAGCCGTCTGGAATAGTATATTTTGTTAATCCCGTGCTCTCGACAAATTTTTTTTCATCCCGAAGCGGTTGTTTGAACATGAAGTTCCTGAAATCGACCCCTGTCACCTCAGAGACCCCGGTCTGCACGATCACGGGAGTATTGCTCATGTCCGGATCCGATCTTAACTCTTGAAACATGGCAATGCCACTTTTTTTGGGCATCATAAGATCGAGCAAAACCAGATCAGGCTTCTCCTTGCGCAAGAGTTCAAGTCCCTCAATCCCATTGTTGGCACTTATGCTTGAATAACCGTTGTCTTCAAGAACTGCGCTGATAAAGGTAATAATATCAGGCTCATCGTCCACGATAAGTATCTTTTTAGCCATTTCCTTCCTCACTCCTATAATTACTGAGAAAGCCCTTAGGCAAGCCTATCTCTTTACCTGAACAAATACATAGCACAGAATGCTGCGCTTTGAAAGACAAAATGGCAATAATGCAGGTTTTTACTTCACCTTAAGATTTCCATATAATACATAATTAAAGTTCTTAGGTGTGGTTGATCCAAGGACCAGGCTTCTATATAATATCCATAGAGTTCGCAAAACAGCATGGAGCGCTATTCAGTTCAGCACCGTTTTATTCTCCATGCTTCGTACGATAGGATAAAATGCTATTTGTTTTCAGATCCTCGACGTGGATTCTGGCCAAAGGAGCTTGAAGATGAAAATGAAAAAACTATTTATCACCATGACCACCGGGCTTGTTGCTTTATATTTGTTTGCCTTTAACACACCGTATCTTCAGGCTGAAAAAGAGAAGGCCTTCTATGTTGGAATGGATAAGTGCAAAGAATGCCATCCGGAGCACGTGGATAGCTATCTTTCCTGGAAATACTCAAGAAATTTTCGGGTCATACAGATGAGGAAAAAAGATCATGACCCAGGCTGCCTGCCTTGCCATACGACCGGCTTTGGGAAAATAGGAGGATTTGTCAGTGTGGAAAAAACCCCGCGGATGGTCAATAAACAGTGTGAAAGTTGCCATGGTCCGGCCAGCTTACATCTCAAGGCCCCGACCAGGCTGGAACATCAAAAGACATTGAGCATTCCAAAAAATATATGTACAAGCTGTCACAGCGGGCACAAGCATCCGGGGTATTAAACCGCTGCACCATATGCCATCATTAGCATGAGCTTAGGAGAGATTGAGGAACAGGTAAAAATGACACCTCTTTTGGATAGATTATGGGCAAGGCTCCACATAACCAGCGTCACGGAAAAGGTGATAATGGGTATGAGCGTAATCTTAATCATAGTAATAGGCATCCTTACTTACTATGACATGGTGACGCGAATAAAGTTTCACCTTAACAAGCAGGAGGAGCGGGCATATGAGATCAGTGACACGGTAATGAGAAGTATTGAGTACCCTATGCTCGACGGAGACATGAAGGCCGTGCAGGCGATCCTGGAAAGTTTGTATAAATTAAAGGACGTGGAAGTCGTAAATCTTTGCGATCTTACAGGCACCATCAAATACAGTGGATTACCAGCCAATGTAAAAAAGCTTGACGATTCACTGGCCACCGAAGAGGCATTAGACACGGGTTCCCTGGTGAAGAACTTGGATGTGCAGGGGGGAGAAAAAATACTTCTCCATGCCATGCCTATCCCGAATGAGGAAACGTGTTATAAATGCCATGGAAGTGAAAATGAAATATTAGGAATTCTAACCGTAGGAATTAGCTGGGGTCCCGTAGAGGAACGAGTAGCGGAAGTCAGGAATAGAGAGATTATCTGGGGCTTGGCTTCCCTTGTGATTGTGGGTCTTTTTTTATTCATCTTCTTATCCAGATTCGTTACCCGGCCCCTTGCCCATCTTGCGCGATTAGCTGATGAAATCAGCCGTGGAAAAACAGAGCTTGATTTTGGCAGAAAGGTCAAATGCTGGGAGATAGAAAAATGCACAAAAACCGACTGCCCTGCATATGGAAATACTTCGACAATGTGCTGGTACGTGGACGGAACACTCTGTTTTGGCCAGCCATCAGGGAGCTTTCCAGAAAAACTGGACGAGTGTCGTGAATGCAAAGTATATAAAACCCATGTGGGTGACGAGATGGTCCAGTTGGCGGATTCCTTCAAACATATGGTCTCCAAACTGGATATTTCTGAAAAAGAGATAAAGAAATTAGAAAAAAGGACCCAGTTAGTTCAGGCCAGCAAGATGTCCACCTTGGGTGAGATGGCATCAGGCGTAGCCCACGAGTTAAATCAACCGTTAAGTGTTATTAGAATGGGCGCTACGTTTCTGTCAAAGATGATCGACAAGGGCAAAAAGATTAAGGATGAAGAATTAAAAACTGTGACTGAACAAATTGTTGGTCAGGTAGACAGGGCAGCGGCAATCATCAATCATATGCGGGATTTTTCAAGGATCGGTGTCAAAACAACAGAGCTTGATGTGAATGTGCCTATCAGAAATATTTTTGGGATATTGGGACAACAGTTCAAGGTACGTGATATAGAGATAGATTTGGACCTGGATGATAACCTGCCCCATATAATGGCAGATAGTAATAAGTTGGAGCAGGTCCTTTTAAACCTGGTTGTCAATGCCCGGCAAGCCATTGAGGAAAAAGGCGAACTAGGTGGTAAGGTAACAATTAAGTCATTTTCAGACAGAGGACGGGTTGCAATTTCTGTATCCGATACGGGAAACGGTATTCCCGAAAATGTATTGGATAAAATATTTGAACCATTCTTTACCACCAAAAAAGTGGGTGTGGGAACGGGATTAGGTCTGTCCATCAGCTATGGAATTGTCAAGGATTACAGGGGAACTATAGACGCAAAAACCGAGGCGGGGATTGGTACAACATTCCTGTTGAAATTCCCTCCGTGTTCAAATGCTAAATAATGTTCTAATAATAGGAACAATCTATTGAAGCTTTTACTTATTGATGATGAAGAGCCGGCAAGGCAGATTGTGGGAATGTCGCTGAGAAGTGACGGCTACGAGGTGCTGACGGCAAAGGATGGCAAAAGCGGCCTTGAGTTATTTGAGAAAGAATCCCCCCCAATTGTCTTAACTGATATAAAGATGCCCGGTATGGATGGCATCGAGGTATTGAAAAAAATTAAGGAAATAAGCCCTGAAACCGAGGTGATAGTTGTTACCGGGCACGGCGATATGGACGTAGCTATCCAATCTCTTCAACTTGAGGCCTCTGATTTTATCACCAAGCCTATTGTGGACGAAGCCCTGACGGTTGCCTTAAAACGGGCAGAGGAAAGGCTTCATTTAAGGAAGATGCTCAAGGAGTATACTGATAATCTGGAAGATAAGGTTAAGCAAGCCACAGAGGAGATAAGGCAGAGGTATGAGTTTGAAGACAATCTGATTCAGCATTCCATCGACGGTATCATCGGCACTGATAAGCAGGGAAAAATAATGATCTTTAATCAAGGAGATGAGGGAATATTTGGATATTCTAAGGATGAAGTAATAGGGAAGATTGATATAAGGAGTCTCTATCCACCAGAGACAGCCGAAGAAATCATGCAAGGTCTGCATGGCAAAGAACCAGAAAGACAAGAAATGCATGTTTGGCGAGAGACCTTTGTTTTGGGAAAGGACGGTGACAAGATACCGGTTAAGTTTTCAGGAACTGTTCTGTATCAAGATGGTGAGGTCATCGGCAGTGTGGGTTTCCTCCACGATCTGAGGGAGATCAAGCAGCTACAGCAGGAATTGATCAAGTCCGAAAGGTTGGCTGCCACTGGAGAAACTGTGGCCGGACTTGCCCACGGTATCAAAAACATCTTAGGTGGTCTTAAGGGAGGAGTCTATATAGTAGACAACGCACTTAAGAAAGAGGATATGTATAGACTTCGTACCGGCTGGGACATGGTGCAAAGGAATATTGACAGGATCTCCGGCTTGGCTATGGATCTCCTCAACTATTCCAAGGAACGTGAGCCTGAATATGAAAAGTGCTCCCCGAATTCAATTGCGGAAGAGGTATGCAACCTAATGGATCTCAAGGCAAAAGAATCCGGAGTAGAGATTGTCATAGATCTTGATCCAACCATAGGCGATGCATCTTTAGACCCCAAAGGAATTCATCGCTGTCTGCTTAACCTGGTTTCCAATGCCATTGATGCCGCTATATTTGATGAAAACGAGGGCAAGGAACACCTGGTGCGGGTGACCACAAGGCGCGAAAGTGATGGAGCGTTTACTCTTCAGGTCTCTGACAATGGTTGTGGTATGGATGAGGCCGTAAGAAAGCAGATCTTTAGCTCTCTATTCAGCACCAAGGGATCAAGAGGTACGGGCCTCGGCCTGCTGATTACCCGGAAAACAGTCCACGAGCATGGCGGAACCATAAAAGTAGACTCTGAACCTGGAAAAGGGTCAACTTTTGTCATCAGGCTGCCTTTTGAGCCGCACTCACATGAAGGCTAAGCCCCCTTCTACAAACCCAAGAGCGTTGCTATATCGGGGTGTTTGGTTATTACCTTGACAAACTGTGCTGAACGACGTTCCAAACGGTTCTCAAGGATCGTGGCAGTCTTTTGCATAACCAGGAATCCCATGGTGTGATCTTGATCAAGAAGGGCCTTAAATTCGTCTCCGGGCATGACCAGGATTTCGCATGGTTCCATACAAACAGCAAGGGAAGTGTGGGCGGGTCCGGGGAGAAGGGCAGACCAGCCGAACGAGTACCCCGGCTTAATGGCCCCGAGGGAAATAATAAGGGCTGAGGCAAGCTCTGCCTGGAGTAACACCTTGCCTGTGGTCAGTGAGTAAAAGTGGGTGGCCTCACTACCTGGTTCGAAAATAATCTTCCTTTCCGCAAACGATTGCTCTTGAGCCAGGGGAAGCAACTGTTCCAACATGCCGTCGGTCAAATCTTCAAAGAGTCGAATTCTTTTGAGTTGTTCTATAGAAGCCAAATATCCGTTTCTCCTCTCCGTGCCCGCATCTTTGATGGTTTTGTAACAGTTCACCCAATTCTATTTACCACAGAGAACGCGGAGACCGCAGAGTAAAGAATTTTTTCTATTTATCTTCTCTTTGCGCTCTCTGTGCACTCTGCGGTGAACTATTACGATTTTTTTATATTTATATCACATTAACAGGTAAATTAACACCAAAAAAATGGTAGCTATAGCCGCACTGATCCCTATGGGTGAGGTGTGTGTTTGCAGGGCCACTCGAGTTCTTTCGATCTTGCCCTCGAGTTCTTTTCCCTTTACACCGGTGATACTCCACAAGGGAATCATAATCCCAAGGCAGAGGACCTCAGGCCAGCGTTGGGATATGCGGCAGATAGATCCGGTCAACTCACCCACAATGACCCTGTCAGCGACCCTGGTCAATCCGTTCATACTAATATCCATGACCCGGTAAAAAAGACCGCTACCTTTGCGGTAGAACCAATCAGCATCAACATTGACAGCCCTCATCTCGGCGGGAGACATGCCGGAAAGCGTGAGAAGTATGAAGGCAAGGGCGGCAAAGAAAATGAGCTGGGTCTGACCTACCACATGCGGAACCGTGTATGGTACATACTCAACCGGATATGGGAGCAGGCTATACAGGTAGCTGGGAAATGACCCGTTGAAGATGCAGAAGAACGCTGCGATGCCCATGGCAAGAAGCATGTGGAGGGGTGCCTCCTTGGGTCTCAGCCCGGAATCATGTCCGAAAAACGCAAAAAACGGGATCTTGATACCCGCGTGCTCTAATACACCCACTGAGGCAAACAACAGAATGAACCATATAATCTGCATATGACCGTCAGCAGCCGCACTCATGACCATTGACTTGCTGACAAAACCGCTGAAAAGCGGAACGGCCGAGATGGATGCAGCCCCTATTATACAACAGATACAGGTGAGCGGCATGGTCCGGTACAGTCCACCCAGGGCAGTGCAGTTGATTTTATTGTTATTACGATACATCACTGCGCCCATGGACATGAACAGCAGGGCCTTGAAGAGGATATCGTTCACGGCGTGGGAAACAGCGCCGTTTATGGCCATTTGTGTCCCAATGCCGATTCCGCATACCATGAATCCCACCTGGTTGATCAAGCTATAGGACAGCACCCGCCTGAGGTTATTTTCAATGACCGCATAGAAGATAGGGAACGCGGTCATAATCGCTCCGATCCAGATAAGGGCCTCGGTGCCCGGAAAGGCCCTGGCCAGGGCGTAGACCGCACATTTTGTAGTAAAAGCGCTCAGGAATACGGTTCCGGTAATTGTGGCCTCCGGATAGGCGTCGGTCAGCCATGGATGGAGAAGAGGCCATGCGCAATTCAGGCCAAAACCCAGGAAAATTAATAAGGTGGCAAGTCCATTAAGTCCGATATACCCGAACTCAATAGAGCCTGTCTGATTCACATACAGGACGATGCCTGCCAGAAGGCACAGGCCTCCGGCTGCATGAACAAGAAGATATCTGTATCCTGCGCCTTGAGCTGCCTTTGTCCTGCGGGCCCAGATAAGAAATATGGAAGCTACAGTGAGCATTTCCCAGAAGACAAAGAAAGAAAAAAGGTCTCCGGCAAAGACAACCCCCAGGGCACTGCCGGCGTAAACCAGCCCGGCCACATTCTGCACATCGTCTTTTACGTGAATGGCATAGAGAATAGCTATGAAAGATATGAGATGGAAGATGTAACCGAACAGGAGGCTCAGCCTGTCCACTTTACCAAAGATAAGATCATATTCCATAAACTCTACAACCCAATGAGTTCCTTCAGGGATATTGATCAGGTTTATGAAACCTACCACCGGGATGAGCAACATGTAGGCGCTTTTCCATTTCCCTTTTATCAGAGGAACCAGTAGTCCTCCGATGATAAAAATGGCCGCTGGCGGCAGGACTTCAGTCATAGTAATCCTCTCGTCTCTTCACAAGGGGCCGCAGGATATATTTTGCGGAAAGAACAAGTGCCACAAAGCCGACAAAGGCAAATACACAATAAAATTCAGGCCATTCTTCCGAGGGGAAATAAGTGTGCTTGTGAATAAAGAACTCCAGGGCAAGAAGAAGAACGAGCGATAACAAAAAAGACCATGCCAGTATCTTCATGCTTGCAGGTTTATCAAAAAAATATTTTTTGTCTTCGCTGTTCTCTGGTTTCATAACAATCCTTCCATAGCCTGAGCAACAAACACGGCACCACTGACGATCTTATTCAAAGTGTCTTGAAAAAGATGAGTCCCAGATACAAAACACCTATTGTAATAGCTACCCAAAAAAAGGTCCGAAAAGGCGGAACAGGTTCATGGCCAAGTTCCATCTTGCCTTCTATTTCGTCTGTTCTCTCGTCTGTCATGACTCATACTCCGGTTATACTTTGCACCATCATTCTGGCCAGCCTGAGAAAAGGTTGGGGATAAAAAAGCAGAATCACGGAAATTGTCGCTGTGATAACCAAAGGCACCACACAGAAAGCCGGGGCCTCTTGCACCTTATTCTCAAACATGGAATCTTCGGGCCTACAGAAGAATGCCTTGTAAACAAATGGCATGAAGTAGGCGGCATTCAAAAGGGAACTGGTGAGCAGCACAAACAGGATCGGCATCTGATGGGCCTCGAGCGTCCCCAGGACCAGATACCATTTGCTGATGAAGCCGCCGCAAGGGGGCATCCCTATAATGCTCAACGAACCGATAAAAAAGGCCGCTATGGTCACCGGCATCCTCCGGCCTATCCCTATCATCTCGCTGATGTTCTTTTTACCCGTGGCTACAAAGATCGCTCCGGCACAGAAAAACAGGGTGATTTTCCCAAAGGCATGCATTGCAATATGGAGCATGCCGCCAGTCATCCCCTTGGGAGATAGCAGCGCGATGCCCAGGACAATATAGGAGAGTTGGGCGATGGTGGAAAAGGCAAGAAGCCTTTTAAGGTTGTCCTGAGACAGGGCAATGAGCGAGCCGGCCATGATAGTAAAAGATGCAATATAGATGATCGGCACGTTCAAATTTAGCGAAAACAATAGGTCTGTACCAAAAACCCCTGTCAATACCCTGGCAACGCAAAATACCCCCACCTTCACAACAGCCACAGCGTGCAGCAAGGCGCTTACAGGCGTGGGTGCCACCATGGCTGCCGGAAGCCATGAATGAAACGGCATGATCGCTGCCTTGGCAAATCCGAAAAGGAACATAAAACAAAGGAGCCCTATCAGGGGCTTTGATCCGGTTCCGGCCAAGAAGCCCTGACTTGAAAAATCAAGGGTCCCGGCCAGGCTGTAAGAGATGAGCATGGCAGGTAATACAAACCCGATAGAGGTTCCAACGATGTAGAGCAGATATTTCCGCCCTGAACTGCGCGCCTCATGGTCCTGATGGTGTGTAACCAGAGGATATGTGGCAAAAGAAAGCATCTCGTAAAAGAGATAGAGGGTCAGCAGGTTGGCTGAGAAAGCCACACCGATAGTAGCTGAAAGGGCCAAGGCGAAGAAACAGAAGTACCTGGTCTGGCTGTGTTCTTTCAGCCCCCGCATATAACCGATGGAATAGGCTGATGTCACAATCCACAGCGAAGAAGAGACGAGTGCGAACAGCATTCCAAAGGCGTCAACCCTGAGTTTTATCGCAACTCCAGGGATGACCTCGGCGATCGTATATACGATCTGAGTACCATTCAAAATCACAGGCACCATAGAGAGGATGATCAGGAATTTTACACCAGCCGCCAGAAACGTACACGCCTCGCGGACATTCGGCCGCTTCCCGCTTAACACCAGAATCGGGACAACCAGCAAAGAAACCAGAATGGCCAGCAAAGGCTTTATTGATATGATCGTTTCCATATTCATCACACCATTGCCTCTGGAATGGCGAATTGGATAACATGGTTGACAATATCACCTGTATATAGACCGACCAGGATCAGGATGACAGCTACGACCAAGAGCGGAACGACCATGCTGACCGGGGCCTCATCCATGCCTCCCGGATGATTATCATGCCCGTGATGATTGCTAAAAGGCTCGTAAAAGCAGATCTCAAAGACCCTGAAAAACAGGACCACACTGACCAGACTGCTGAATATAAGTGCCGCCATAAAACAGTAGTGGCCGGAAGAAATGGCCCCGACGATCAGATACCACTTGCTGAAAAAACCGCAGGTTGGCGGCACCCCGATAATGGACATGGCGCCTACTACCAAGGCCCCCATGGTAAAGGGCATTTTACGGAACAACCCCTTCAGGTCCTCAAAGGCATATCCTTTGACCTTGTAGACAATATTGCCCACAACCATAAAGACGCAAAGTGTCATCAGAGCATCGTTTACAATATGGAGAATCGCCCCTGTCATGCCATCCCGGTTTCCAAGCCATGCGCCACCAACCATATAGCCCACTTCCGCCACTACGATGTAGGTCAGCATCTTTTTCAAATTGCGCTCTGCCAAGGCAAGAACGGCGCCCATGACAATGGCGATAACAGCAAGCCAGACAACGGCGTCGCTCAGGGCCAAGGTGGTAAAGACAAATTCCGTGGTAAAAATGGTCAACATGAGGCGGATCATCACGTAGACCATCACCTTGGTCACCAACGGGGCAATCAGGCTGCTGGCCGCAGAGTTGGCATATGTATAGGCATTGGGCAACCAGGCGTGAAGGGGGAAAAAGGCCATCTTGAGCCATACCCCGAC
>Ga0209834_10002063_pt1 | contig 10812 bp, 7 predicted proteins | sample Mar14236cmmetaG_FD_184134 | JGI IMG/M metagenome (GOLD analysis project Ga0209834, IMG submission 184134) | Marine hydrothermal vent microbial communities from Guaymas Basin, Gulf of California to study Microbial Dark Matter (Phase II) - Marker... ...
CAATGCCATATCGTACCGCTTTTGGATGAGGGCAACCATAAAGGATTGCCCCTACATTACATGACGGTTTGTAGGGGCAATCCCAAGGGGAAAGTCCGACACGATATGGCATTGTGGCGTTGCCCCTGGCTCTCATTAATCAGCGTTAAAATTTAACATTTTTCACCTTTTTCACATAAATCACAGTTCAAAAAATTATTATTAAGGGACAAGTCTAGTGATCAATTTTCAGTGAGAACGAGAACGATCACTGAACACTGATTCCATGCCCGCGAAAAGGCACGACATGGGTATTTTGTGCTAAAATATTAACTTTCAGAAGTCACCTCTACTCTAGGTGGTTGATGGAAACTTTAGCGTGTGGCCTAAAACGACTACCCGTTAGCCCACTGCTAAAAACGAGCGCAACTTAGAATATAAAACGGGTTATAAAAGTCAACCCAAAAATAAGTATAAGAATTTTCCATGATTGCATTACCCATTTCTCCTTTCCCCTGGCATTTTTCCCCGGTCATCATTAACAAAATACACACATTTTATAATTGATAACTGACAACTGATAACTGTTCACTGAACACTGTTCACTGAAAACTGAGAACGATAACTTCTCACTGATAACTGATAAAAATGAGGTTCCTTATGCCAATGACTCAAGCCCGCCGTAGTAGTCGGAGAATTAATTCCCCTCGAAAAAAACCGATAAAACATAGATTACGCGAAATCGTTTTAATCTTTTTTTGCTTTGTCGGGCTTTATCTGTTTGTTTCGTTGCTCACCTATTATGGAAGCGATCCGGGCTGGTTGCACAGTGGCCCGGTAGAAGAAATCAGAAACAAAGGAGGGGTTGCCGGCGCCTTATTTGCCGACATCTTTTTTTATTTATTTGGTTATTTTGCCTATTTATTTCCCATTATGGTTGGCTATATGGGCTGGCTAATTTATCAGGGCCGTCACCACGATATTTTGGCTGAACCAAGAACTTTAATCGTCCCGGGCATCGGTTTTGTCTTAACTTTAACGGCCGGTTGCGGCCTCGCCATTGTCCATTTTATGGCGGAAAGCGCATTATTGCCCACCCATGCCGGCGGCATTTTAGGCTTATGGGTTGGCAACGGCTTAGTATCGATAGTCGATAGATTGGGCGCAACCTTAATATTGCTGGCGATATTTTTTACCGGTGTGACCTTACTGACTGGCTTATCATGGCTCAAACTGATGGACACCTTGGGCTACCACACCTTGCAAAGATGGCCGGCGGTCAAAAAATACCTGAGTAGCCAGTTCTGGCCTTGGTTTCTGGAGCAAGCGAGGCATGGGCTGCACCATGTCAAAAAATTTTTGATAATTTTGTTTAAAAAATTGCAACAAGGGATAAAAGCTGCCTATACGCGCTGGCAAGCGCGTCATGCCAATTGGCGCGAAGAGCGCAAACAATTTGATATGGACAGCACTTTTGATGAGGATGACGATGATTATTTCATCAAAGATGAGTCACCGGTTGATGAAACCGCTTCTTCTAAAACGCAGTCTACTTCCGAACAGACTTCACAACATAACCTCGCGTCACCAGAACCACCGCTTTTGCCATCATTAAATTTATTAGAATCGGTGCCAGAGCAGCTTAGTTCGCCAGATGTCAAAATATTATCACAACGAATAATAGATACTTTCGCCGCTTGGCAGCTAAAGGCAACGATCAATGCAACACAGCCGGGGCCGGTATTGACCAGATTCGAGCTCAAAATAATCCCCTCTATCGAAGCCAAATATTTTGAAGAACTCGGCGAAGCGCTGGCAAAAGCGTTGAAATTAGAACATGTGCAGATCACAGAAACTCAGCCGGGAATGGTTGATATATTGACACCCAACTTCAAACGCCAAACAATTTATTTGAAACACCTACTTCAAACGCCTGAATTTCAATGTAATTCTTCGCCATTGGCGGTAGCGTTAGGCACCGATATCAGTGGACATCCCATCATTATTGATTTATCCAAAATCCCCCATATCTTGATGGCGGGCCGTGAAGTGGCGGAAAAAAGGATAGCAATCAACACATTGATAATGAGCCTATTGTTCAAATCGGAGCCCACTGTGGTGCGATTTTTATTAATAGACAATAATACTCAAACTTTGTCTATTTATGCTGATTTACCCCATTTATTGATGCCGGTGCTCACTGATATGGCGCTTTGTGCACCGGCCTTAGGCTGGTGTGTCCAAGAAATGGAGCGCCGATATTCTTTAATGGCAAGCGCGGGGGTGCGGAATATTGAAGATTACAATCAAGCAATATTGCTCCAAGAAGATGCCGAATCTAATACGGCCCTGTTTTATGTGGTGATTATCATCAATGAACTTGCCGAACTGATGACAACTCGCATAGAAAAACAAACGGAGCCATTTTTGATTGCTTTGATCCAAAAAGCGCGTGCGGCAGGCATTCATATTATTTTAGCAACGCAGAACCCGACAGTGAACGTCATCACCGGTTTGATTAAAGCCAATATCCCCACACGAATGGCCTTCAAAACAACCCACCAAACTGAATCGCGGACTATTTTAGGCCAGACAGGGGAGGAAACATTGTTGGGCGACGGCGATATGCTCTATATGACAGCCGGTACAAGGATGCCGGTTCGTGTGCATGGAGGTTTTGTTTCAGACTTTGATGTGCAAAATGTAATATCTGATTTGAAAGCCCGTGCAACGCCCGATTATATCAATTTAGACGAGAAATTCGTTTAGGAGCAATATAGGCGTTCCAGAACGAAGTTTGGCGGGCCAATACGAAGTTTCGTTGTACTCACCCAACGACAAGGATTGGGTATGCGAATATCTCGCTATTAATGGAAAATGAAGAATGAACAAAGATGTCATTTCGTTTCTATTTCGGTTTCGACGACAGGAGAAATATTGAGAAATATTGAGAAATATTGAGAAACATTGAGAAACCTTATAAAATTACTTATCTTAAAGACGTTTTTATAAGTCATTGATTTTTTATGATTCAATTCAACCCTTAATTCGCATCGGGATAAAGCTGCGGATAAAAAAACGATATAATAATGAAGCGCGACAGAGGGCCATAACTTAATTTGAAAACCTATTTTCTGGCCCTCAAATAAGATAGTCCAAATAACCCTAAAAAAAGAGGTCAATAACAGGTGCCCGCGTATCACTACTCTGCCAAACGTTTTTGCTCTGAAAAACCTTCCAAACGTTAGTTTGGACGACTGCGCGTGAGGCGATAAATCGCCTACTACAAACGGGCCTTTTCCGTACGATATGGCATTGAGTTTGTTGAGTTTGTTGAGTTTGTTGAGTTTGTTGAGTTTGTTGAGTTTGAGAGTAAAACTCTATAACTCATAAACGCCATAAACGCCATAAACGCCATAAACGCCATAAACGTCATAAACGCCATAAACACAAAGCGGTCAGCCAGGCCGCATGTTATTACACAAGCATTGTCCGGCCCAATCCTTTCATCCTTATCTAAAAAATCCTTCTCAAAGTGGGCCGTTCTATCAACAATAATTTGTGCTAAAATGTGAACTTTCATAAATCGTTGTTTATGGGTTGGGCAGCACGTCAAATTTTACGTGCCTTGGCCATCTGCTTTTTATACGCTGCCCCAAAAAACTCAACCGTTATTAGAAAATGATTTATGGTATTGACACTTTGCCTCTTGCCCCTATAAATATTCAACATAAGTATGCACTTGTGTACCCTGCCACTCAATAAGGCGCCAACCCGGTTTAGTGTGCAGTATCGAGAAATCAGCTGTTTCCGTATCAATTTGAAAAGCCGTTGAAGGTGTTAAATGCACAAATTTATCATTTTTAATCACGGTTTTTTCAGCATGATAATGTCCACAAAAAATAGGTTTAATCTGTGGGAACTGTTCCAATACTTGCCACACATCATCCAGATTTTGTAAAGCATGATGTTCATCCATAAACTGACATTCACACTTAAGCGGCGGGTGATGAATAAACAACAAAACCTGTTCTTGGATTTTGGATTTTGGATTTTTGTTTTTGGATTCAACCAATTGTCCACTTAACCATTCAAGTTGTTGTTTAGTGACACGATAAGAGGCGCTATCCAAAAACAGCAAACGCCTCCCTTTAATAAGGCGACTGAAATACCGTTTTCCCAGTGACACATCAGTGTTTGGCAAGTCAAACGCTGATAACATGCGCCACACATGATCATGATTACCGGCCATTATAACGTATGGATAGGGAAACGTTGTCAAGACTCGCCTTATCCAAGTATAAGCTTCCGGCTCACCTTCAACGGCCGCTAAATCACCAGATAAAACCAATAAATCCAAAGGTTTTTTAGCCAATCGCTGTAAAACATTGATAAATTGTTGACGAACATCGATACCTCTATATTTGGCATTTGATGCCCCAATATGCATATCGGTCACTTGTGCCAAAACCAAGTCATTTAGCTTCATATGGGTGTTAATATGTGATCCAATTTTTAGTCCTTATTTTTTAATCACTTAACAAACAACAGTTATTGACTCGATCCGAATTTTATTGATAAATCTTGATATCATTGTCATATCAATAAGTATGAATAAAGGGAGATCAATCATTATCCCTTCGCTGGCGCTTAGGGTTATTTTTTTTAAAGTTTCATTAGCTTCGCTAATCTTCGGTTCACAATTCGCTTCGCTAGACTTTGCGCGGCTAAAAACGGGACTAAAAACACACCCCTTGCATCCCTTCGATCCGGGACTTTCCGCGCCCCCGGATTGAAGGGGCCGGGGGTGTGTCCACTCCCCGGATTGAAGGGGTCTAATCTTTACCCACAAGTCGGTATGTTATTGAAAATAAGTCAATTTGTTAGGTTAAGTGTGAGTGGTTAATGAATGACTCACTTTTCAGTTAAGTGATTGTTTTAATATAATAATTAATGATTAATGATTAATGATTAATGATTAATTTTGGACACTTGTGGGTAAAGGTAAGGATTGAAGGGGTAGGGGGTGTGTCAGGGGGGCCAAATTGTAACCGTGCTAAGTATAATCTTCGGTTCACAATTAGCTTCGTGACCTTTGGTTCACAAATTACAATTCATGATTATGACATCTCATACGATATTAGTTGTTGACGACAGTCGAGTTTCTCGGATGCTGGTACGTGCCATCATTGACCATGCTGATAAGCAAGCACAAGTTATTGAAGCCAGCAATGGCGAAGAAGCTTTAGCTAAAACCGAATCGGTTCAAATCACGATTGCAATCTTGGATTTGAATATGCCGGGGATGGATGGCTTGGTGTTAGCCACCAAACTATTAGAACGTTTCCCGACTGTCAAAATGGGTCTACTGACGGCCAACATTCAAGACATGGTGCGCCAAAAAGCCAAAGCGCTAGGTATTAGTTTTATTCCAAAGCCGATTACCGAAGAAAGAATTCTAGGCTTTATTTATGGATAAATCGATCCAACTTTCTGCATTGCAGCGCGATGCAATTATAGAATTGCTGAACATTGGTATGGGAAAGGCCGGCGGCTCGCTAAGTCAAATGGTTAACGAAGAAGTTAAACTGTCAATTCCAACTCTTGAATTGATAAGTTTACAACAAGTCGCCAGTCGCCTCAATACTTCGCCGGCCGTTAAGCAACACTTTAATGGGCCGTTTTGGGGAGAGGCTTTGTTACTGTTTGAGCAAGACAAAAGTTTAGAACTGGTGCGCGTTTTACTGAAAGACCAAATACCAGCAGATAGGCTTACTCAACTAGAACAGGACGCTTTGACAGAAGTGGGTAACATTATTATTGGTGCTTGCCTTTCATCCCTTGCCAATCTGTTGAGTCAAGAATTGACCAGTGATTTACCCCGTTTTATGACCGGTACAGCAATGGAAATACTGAATGTAGCGAGGACTGAAAAAGATAAAATAGTGATGTTTTTGCGGATGGACTTTGCATTGCCAACCAAAGAAATTGCCGGTTATCTTGCGTTTATCCTCGACATTTATTCGGTTGAACAATTTAAAGCCCGTATTGACAACTACTTAGGGAAAATTTCCATTTGGTAAATGGTAATTAATAATTTCTATGTTCCTAACCCTTTCTCCTTTCTCCTTTTAACTGTAACCACGCTATAAAACGCTCACCAAATTCAGGTAATAACAAAAACAGCATCGCAGTTACCACCGCACTCAATACCCCCAAACTCAGAAAAATTTGCGGAATACTAAAACCAACAGATAGCATCCCTACCGTGGCGAGCGCCGATATCACCATCAATAACGCATTCAGAATATTGTTCGCCGCAATTACCCGGGCACGAGTGTGGGGGTGAGTGCGTTTTTGAATCATTGCATTCAAAGGAACAATATAAAACCCACCAAATAAGCCAATCAACACCAAGTTGATCAAAATTCGCCAACTGCCTAAACTGGCTGAATTATACTATGAACAAAAACGGGTTCAACTTTTGACTTAAAAAAGAACCTGAGTCAAGTACCACCCTCCAATATGACTTTACGAACCATTTATACTTTGCCTCGATCACAAATTGTGCTTTTGTCATTTTGACATGACAGAAAAATCCGATGTCTTTAAGACATCGGATTTTTTGACAAGCATCCTTACGCCATCCTATCCCTAGTACTTACGCATTGACAAAAATTGCGCGCTCAAGTCATTTCGACAGACGGAGAAATCTTGGGCGTTGAGAGAAGAGTATCAAGTTCCCTCCGATCAAAGGGATCGTCGGGATCGTCGGGATGAGACATGACAGAAAAATCCGATGTCTTTAAGACATCGGATTTTTTGACAAGCATCCTTACGCCGTCCTATCCCTAGTACTTACGCATTGACAAATTAAATTATTTTAAAATTCATTTAGTTAAGTCTAAAACGCCGTTTGGCCGGGGAGCGCGTTATTTATTTGCTTGGGGAGTCATGATCCCTATTTAATCACTTGTGATTTATAAACGCGCTCACGTAGCGTCCTCAACAAATAGTGATATTTATCACACAAACCCAATTTTTAAAAAAACCGAGTTTATCAGGGTGAATGACAGTTATCGGATAAATGAGATTTGTGCAAATTAGAACAGTTTTGTACAATGTAACTACTTATCATGCACTAGACATTAACCCATTAAGATATATTGATTATATACGCCTAATATAAAATTAAATAACCTTTCTCCAAATAGCAAGTTATAATACCGCACCCTCAAAATGGGGAGGTGTGATAAATATCACTTATTCAATAAATAGAGCCTGTTTTTGAGCTTCATTTAAAAGTATTCATAGCCAATAGCCAATAGTCATTTGACTATCTAACTATTTGAATGCAATTCGCAATTCGCAATTTGCTATTGGCTATTCCTTGTTTTATATTTGAACGCTCATTCAAGGGCGAACAATTTTGCGAAAAGATAACTGATAACTGATAATGAGGAGTATCTGCGCTTGATTAACAAAACTTATTTAGGTATTGATGTTGGCTCAACCACCGTCAAAATTGTGGTATTAGATAAAGAACGCAACCTACTGGCTTGGCGTTATTTACGTTCGCGCGGCCAACCACGCAAAACCTTACTAAACGAAATCAAGAATATTTCTGAAGAGGTTGACCTTAAACATATTGCAGCGGTCGGGTTAACTGGTTCGGGCGGTGGGCCAGTTGCTAAACTGATTGGTGGGCATCATGTCAACGAATTAATAGCACAAACGCGCTCTATCGGCGAATATTATCCACACGCCCGTACCGTTATTGAAATCGGCGGCCAAGATAGTAAGTTCCTATCGGTGGAATGGGATGAAAAAACCGGCAAAATGGTGTTGGCTGATATGGCAATGAATAATTTGTGTGCGGCTGGCACAGGTTCATTTTTGGACCAGCAAGCAGAACGCTTGGGCATTTCTATTGAAGAAGATTTTGCGAGATTAGCACTACAATCTGAGCAACCGGCGCGTATTGCTGGGCGTTGTACCGTTTTTGCTAAGTCGGATATGATCCATTTACAACAAAAAGGAACGCCACAAGCGGATATTATCGCCGGCTTAGCCATGGCATTGGCACGCAATTTCAAAAGCGTAATTGGCAAAGCCAAAGCATTTACCCCGCCGATATTATTTCAAGGCGGAGTCGCCTACAATCAAGGCGTGGTGCGGGCTTTTGAAAGCGTACTCAAACTTAAACAGGGCGAGCTAATTATTCCAGAATACCACCACCTAATGCCGGCACTGGGCACCGCGTTAATTGCGTACGAGGAAAAAATGGACGGCAATTTACCGCCATTTAATGGCTTTGCACCACTCCAAGACTATGTCAGAAGCCAGAAAAATAGTCATAAAAAAATGCCCATTCTACCAACCGCCGGCATCCAGTTTGCCACGTTGGAAAAACAGAACGCCGCCAGTGCATACCAAAAAAACGAACTTCAACCGGTTTATTTGGGCGTAGATGTTGGTTCCATTACAACCAAAGTGGTACTGATTGACGAACAAGCGCAAGTTGTGGCGCGTCGCTATTGGCATACTGGAGGCAAACCATTAGAAGTGGTGCGCCAAGCATTATTTGAAGTAGGCCAAGAAGTGGGGCACCGCGTTAAAGTCTTATGTGTCGGTGTCACCGGCTCTGGGCGTTATTTAACAGCCGATTTTGTCGGCGGCGATGTAGTGCGTAGCGAAATCACAGCGCAAGCACGGGCCGCTATTGCGATTAATCCAACAGTAGACACCATTTTTGAGATTGGTGGGCAAGATAGCAAATTTATTAGTCTTAATAATGGCGCAGTGGTCAATTTTGCGATGAACAGCGCCTGTGCGGCTGGCACAGGCTCTTTTCTTGAGGAACAAGCCGAAAAGCTGGAAATCAATGTCACACAAGACTTTAGTGAACAAGCCTTTTGTTCACAATGCCCTTCAGCGTTAGGGGACCGTTGCACAGTTTTTATGGAATCCGACTTAGTACACCATCAACAACAAGGTTCAAAAATCAATGACTTAACGGCCGGTCTCGCCTATGCCATTGCCGAAAACTACCTCAATCGGGTAGTTGAAAACCGCAAGATTGGAAAAAACATCTTTTTCCAAGGCGGCGTCGCTTGGAACAATAGCGTTGTCTCGGCCTTTTCTGAACTGACTAAACGTAAAATCACCGTTCCGCCGCACCATGATGTGACCGGTGCCATTGGTGCGGCCCTGTTGGCGATGGAGATAAAAAACCAAAGCCAAGCTGTGCCTACCAAATTTAAGGGCTTTGATTTACGTGAGCAACATTATGAAGCGCAAACCTCTATTTGCCAAGCTTGCTCAAACCTGTGCGAAGTCAATAAAGTCATTATTGGCAAAGAAGCGCCCATCTTTTATGGCGCCCGCTGCGACATCTTTGAAGAAAAGGGACGAGGCCAAAAAAATCAAAAAAACCAAGAAACGATTCCTGATTTTTTTGCTGAGCGGCAGCAATTACTAATGGGCAATTACACGACACCGCCCGATAAATCTAACGGCCGTTTACGAGTTGGCTTCCCTCGCTCTTTGATTTTTTATGATTTGTTCCCCTATTGGCGGTCTTTTTTTGAGACGCTTGATATTGATATCGTGCTGTCTGAGATGACCAACCCAAGAATCGCAAAATTAACTAAGGAACATGCCGTGGCTGAAACCTGCTATCCAGCGAAGCTGGTCTACGGACATGTGGTTGATTTGCTTGATAAACAGGTTGATGCGGTATTTTTGCCCAGTGTGTTTAATCGTGAGAACATTGCGCCCGGCCAAACTCAAAATAGCTACTGCCCTTATATCCCAGCCATGTCGCATGTAGTAACCGCGGCCATCGATATTGCGGCGGCCGGTGCCAAGCCCATTAAGTTTCCCCTACATATGTTGTGGGAAAAACGCAAAACGCAAGATTTACGCAAGCTTGCCGAAGAATTGGGGGTATCGGACAAAGCTATTAACAAAGCCGATGCAGCCGGTCTCGCCGCGCAACAGGAATTTTATGCTCAACTGGCGCGTTGTGGCCAAGAAGCCTTGAGTAATTTGGACGGCAATACAGAAGTGGCCGTTGTTGTTGGCCGGCCGTACACGCTGAATGACTTTGGGTTGTGCCAAAACCTACCTTACAAATTACGCAAGTTGGGCGTGATACCGCTGCCAATGGACTATTTGCCCACTAAAACGGTTGATATTTCAGATAAATACAACAACATGTTTTGGCGCAGTGGGCAAGACATCTTGGCGGCAGCGACGCTTGTCCAAAACAATCCACGGTTGCAAGCGATTTATCTGACCAGCTTCAACTGTGGGCCTGATTCGTTTATCATGAGCTTTTTCCGCAACATTATGGCTGACAAGCCTTTTCTTGAATTGGAATTGGATGACCATACGGCGGATGCTGGCATTATCACCCGCTGCGAAGCTTTTTTTGAAAGTTTAAGAATGGGAAAAACCACAATGAATGGATATAAGCAGGGATAAAACGGCGGATAAAACGGCGGATAAAACTATACTTGGAAAACACCTCCGATGTTTGCTAAACATCGGATGTGTTAATAACCAAAATATTTATCTGGAATACTATACAAGGATAGGACTTACGCATTGAAAAATTATATTCATTTAAAATTAATCAGAATTTCCAGAATTTTAGAATTGACAGAATGAAGAGTCGAATGGCAAGGTTTTATTCTGAAAATTATAAAATTCTAATATTCTGTCAATTATAATTTTTAATCGGAATTTCCAGAATTTTAGAATTGACAGAATGAAGAGTCGAATGGCAAGGTTTTATTCTGAAAATTCTAATATTCTGTCAATTATAAT
>Ga0209834_10002067_pt1 | contig 10806 bp, 8 predicted proteins | sample Mar14236cmmetaG_FD_184134 | JGI IMG/M metagenome (GOLD analysis project Ga0209834, IMG submission 184134) | Marine hydrothermal vent microbial communities from Guaymas Basin, Gulf of California to study Microbial Dark Matter (Phase II) - Marker... ...
CCTTACAAAAGTGGAAATGCCTACTTATAATTTGCTGGAAATCGAAAAGAAATGGCTCGTTCATGGCGAATCTGCAACTGCAAAAATCAGCAATTATTAAAAAAGCCTCCATATTAACGTGTGAGAAAATGAAGATAGAGTTTCCAGAACCGGATGAGGTGCTCAAGGAAAAACCTTCTTTGCGAAAATATCTACGCTACCTGCTTTTTTTCGGACCAGGCGCCATCATCGCCTCAGTAACCATAGGGCAGGGGCAGCTTATACTGGGGCCGCAGATAGGGGCGTGGGCGGGCTTCAAACTTCTGTGGCTCATAACAATAAGTGTTGCTTCATATATGGTGGCCTATATAGGGGCGAGATTTACCATCCTCTCCGGCATCGATATTCTTGATTTATTTGCCCTTAAAACGAAAAAGGGGTTTCTGAACTGGTTATTCATCATTCTCATGGGGATTTTTATACCTCTCTTTGTTGCCGCAATTATTACAACACTCGGCCAATCCATGCAATGGATTTTTGGTTTTGGTCACTATCTTATATGGGGGATAGCAACATGTGTATTCGCGGCTGTGCTTGCAATAGTGGGAAGATACAGAGTTATTGAACTATCTCAAGCTTTTTTTGTTGCTGTTCTTGGTATAGGTGCAATAATTTCTGTTGCTCTCATAAAGCCCGATTTATTTGAAATTATTCCCAATTTTTTTGCTATTGGCAACGTCCCGGATTATCCTCAGTGGGTGATAGATGAATATCCGAATCTTGCTGAGAAGCCTGTGCCATTGATTATGCTTGGCTATTTGGGCACATTAACCGTTTCAGTAATTACTCTTGTTAGCTACATTGGATGGATCAAGGTAAAGAAATGGGGGATTTTTAAAGGAAAGAATGATCCAGATGAATTCTCCAGAAAAGTTTTTGAAAAATTCAGGAAAGAAGGAAGAATAAGCTATTTGCCGGATGATGAGAAAGAGGTGAAGAAGGCAAAGAATCTTTTAAAGCCCCTCCTCATAGACATTTCTCTTGCCTTTATAATTGTGGCTATAGTCTCCTCCGCCTACATGATTGCCGGGGCATATCTTCTGGAGCATCGCCTTCCATCTGATATAAATCTTATAAAGGAGCAGGCAGTTATATTTTCAAATATTGCACCATGGCTCAAGCCGTTATATAAGCTAAGCGTGTTTTTCGCCCTTTTCGGCACAGTATATGGTGGTTTTGAGGCTGCGTCGCGGATGCTTTATGAAACAGGGAGGACAATAAGCAAAAGAGTCGGCAAAATTGAGTATAGAAAATTCATGTTTTATATGATGATTTATATGCTTGTAACTGGCATACCTCTTGCCATACTTGCATATTATGGTCTTTCCATCATACTTATTCTGAGTATAACGCTGCTGTTTATGGGAGTAATAGGAGTAATAATATATGGCATAAGTGCAATATACCTCAGCCAGAAATATTTGCCAGAAAAATATCGATTACATGGAATATGGATGGCAATATCTGTAATATTCCTCCTCCTTTTCTCACTGCCTCTTGTATTCCTGTTTATAAAATGATGTCTTAGTAAATCTTTTTAACATTTTTTGTATTAACAATCATGAAATTGCAAGCTTTATTTATAGCTCTGCTTATGGTTGTGCCAGTGGTTGGTATTTTTAATGAAAAGTATGAGGCAAAAAATGAGACGGAAAGCATAGATAACATACATTTTCAGGATGATGGAGAATACATTAAGGCTATCGCAACCGATGCATTAACGCTTCGCCTCCCCGGCTATCCCATGCTTCCTTATTACACCAAAACATATGAATATCCTGTGGGAACAAAAATAGATAGTATAGATGTAATGGCGAGGGGAATCAACAGGATAAAACTGGAGAAGAAAATTTCACCTGCTCCAAAAGCTATGACGCATAATATGAAGATTAGCGAGATGGAAGTGAAAGAAGGAGATATATATTTTGAGGATACTTTCTATCCAGAAAATTGGTATGATTACAGGATAGGGGTTGGTATAAAAGATGGAAAACGTGTGATATTCTTGACAATTTATCTATATCCCATAAGATACAATGCTTACAGGAATGAAGCGATGCAGGCAACTGATTTTGAAATAAAGATTGATTACAGGATGCCAGAAAAAGCAATGCTGAATAAGGATGAATACGATTTGCTTATCCTATCCCCAGATTCATGGATGGATGAATTGCAGCCATTGAAGGAACATAAAGAGCAGCATGGAATAAAAACAATAATCGTAGGCTTGGATGAAATATATAGCGGGAAATATTTTGCAGCAGAAGGAAGAGATGATGCTGAGAAAATAAAATACTTCATTAAAAATGCCATTGAAGAATGGGGTATAGAATATGTTATGCTTGTTGGAGGAAGACAGGGAGGAGTTTTCAAAGAAAGATGGCTCATGCCGGTTCGCTATACAAATTTGGATGACCAATCAAAGTGGGAAACAGGCTATTTAAGCGATTTGTATTTTGCCGACGTATATAAATATGAAGATGGCAACATTGTTTTTGAAGACTGGGACAGCAACGATGATGGCGTATTCGCAGAATGGAGCGGATTCAAGAAAGATATCTTAGATTTGAATCCCGATGTTTATATTGGCAGACTTGCGTGCAGAAATGTATGGGAAGTAAATCTCATGGTGAATAAAATTATTGAATATGAAAACAGCAACGCAGCCAATCAGGATTGGTTCAAGAGGATGGTAGTCGTTGGCGGAGATACTTTTCCACCATATCCAGATGATCCATATTATGAAGGAGAAGTTACAACTGCAAAAACTCTTGAATATATGGAGGACTTCGAAGGAGTGAAGCTATGGACGTCCTTAGGCACATTAACTGGGCCGGAGGATGTAATAAGAGAAGTAAGTAAGGGATGTGGATTTTTGAATTTTGAAGGACATGGAAATCCAATGGGATGGGCAACACACCCACCACATGATGAAGAAACATGGATTGATGGATTAGCTGTAGAAGATATGCGTAAGCTAAGCAACAAAGGCATGTACCCTGTATGTGTTGTTGGCGGCTGTCACAACAGCCAGTTCAATGTAAGCGTCATGAATTTGCTAAAGATTTGGGAAGGAGCAGGATGGTATGAATATCTATGGAAGGGAGAAACAACTCCAGAATGCTGGAGCTGGTGGCTTGCCCGTAAAATAGATGGAGGTAGCATCGCCACTATAGGCTGCACGGGGTTGGGCTACGGCTATATTGGAGACTACAACAATGATAGTATACCTGACTGTCTGCAAGGATTGGGTGGATGGATTGATGCGGAATTCTTCAGAGTATATGGTCAGGAAGGCAAGAACATCCTTGGTGAGATACATTCAACGGCAATAGCAAATTATGTGGCATCATTCCCAGTGATGGAAGATCCAATAGATTGCAAGACCGTCGAAGAATGGGTATTGTTAGGAGATCCAACACTTAAGATAGGAGGATACAGCTAATCTCTTCCTTCTCCCCAAATTTTTTATTGAAGTATTTTTTTATCTAATATGTTTAAAACAATATTGTTCATCTTAACACTCATCTCTCTCATACTTCCCATTTTGTCGTATAAATATTTCATGCAACTCATGATGCTTGTCAGAATAAGGAGAGGAGGCATCCTTGTTTCAGGAGCAGTGACGCTTCTCATTGGCTATATCTTTTTCATGCTACCCTGGATTTTTGTTGGAGAGGATATTGTTGAAATAAGAGTATTTTCATATTATGTCATAATGCTCGGCTTGATAATCCTTGTTTATGGTGTGATGAGAATATATCTTGACTGGAGAGGCGTGATAAAATGAATATATTGTTCCCTGTAATAGCAAATCTGCTTCTTTCCCTTATAATCCTGCTCATCTCCATTAATATCTACACAGTTTATAGGAGAAAATATATTTTGTGGTTCGTTTTCGCTCTTTTTTTGCTACCAGTTCTTTTTATATACGCCATATTTGAATCTCTTTATCTCAAAAATATATGGGGCGTTCTTTTCTATCCACTCATTATAATAATAGCGGAGATAGCGGTTATAATGGCACAGAAAAATCTTCTCTCCTCTCTCAAGGCGGAGGAGGGGGAAGAATATCGCTTGCTATTGCGAGAAGATATTGCACTCATAAGGGCTTTTGGTAAGTTAGCGAATTATTTTATAGGAAGAATTTCCCTGCTTGTTGGTATAAAAAGTGTAGAGGAAATTTTAGATGAATGCATCGAGGAATATCCCATTCTTGCGGGATGTTACATAGGTGTTGATGAAAAATTGAATACAGAAGCAATGGAAGCTGGAATGGGAGAAGTGGTGGAAGGAAGAATGGAGGAAATTTGCGAAGCTTTTTCTTATCTAATCATAAAGCTCATAGATCTCTATGCTGCAATGGTTCCATATGGTGAAATAGTTGATGATATGGTGAAGGCTATTGGTAGAATAGATAAGAAAATTGCCAGATATTTCATGCCCTTTATTCTTTTCAAAATTATTCTTGAACCCTTTTTAAGGGAAGCGAAAGGAGATGAATTGAGAGCACTCCGCCTTTCTGCTGATATAAAAGGTATTTATATAGGAAGGAAAGGAGAAATAAAATATCACTGGATATACAGATTTGAAGAGGAAGAAAGAGAGGAAAAATTTGTTGAGTTATTGAGGATAATCCTTGCGATTTTTGAAAACAGCGAGGAAATTAAAAAAGAAATAACGGAATCATTCAGGAAACTTCCGGAAAATGTTAAAGAGAACATTTACAGATATGAATTTATAAAAAAGCTGCCAAAAGGAATACTCGATGAAGAAAAAATAGTTCTTATGAGCAAGGAGCGATTGATTGAGGAGCTTATAGACAGACAGAAAAAGCTGGAAGAGGCATACGAAAGATTAGCTGAGGCAAAACTAGATAAAATGAAATCAAGTTTTATTGATATAATCGCACATGAAATAAAGACACCCTTAACAGCCATTAAAACATATGTTGATTTAATGAGAAAGGAAAAACTCGGCAAATTGACAAAACTACAGAAGGAGAAGCTTGAGAAAGTTGCAAAGAACATAGAAAAAATGACGAAACTCATAGATGATATGTTGCAAATTCCAACAATAGATGCAAAGGAACTTGAGTTGAGAAAGGAGCTGTTTGAAGTAAAGGATATTATGGAAAAGATAATTGATGATACTAAGGAGATGGCAAGAGAAAAAAAGCAAAAAATAAGTGTTGATGTTGAGCCAGCTTTAACAGTTTTCGGGGATAAAAATTTAATAGAGAAGGCAATAAAGAATATAGTGACAAATGCAATAAAATATACGCCTGAAAAAGGCAAAATATCTATAAAGGCGATGAGAGAAGGTAACTACGCCCATATTCAGATAAGTGATACAGGAAAAGGAATAGAAAAAAGCGAGCTTGAGAAAATATTCGAGCCATTCTACAGCAGGGGCGGCGGCGCAGGGCTGGGGCTGGCGATTGCCAAAAATGTGGTGGAGAGCCATGGTGGGAAGATATGGGCTGAAAGTGTTGTTGGAAAGGGTTCGACATTTCATATAGTGTTGAGGAGGAAGAGAGAATGAAGATACTGTTCGTTGATGATGACGAAAGCATCCTTGATGCAGCCAAAACAGCATTGGAGGTATATGGATACGAGGTTGAGGTGGCAAGCTCAGGCATGGAATGCTTGGAAAAGCTCGAAGGCATCGATATTGTATTTCTGGATATAAAGATGCCAGGTATGGATGGTATCGAAACCCTCATGGAAATAAAAAAAAGGAAACCTTCGCTCCCAGTTGTTATGATCACTGCCTATGCTACAGTTGATACTGCAATAGAGGCAATGAAAAGAGGAGCATCCGATTACATAAGAAAGCCTTTTGATATGGAAGAGCTTGAAAAAAGCATACTCGCTGCTATAGAAGATGTTAAATTCAGGCAGATAGAGGATATTCATGCTGGTGATTGCTTTGAAGAGTTTGAAAGAACAAGGAGAGGGAGAAGAGGGCTATGTATAACAAGGCAAGTTGAAAAAGTAAAAAATATGGAAAATGTGGAAGTAATCCTCATGGAGCATGATTTGAAACCGAGGAAAGTAGAGGAAATAAAACGTGAGGTGGAGGAAAAAATAAAGAAGAGAGATACCATATTATTCACAGATATTGAATACCTGCTCAAGGGTAACAGTATCGAGGAAATAAGGAATTTCATTCACTGGTTAAATAAGAAAGCTCTGGCTAATAATTCTAAACTTATACTTTCTGCCAATCTGAAGAGGTTGGAGGAAAAGGAGAGAAAGATGTTAAGCGATTTGATTTCAGATATTCATCTGGATGTTTTATCCGATTCAATTTCAAATTACATGAGGAGAAAAATAATAGATTTGTTATCCAGCGGTGAAAAATATCCATTTACAAAAATAGCTCAGGAACTCGGGATAGAGGACAATCCGAAATTAAGTTTCCATTTAAAGAAGCTAAAAGACGATGGGGTTCTGGAGCAGGATGAGGAAAAGAGATATTATCTTTCGAAAACAGGAAAAGAGATAGCAGAGTTCATGGAGAGTATAAAGAAGGACAGGTTAAGGAAAGGAGGAAAAATACTCTGGATGCCTGTAGAAAAATGATAAAATAGGCGGGTTGTATTTCTTTTTATGTTTGAAAGAGAGCATGGTGTAATTATAGCATGTGATGTAGATACCATTGATGAACTCCGTAACCTTGTTGAAAATACTTATGACATAGAAGGCATAGTGGGATATAAAATAGGAGCAAACCTTGCCTTAAAATACGGGCTGAAAAACATAATGGATGAAATAGACTTTCATCTCCCCGTAATATATGATCATCAGAAAGCAGGCACCGACATTCCCTACATTGCCGAAAAATTTGCAAAAGCGTGCAGATATGCAGGAATGAAAGGTGTAATAATTTTCCCGCAGGCAGGGCCAAAAAGCGAGGAGGCTTTCATCGATGCCATCATTGCCAATGAAATGGTGCCAATGGTTGGTGGAGAAATGACTCACGAGGCATATTTAGCGGAAGATGGAGGTTTTTTGCTTGATGACGCTCCAGCCAGAATATATGAAATAGCCGCCAGAAAAGGCGTGGAATATTTTATTCTCCCGGGCACTAAAGAAGAGGCAATAAAAAAATATCATATGTTACTCACCAATATCATAAATGAGCCAAAATACTGTATGCCCGGCATAGGAAGACAGGGAGGGGAAATAAGCAGAGCATTTGCTGTGCTTCGTGGCTATGCAGCTTATGCCATTGTTGGCTCCGCAATTTATAGAAGCGATAATGTGGCGGAGGCGGCAAAAAGATTTGCAAAGGAGGCGACGGAATTTGAATGAAAAAGATATTTTCGCTGAATTTTATAGAAGAGGGCTGATAAAGACAATAAGACACAAGCCGGAGGGATGGAAGCTTGTCTCGGGCATATGGAGTCCATTTTATATTCAGCTCCGCCTCCTTCCCTCACATCCCGATCTTTTAAATGAGGTTGGCATTCTTTTGGGCAAAAAGATAAGAGGATACGGGAATAAATTGCTTGGAATCGCAATGGCTGGAGTGCCGGTGGCTGTGGCAATTTCTCTGCATCATGATATGCCGTTGTGCTATACGAGAAAGCTCGCTGGAGTGAAGAGCATCGATGATTTGGAGGAATATACGAAACAGTATGGAGAGCACTCTCTTGTGGAGGGTGAGATAAAGGATGGTGATGAATTTATTGCAGTGGATGATATAGTAACGAGGTTCGACAGCAAACTCGTTGCAATTAAACAACTCGAAATGGAGGCGGAAAGACGAGGATGCAGCATTTCGTGTAATCATGTAGCAGTTGTTGTGGACAGGCAGCAGGGGGCGGAAGAAATAGCAAGGCAACATGGCATAACAATTCATGCTCTCATTAAATTTAGAGAGGCTATTGAATGGATAAAAGATATGATGGATGAGAAGGAATATCAAATCGTTGCAGATTATTTGGATAGCCCGGAAAAATATCAAAAATAAGGATAGCGGGCCCGAGGGGATTTTCTGTGTATCCATAACTGAATACACATTCGAACCCCTGATCTGCAGCTCCGAAGGCTGCCGCCTTATCCTGGCTAGGCTACGGGCCCTGGTTTAATATCTATTCACATTTATAAGGTTTTGTTGTGAAAAAATCAGGATTGGGAGAGAATCTCTTCTATTTTTTTCCTGAATTCGCTTGGCAGCATCGTTCGCTCTATAACTTCTTTCGCTCCTGCCTCAATGAGTTTATCTGCCCATGCGGTTGCAAACCAGGCGGTGTAGCCATATATATTTGCCTCAGGATCAATTTCCAGAATTCTTTTTGCTGCCTCAACGCCGTCTATTTCTCCTTTTCCCCATTGTGTGAGATTCAAGTCCATAAGGACAAGGTCTGGCTTCTTCCCTTTTTCCATAAGTTCTTTATATTTCTCCACTCCCTCCTCTCCAGTCAGGGCAGAATAAACCGCTATTGGAATTTTACACAAATCAAGATTTCTCCTTATCAGATCCTGCATTGTTTCCTCATCATCAATGACCAGAACAATTTTTTTATCCATCGTAAGTGAATCGGCACATCCTTAAAACATTTTCTTTACAAAGAAAATTTCATTTGAGGCATCCAACACAGTATCTCCGCAAAGTACTTAAAGAATAAGCCCGCATTATTTTATGGTGAATTAAAACTTGCGAACTAGAAATGTAATGTAATAAAATTTATAAATCATATATTATTTTAAATTGTATGAGAGTAGATGAAATTTTAGCGCATCCTGATCCATATCATATGAAAATAGAAGAAAAAAATGATTTAAAGTTTCGTGCAATAAAGGAAAGCTTTTTACATCATTATGAAAATTGTGCAAGATATAGAGAGTATAGCGAATCCAAAAAAATTACTCCAGAAGAAATAAAAAACTTTGATGATCTCTCAAAAATACCTCTTCTACCTATCAATATCTTCAAAAAATATGATTTACTGAGTGTTAAAAAGGAGGATATTCATATAGTGGCGAAAAGTTCTGGAACTACAGGCAATATCAGTAAAGTATTTAAAGACAAATTAACCGTGGAGAGATTGTTTAAAGGAGTATTCAAAATGATGGACTGGATGGTTAAAAAAAGAGGAGGATTTGTTGGAGCATTAAATCCACCTCCTGAAGAAAACGATGCTTGGATGGTTCAAACGGTATCTCTGATTTTCCCGCAATATTTTGATAAAATGGAATATTTTATTAAACAAGGAAAAATCGATATTGAGTATATGATAAAGAGGTTGTTGAATCCTGCTACTCCAAAACCGAGGCATTTATTTGGCCCTCCTTTTGCATATTTAAAAGTAATAGAGGGTCTCAAAAAAACGGGTATAAACATAGAACTTGATAATGATAGTTTTGCTGTAACAGGTGGAGGATGGAAAATGTTTGCAGATAAGTCCATACCAAAAGGAATTTTTAGGGAAATGCTTTCAAAAGAATTTTCTATTCCGACTGAAAATATAAGAGATAGTTATAGTTGCACAGAGATTAATTCATGGATAGTTGACTGTAAACATTTTAAAAAACACATCCCTCCGTGGTTACATGTTTCAATAAGAAATCCAGAGAACCCTGATGAAGAGATGGAAGAAGGGGAGGAAGGATTAATTGCTTTTCTGGATCCATTGGCCCATTCATATCCTGCTTTCATACTGACAGATGATATTGGAAAAATAGTAGTTGGAGAAAATGAAGTTTGTGAGTGTGGAAGTATAGGACCTTGTCTTCATGAGGATATAAGGAGGGCAAAAGGTGCAGAAGCGAGAGGATGTGCTCTTAAGTTGCAGAAGTTAGTTAATGGCATAAAATGATAGAATATCATTTACCTTTCATAGTTAATGGTAGAGTAATTGAAGGAAATGATTTGCATTTAAAATATAGAGATGGTGAAGTGAGTATATTTATGCCTGAGGTATCTAGGAAAGTCATAAGAAAAATAAATGAGATCCCTTCCAGAATATTGTACGAAGTACCTTCAGAAGATATTATATCATTTTTAAATCAGGTTGGAGATTTGTGGAAAAATAAAAATTATGAGCTTAGGAAAGAATCCGTTAAGATTACATCCCTTACTACGGGTTATCATGAAAAAATGATCCAGTTTTCTTATGATATGATTCCCAATATATTAAGTAAAGAATTTCTCATTAAAACCATTGATATAGAACTTCATAATAGAAAATTTTTAGATGAATGGATAAAAGTGGGGGAAACAATGGTGCGAGCTATCCCAATAGGAAAATTATTACATATAGTGGCAGGTAATGTTCCAATAGTAAGTATCTTGTCTTTTATAATGGGTATTTTAACTAAAAATGTTAATATTGTTAAGGTTGCATCTGGTGATCCATCTACATTCATTCATTTTGTTCTTTCCTTTCAGGAGATAGATAAAAATCATCCGGTAACCAAAACAACATCAGCGTTATATTGGAAACATGACTCAGAGGCAGAGAAAGAATGTTTTGATATTGTAAATGGTATTTTAGTTTGGGGAGGATTTGATGCAGTGCACTCAGCCAGAAAGAAAAGTAAACCCAACCAAGTAATCTTGGAATTTGGACCTAGAAAAAGCGTACAATTAATAGGAAAAGAAGTATATGAGAACGATACTAAACTACAAGAGGTTGCACAAAAAATTGCACACGATTTGTCTCTTTATGACCAACAGGCTTGTCATTCTCCACAAATCGCTTTCGTTGAGGGTGAAGCTGAGAAATTATGCCGTGCTATAGCAAAAGCAATGGAA
>Ga0209834_10002068_pt1 | contig 10802 bp, 9 predicted proteins | sample Mar14236cmmetaG_FD_184134 | JGI IMG/M metagenome (GOLD analysis project Ga0209834, IMG submission 184134) | Marine hydrothermal vent microbial communities from Guaymas Basin, Gulf of California to study Microbial Dark Matter (Phase II) - Marker... ...
TTCCTCGTGCTGGCGGCGCAAAACGTGATAGCATTAATCGAAATCGGCCGCCATCGTGACATATCCCTGCTGAAACGCTGGGCTATCAGCCAGTCTGTGATGGCCCTGCTCTACCTGCCCTGGACCCTCTTCGCCTGGCCACTGCTGAGCACACACACCAGCGGATGGATTCAGCCGGCCGGACTGCTGGAGATTCTCAAACGATGTTTTATCACCTTCAGTGTGGGCTTCACCGTGGAACCAGGCCACGTGCTCGTCCCACTGGCAGCCTTTTTGTGTGTTTTTGGCAGTGGGATTTTCCCCTGGAGATGGGGACAGCGCCGGGACAGAACGTCGCTCGTGGCCTTGGCCGTACTCCTGCTCGTACCGCTGCTCGCCGTCTACCTGGGCTCGCTGCGCCGTCCGATGTTCGACGAGCGCTACCTGATCATCATCGTACCCTTCTACTTGCTGTTCTTGGGACACGGCCTGGCGCAACTGGGTCACTGGCGCACGTGGGCGCTGCCAGCGGCCGGGATACTGCTGGCCTGGGGGATGGGCCGTGGGATGTGGAATTATTACTTCGATCCCCGCTACGCCAAAAGTCCGCCGTGGCCCGCGCTCACCGCACACCTGGAGGCCCAGACCGGCCCCGGCGACGTGATCGTCCAGGACTATCCGGACCCAACTTTCGACTACTACTATCACGGGCAGGCTCCGCACCTCGTTGTGCCCGGTGGCCCCCTAGACGACGAGCGCCGGGCAGAGACGGCGGCGACCCTGACCGCGCTGCGCGATGGATACGACCGCATCTGGTTCATACCCATGGCCGATCCCGTGGGGGACCATGCCGGGTTCGTCGGTCGCTGGCTGGATCGCTACTGCGACCGCGTGGAGCGTCGTGAAGTAGCCGGTTTCACAGTGGACGTATACCTCACCCCGCGCGCCTTCTTGCCAAAGATGCAGCCCCTCAACGTGATTCTGGGGGACAGTATTCACCTGTTGGGCTATCGGCTGGAGGGCGACGACGGTGATTTAACCTTCGCGCCGGGGGAGACGGTGCGCCTCACTCTTTACTGGCAGACTTCGGCACCGATCAACGCAGATTACACCGTCTTCACCCACCTGCTGGACCCCACCGGCTGGCTGCGTGGCCAACTGGACAACCCACCGGTGTACGGCACTTACCCCACCGGCCAGTGGGCTACGGGCGAGATCATCGTGGACAAGTATGACATCGTCCTGGAGCCCGGCGCACCGCAGGGAAAATACGCGCTGGAGCTGGGGATGTACGACCCGGTGACCACGGAGCGTCTGCCGGTGCGGGACACTGAGGGCGCGTACCTGGGTGATCGCGTGTTGCTTTCTGACGCAATTGAGGTACAATTAAGGTGACGGTCACCTGCGAGGCGACCGTCACCTCCGTTCCTGGCGGGTCTCTTGACCCGCCGGTAGCAGACGCTACGACTGCTCAATCGGATTTATCGGGTGACCAGGAGGTCTTTGTGCAGAGTCGGACGCTGGATTGGTTTCAAAAGATTCTCACCTCGCCCAACCGCTGGCTGGCTACGGGCCTGGTGGTGCTCGTCTGCCTGCTGGGCGGATTGCTGGTGGGAGCGCTGTTTGCCTACTTAACCCCCGTGATTGCCGTGGCCCTGGTAATCGCCCTGGTCGGCGGGCTGCTGATGCTGCGCAGCACCCAGTGGGGGCTGCTGGCCTTGATCGCGGTGATTTGCTTGCTGCCTTTCGGCTCACTACCGGTCAAGATAGGATTTACGCCCACTTTCCTGGACGTGATGTTGGGAGTGGTATTCTTCGTGTGGATCGCGCGCATCGCCACCCGCCAGCAGGAAGAATTCGTTGCCTCGCCGCTGGCCCTGCCGGTGCTGCTGTTCATGCTACTGGCGATTATTTCCTTCACCCTGGGATTGGCCCACGCTCACCCCACGCCTAATGCCCTGCGCCGCTTCGGAGAGACCATGCTGGGCATCGCCCTGTTCTTCCTGGTGATCAACTGTGTACGCAGCCAGCGAGAGGTGGAGCAACTGGTACTGGGCATCATGGGCCTGGGCACGTTGGAAGCGATCATCGGCATCGTGTTCTACGTGCTGCCCCGCGACTGGACGGTGCGCATTCTATCCAAACTGGCCGTGTTCGGCTATCCGGCGGGATCGGGTGTGTTGCGCTTCATCTACGACGACCCGGAGCGACCCATGCGCGCCATCGCCACCTCAGTGGACCCCAATATCCTGGGCGCGCTGCTGATCATGATCGGTGCCCTGATCGGATCACAGCTCTTCGCCCATCGCCCGCTGATCGCCCGCAAGTGGCTGGCCACAATGCTGGGCATCATCGGCCTGTGCCTGTTCCTCACCTATTCGCGAGGCTCGATGGTGGGCCTGGCCGCGGCACTGGGCCTGCTGGGACTGGTGAAGTACCGCCGCCTGCTCGTCGTGCTGGCCATCCTGGGCATGCTGTTCTGGTTCCTGCCCCAGACCCAACCCTATGTCAGCCACTTCATGCAGGGGCTGGAGGGCGAGGACCTGTCCACGCAGATGCGCTTTGGTGAGTACAAGGACGCCCTGCGCCTGATCCGACGCTACCCGTGGCTGGGGGTGGGGTTCGTCGGCGCGCCGGACATTGACCTGTACCTGGGGGTAGCCAGCATTTACCTGACTATCGCCGGAGAGATGGGACTGGTGGGCCTGGTCGCGTTTTTGCTGACGATGGTCGCGTTCTTCGTATACATGGGTCTTGCTTTCTGGCGCTCCCGCGCCGATCCACGCCTGGAGGCCATACTGCTGGGCCTGATCGCGGCCGTCGCCGGCGCGCTGGTTGGCGGAATATTTGACCACACCATGTTCAGCTACCCGCACGCCGTAGCGATGTTCTGGCTGTTCGTCGGCCTGGGCGTAACCACAGCCCGGCGTGGAGAGAAGACCAGAACCGATCCGGCAGGAGCGGGAGCAAGAGGGCCATGAGCATCGTCACTTTACTCACCGATTTCGGCTGGGCGGATGGATACGTCGGCGTGATGAAAGGGGTGATCCTGAGCATCGCCCCCCACACCACACTGGTGGACATCTCCCACGACGTCGCGCCCCAGGACGTGCGCGATGCCGCCTACGTGCTGTACACCGCCGTGCCCTACTTTCCACCCGATACCGTCCACCTGATCGTCGTGGACCCCGGCGTAGGCAGCGCCCGGCGGGCCATCGCCGTGCGCACCGCCCAGGGCACATTCGTCGCCCCGGATAACGGCGTGCTCTCCTACGTCCTGGCCGCAAACCCGCCGCAGGTCGCCGTCAGCCTGACCAATCCCCAGTACCACCTGTCACAGGTGAGTCGCACCTTCCACGGCCGGGACATCTTCGCCCCGGCTGCGGCTCACCTGTCACGAGGTGTGCCCATCACCGCCCTGGGAGAGCCGATCCGCGATCTGGTTACTTTCCCGATGCCCAAAGCCCAGGCGCGGGCGGACGGGACGCTGATCGGCCAGGTGATACACGTGGACCGCTTCGGCAACGCGATTACCAACCTGCGCCGTGGGGACATTCCCTGGTCGGACGAGGCCACGGTCGTCGAAATCGGCGAGCAGGTCATCACCGGGTTGAAAGAGACGTATGCGCAGGCCCGGACAGGCGAACCCCTGGCCCTGATCGGCAGCAGCGGCCACCTGGAGATAGCCATCGCCGGCGGGAACGCGGCACAGCGTTTGAACGTCTATATAGGAGACGAGGTGCGCGTACGACAGAAATCCGACGGAGATAGGAACGATGCATATCGGGGGTAGGTTGTGGCTCGCCGGGTTGCTGCTGATAGACCGGATGTTTGGCACACGGCTGGCGATCAACGAGGTAGCGCGCCGCCGCCAACGCCTGGCCACAGCCAAAGCCCAGTTAGCAGACATCCAGGCTGAACTGAAACGGCTAAGCGAGTTGGTGGAGCAGGCCAACGTAGAGCTGTGCCTATTCTACTTGCGCCGCCGCCAGTTGTTCACGCCCAAACAGTGGTTGTTCTTCCAGACGACGGACGAGGACGAGGAACGAGCGCTGGAGATGCTCATCGCGCACCTGGTCAAATCCCACCTGGCGACGGTTGAGATACAGGAGGATGAAACAGGCTACACGTACCGGCTCATCCCCGATTGGGCGGCCATCCGCGCGGCCCTGGAAAGCCAGGACCCCAACCTGGCCTCCTGGCTAGAGGAGATGGCTGAGCAAGCAAATCAGGTGCCCGGCAGATGCCCGGCACTTGAGAAGTGCCGGGCATCTCAGAATAGAAGCGGCGGAGATCAATGGATAGATTTGTGATTGAAGGCGGATTCCCTCTGCGAGGGAAAGTCACACCCAGCGGCAACAAGAACGAGACATTACCACTGCTGGCGGCCTCCCTCCTCACCGATGAGCGTATCGTGCTGCGCAACGTCCCGCGCATCCGAGACGTGCGCACCATGCTCGGCCTGCTGGCCGGGCTGGGAGTGGACATTGAGGAGCTGGGAGCGCACGAAGTGGCGCTACAAGCCCGGCGGATAGTCCGTACCGATCTGGACCCGACCCTCTGTGGGGAGATACGGGCCTCCATCCTCCTGGCTGGACCGATGTTGGCCTGCTGCGGACGGGTCGAGCTCCCCCCACCCGGCGGTGACGTGATCGGCCGGCGGCGGGTGGATACGCACCTCAGCGCCCTGGGCGCGCTGGGTGCCGAAATCGAGATGGACGGCGGGTACAAGATGCGCACGGCGGGCCTGCGTGGGCAGGACATCTTCCTGGACGAGGCCAGTGTGACCGGAACGGAGAACGCGGTCATGGCCGCCTGCCGCGCTCAAGGAACTACGATCATCCGCAATGCAGCCTGCGAGCCCCACGTACAGAATTTGTGCCATTTCCTGAACACGCTGGGAGCGCGCATCGAGGGCATCGGCACAAACGAGCTGACCATCCACGGGGTGGAGCGATTGAGCGGCGGGGAGTGGGAGATCACCTCGGATTTCATAGAAGTGGGCAGTTTCATCGGGCTGGCAGCAGTGACCGGGAGCGAGTTGCTCATCAAGAAGGCTGTACCGGAACATTTGCGTATGACCCGCTTGATGCTGGGCCGCCTGGGGGTGCACGTCGAGGTGCAAGGCGAGAACATCTTCGTCCCCGGCCATCAGCACTTGCAGGTGGTCCCCGACGCCGGCGGGGCGATACCCAAAATTGACGACGGCATCTGGCCCGCCTTTCCCACGGACTTGATGAGCGTCGCCGTGGTAGTAGCCACCCAGGCAGCGGGCACTGTCCTCATCCATGAGAAGATGTACGAGGGCCGGCTCTACTTCGTGGACAAGCTCATCTCGATGGGGGCGCGCATCATCCTGTGCGACCCCTACCGCGCGGTCGTGGTCGGCCCGGCGCAGCTCCACGGCGCGCCGCTGGAGAGCCCCGACATCCGTGCCGGGATAGCCCTGCTCATTGCCGCTTTATGTGCGCAGGGTCAAAGCGTAATCGGGAACATCGGGCAGATTGACCGTGGATACGAGCGCATCGAGGAGAAGCTCCAGTCTCTAGGTGCGCACATCGAACGAGTACGAGGGTAGCAATCATGGGTCAAGCTGTGCTTCTGACCGGGCAACCACGAGTGGGCAAAACAACTATCATCAAACAAATCGTCGCCGCCCTGGGGGATACCTGCGGCGGGTTTTACACCGAGGAGATTCGTGAGCGAGGGCGGCGGGTGGGGTTCAAACTGGTGACCATCAGCGGACGGGAAGGCACGCTGGCCCACATCCGGCTGCGGGATGCGCCCCACGTCGGCAAGTACGGCGTCAACCTGGGCGATCTGCAAGCCGTCGGTGTGACCGCCATCCGGCAAGCCATCGCCACCAAAGAAGTGGTGGTCATTGACGAAATCGGCAAAATGGAAATGCTCTCCGAGTCGTTTCGGGACGCGGTGTGGGAGGCCCTGGACAGTGACCGGGACGTGGTGGGCACCATCATGCTCCGCCCGCATCCCTGGGCCGACGCGATCAAGGAGAATCCCCGGGTGACGGTCATCGAGGTTTACGGGGCCAACCGCGATGTGCTGGCCGACCAGGTCCTGGAACTTCTCGGACGGAAGCCCGGCCCTCCCGACTCAAAAGAAGGACAAGCACGTGAGAAATAACGTTGTCATCATTCTCGTCGTCGTGTTGTTTCTGCTGTGCTGCTGTCTGGCGTTGTTGTGTACAGTGTGTGGCGGGACGGTGATACTCGCACCGGATCTGATGGAGACCCCTACTCCAACCGTTGTCCCACACGTCATTTACACGCCGGTGCCGACTCCCATGAGCGACGAGCAGACTACGGAGGAACTGGTCACCTCGGCGGTCATCCCGGAGCGGGACCTGCGCGAGTTGGCCACGCGCCTCAAGCATCCGACGGAACCTATCCCCGAAGTAGTCAACGTGGAGCCACCCAGTTACCAGGTAGGAGATACCGAGGTTTTCTGGGTGGGCAATCTGGACACTAACGAACAGTTCACGGTCACCGCCCGGCTGCGCTACGTAACTCCTCACCTGTACGTATGGGTACAAGAGGGTTACTCGGTGGACGAGCAGGCTCTGGCCCGTTCGGCGGAGCGCTTCGAGACCAAGACTTATCCCACCAACCGCGAGTTCTTCGGCAGCGAGTGGACGCCAGGCGTGGACAACGACGTGCACCTCCACATCCTTCACGCCGCTAACCTGGGGTTGGGTGTGGCCGGCTACTATTCCAGCGCCGACGAGTACTCGCACCTGGCCAATCCCTACTCCAACGAGAAGGAGATGTTCTACCTGGCTGTGGATAGCATCTCGCCAGACACCAATTTCTACGATGGGGTGTTGGCCCACGAGTTCCAGCACATGATCCACTGGTACAACGACCGCAACGAGGATGGGTGGGTCAACGAAGGATGCTCCGAGTTGGCATCCTACCTCAACCACTACGACGTTGGGGACTCGCCACAGGCATTCGTAAATCAGCCCGACGTCCAGCTCACCACCTGGGCCGAATCCGACGAATCTTACCTGCACTACGGGGCCAGCTACCTGCTGATGGCCTATTTCCTCGACCGCTTCGGTGAGGAGGCGACGCGCGCGATGGTAGCTCAGGACGCCAACGGAGTCGCCGGGTTCAACGCCGTCCTCTCCGATTACGGGCTAACCTTCGATCAGGTGTTCGCCGACTGGCTGGTCGCCAATCTGGTGGATGACCCCAGTCTGGATGATGGGCGCTACGGTTACACCGATCTGGACGTGGGACCCGTGCGAATTGACTACACCCATCGCGTTTATCCCGACCAACGGGCGAGTACGGTTCACCAGTACGCCGCCGACTACATTGAGCTTCTGGGCCAGGGCGATCTGAGCATCCAGTTCACCGGCTCGACTCAGGTGCGCCTGACGGATACTGACACCCATAGCGGGCGATATGCGTGGTACTCCATGCGCGGCGACGATAGCGACATGACGCTCACCCGCACTTTCGACCTGACGGGGTTGGAGCAGGCCACGCTGCGATTCTGGACGTGGTACGACATCGAGGAGGATTGGGACTACGCTTACGTGGAGGTCTCCCCCGACGGCGGGCAATCGTGGCATATTCTGCCAGGCCGCCACACCACCGACTCCAATCCCAACGGTAATAGCTTCGGCCAGGCGTACACCGGGGCCAGCGGCGGGGGTGAAGCACCCCAATGGGTGCAGGAACAAGTGGACCTCACTCCCTACGCGGGGAAGCAGGTGCTGGTCCGCTTCGAGTACGTCACTGACGACGCGGTCAACCGCTCCGGGATGCTGATTGACGACATCAGCATCCCGGAGTTGGGCTACGCCGACGATGTGGAGGACGGTGACGGGGGCTGGGAGGCGGCCGGCTTCGTCCGCGTGGACAACGTTCTGCCCCAACGGTTCATTGTCCAGATCGTCACTTTTGGGCCGAGGGGAAAGCCTGTACGGGTAGAGCGCATGGCGTTAGACGAGTTGCAGCGGGGACAGTTGGAACTGCGGGGACTGGGGGAGGATGTGGAGCGGGCCGTGTTGATTGTGGCCGGGATCGCGCCGGTGACGACCGAGTGGGCCAGTTATGAGTATAACGTGGATTACAGGACAACAGCGGATTGCAGGACAACAACGGATTACGGGATAACAACGGATTACGGGACGACAACGGATTACGGGACGACAACGGATTGCAAGACGGTAACGGATACGGCAAAGCAGTAACAGATGGATTATTGGGCGACGATGAAGATGGGTTTGATGGCGGTTTCGTAGAAGTTGATCATGAGGCCCAATTTGATGTCATGGGCGCGTATCCAGTCCTTGAGGTTGTTCACGTTGATGTCCTCTATGTGCTGAATGGCCACCGGGAAAAACATTATCTGTTCCTCTACGATGAAATGAGCAAACTTCAGTTCACCAATCTCTTCCCCCTCAAAGATAACCTGAAAGCTTTTGCGTGCCTCGACGGGAATGGAGCGCAGCCGGAACTCGTGGTAGCAGGCATTGGCGTAGATATGATAGATGAAGCCGGGCCCCAACGTGCGATGCACTTCGACCGCCGCGCCGAGTATCTGACCAACCAGTTCAGGATGAATAAGGTGCGCAGGCAGCTCACAATCCCTGACCGTTGGTGGTGTGACCGGCCTTTCTGCCGCTGCGCGCGTGGGGTCGAAAAACAGTCGCTCAAATTCGGGTTGCGGCGAGCCGAAGTTGAACAACAAACCAACCTGTTTTCCGGTAGCCTTCAGGTACGAGAAGAGCTGGGCTTTGTGAATTTTCTCGATGTGCTCGGCGACCTTGAGTTCGGCGACGACTTTGTCATCCACCAGTAGGTCAAGCCGATGGACGCCCACCAGACGGTCTTTGTAGAATATCTGGATCTCATGTTGGCGACGGTATGGAACGCCGGTGCGACGGAGCAGCATAGCCATCGCCCCTTCGCAGATAAACTCCGGATAGGTGCGCGAAAGTCCATTGTATGCTCTATAGTAGGCCCAGATGAGCTGACTGGTGAGATCCTCGTACAGCAGTCTGGCCACATCGCTCCTTTCAGGACACGGATTGCAGGATAACATCTGATTGCAGGAGAATATCAGATTGATCCATTAATCCAATCCTAATCCGCTGATTTCCCACGATCCACTAATCCGATGATGTCCTGTGATCCGCTGTCCTACCACCTGAATCAGCATCGAAGATCACCAGCATGGAGGTCGCGGAGGCATCATTGGCATCGCGCACCTCCGTCACCCGGAAACCCAGAGCGGAGAGATGCTCGGCGGGCGTGCCACGGACAGTAGCCACCATCAAGCAATTCAATAACCCTTTGGTCTCGATAAATCGGCTGGTGCGCATAAACCCGGCTCGCTCGTAGAGCCGCAGCACTCTTTTGGGATCGCGACCGCCGACCACTCGCCCCCACAGGAAAATGAGATTGAGACCCGCATCCACGGCCACGTCCCTGGCGATGTGCACGGCCTTGCTGACCAGCGTGTGGCCGATGCCCTTGCCCCGCCAGTCCTTGTGCACCCCAACGCGACTGATCTGCACCCCCGAAATCCCCTTCAACAAGCCAACCTGAGCCAGGTGAACACGCAGCCCGCCAAGAACCCGTCCCTGATGCAAGGCAGCCACCTGCACAGTTGTCTCCGCCAGGTCAATGCTGTCACGAATTAGAAAAGTCTCCAGGTCCTTATCCAGCCGCTCCTCGGAAAGGGCAGCCCAGCGGACGTCGAACATCTCCCACAACTCTCCGACGGTGATGTCCTGTATACGCCAACGAGGGCAGAAACAACGGTACTCGATGCCCCGACGGACCTCCGGCAACAGCGATAGTGGGATATGTCCACTGTTCAAATCTGTCATGCCCCCCGTCCCACGCCTCAGTTCACGTCAACCGGCCGTAACCTCTCCATCAACGTCTGGTAGAAATACATCCGCTCCTGCAAACGCACAAAACGGCTGGTGTACGGGCTGGCCTGCACGAGCACCCGATCGCCGTGCTGCAATTCCACGTGGAACTGGCCATCAATGGTGAGGATGGCACGATGGTCCGTCGAAACCTCGACCTCCACCTGAGCTCCCTGGGAGAGGACGATGGCACGTTCCATGCTCAAGTGCGGCGCGATGGGGATCAACAGGATGTTCTTGAGCTCAGGGGGCAGAATGGGCCCGCCAACCGCCAGTGCGTAGGCGGTGGATCCGGTGGCCGTGGCTACGATGAGACCATCGGCGACGTAAGTGGTGAAGTAACCCCCGTCAATGTAGGTTGGCAGGCGCACAATGCGAGCCAGTTCCCCCCGGCTGACCACCACATCGTTGAGGGCCTCAAAACTCTGTTGCGGTTCCCCCCGACGCCAGAACTCGGCGTGGAGCATCATCCGCTCCTCGATCCAGTACTGGCCCTCCAGCAGACAGGGGAACTTTTCACGCCAGTTGGCAGGCGTCAACTCGGCCAGGAACCCCACCCGCCCCAGATTGATGCCCAGGATGAGAACACCGTGGCGGGCGGCCATGCGCGCTGCACGCAGGATGGTGCCATCGCCACCCAAAGTTATGATCAGGTCGAAATCGGTGATCCTATCAAGGACCGCCTGTTCATCCCACGCCGAGCCCGACCAAACCGTCCGCTCCTGCTCTCGCAACCATCTGGCAATCTCAACGGCTAACGTCTGTGACCGGGGAATCCGGGGATGGTGCAGCAAGCCGATGTGTTTCACGTCTGTGCACACTCGCAATTCCCATCCCGCGATGAGAGGAACTTCGCTTTCAGCCAGGCCACTACCTCACCCTGAGCTACTGGTTCCTGGCTGGCAGCGGC
>Ga0209834_10002070_pt1 | contig 10792 bp, 12 predicted proteins | sample Mar14236cmmetaG_FD_184134 | JGI IMG/M metagenome (GOLD analysis project Ga0209834, IMG submission 184134) | Marine hydrothermal vent microbial communities from Guaymas Basin, Gulf of California to study Microbial Dark Matter (Phase II) - Marker... ...
GTTCCAGAGATGGCCTCTGGAACCTTTTTTTGTTCAATCTGTGCCTTGCCTTTTCCACCAATCATCTCTTAATATACCTAATCCGGACAAGCCGGAACCAAACAGGTGTGTGCAAATTACATTAAGGGAGCGATAATATGATACATCAAAGTGCTATTACCGATTTTTGTCAGAAAGAATATTTGCCTGAGGTCGATTCATCTGCCTGTATTCATCCAGTTGCCGCGGTAATTGGTCATGTATTTATAGGTAAAAGAGTTATGGTTGCGCCTTTTGCTTCGGTGCGAGGTGATGAAGGCCAGCCGATTTTTGTCGGGGATGAATCAAATGTGCAAGATGGAGTAATCCTCCATGCACTTGAGACAGAGCACAATGGCCATCCAATTGAGAAAAATCAAGTTGAGGCCGAAGGAAAAAAGTATTCGGTTTACGTAGGCAAGAGAGTCTCCCTGGCTCATCAGGTTCAGATTCATGGCCCTGCGTATGTCGGGGATGATACATTTGTCGGGATGAAGACACTGGTATTCAGGGCAAAAGTGGGAAATAACTGCGTGATCGAACCTGGATGCATTATTATGGGAGTCACTGTTGCGGATGGACGTTATGTGCCTGCAGGAACAGTGCTGAAAAGTCAAAAGGATGCTGACAACCTTCCAGTGGTTACCGACGACTATCCCCTTAAAAATCTTAATAAAGGGGTAGTGCATGTAAATACCAGCCTTGCGGATGGATATAACAAGATCGATTTGAAATAGTTAGTGCCTGAACAAAAGAAACAACATCTAAACGAAATCTGTTCAAAATCAATCACGAAAACACGAAGGTACGAAAGCACGAAACAAAAACCCAAATGGAAATTCCTACCACCGAACTGTAAGCGTTTACAGGGTGCTGCAGATGCGAGGCGGAGGGTATGCAGACGTACTCCCTGTACTTCAAGTGCCCGACAACAAAGCAGATGTGGTGCCCTGTGAACGCTTACAATTCTTCTTTGCTTCTCCATCATTAAATCCAATATCTAACCTCATAAGTCCATTTTTTTGCCTTGGGGGAAAATTTTCCTTGACGTCATTATTCGGATATATTAAAAAATCGGTTGAACGCTCAGTCTAATTTAGAAGATCTGGCAAAAGTTGAGCGATTAGCTGTTAGCCATTAACGTTTAGCTTTGAAAAAAAATCAAGATATTAGCAAAACATCCTGTAATCATTAAATTAATAGCTAACCGCTAAAGGCTAATCGCTTAATTAGATAAATAATATGTCCAAAAAAGAAACAATATTACATGCCGCAACAAGGCTCTTTGCCGAAAAAGGGTTCAAAGAGACCTCCATTACTGAACTCTCCAAGGCAACAGGCGCTGCTGAAGGAACGATTTTTTATCATTTTAAGAACAAGGAAGATATTTTTCTCTCCATCCTTGATGACACTAGAAATAGAGTTATAGAGGAATTTGAGCGGTATCTGAAAGAGGGGGAGTTTGACACCGGTCTGGACATGATCGAGAGCGCCATCTCCTTTTACTTCTATCTGGCCGGAATGATGGAAGAGCAGTTTCTCCTTCTGCACCGTCGCCATCCGCATGAACTCGCCGAGGTTAATCCTGTTTGCAGGGAGCATCTCGAGGCTATTTACAACTGTTTTGTAAATGGTTTCGAACAAGCCATTCTGCTCGGGCAAAAGGATGGGTCCATAAGAAAAATGTCTCCAAAAAAAACCGCGCTGATTATATTTTCCATGGTTGACGGCCTAGTGCGGTTCAAAACCTATAACCTTTACAATGCAGGCGCACTCCACAAGGAATTTATGGAATTGTGCCGCAGGATGTTACAGAAAAAACAGATTCAGGAGTAGGTGTTTCCAATGCTGACAAAAATCTTTCCATTTATTGGCTGGTTTAAAGGCTACGATTTTGGCAGTTTCAGAACTGACGTTTTATCGGGCCTTACTGTTGCGATGGTACTCATTCCCCAATCCATGGCCTATGCGCAATTAGCAGGGCTGCCGCCATACTATGGGCTGTATGCAGCGTTCCTGCCCCCCATGATTGCGTCCCTGTTCGGCTCAAGTCGTCAGTTGGCTACAGGCCCTGTGGCGGTTGTGTCGCTGATGACCGCAGCATCTCTTGAGCCGTTGGCCACGGCAGGCAGTGAAGGCTATATTGCTTATGCCCTTCTGCTGGCCCTCATGGTTGGCCTGTTTCAGTTCACCCTTGGCGTACTCAGGCTCGGACTTGTGGTCAATCTCCTTTCACACCCGGTGGTCAACGGGTTTACAAACGCGGCATCCATTGTCATTGCCACCTCACAGCTATCCAAGCTGTTTGGTGTCTATGTGGATAAGGCCGAACACCATTATGGTACGATCATCAGGGTCGTCCAGGAAGCAATTCACTATACCCATTTGCCTACATTGTTATTAGGTGCATTCGCTTTTGCCATCATGTTCGGACTCAGGCGAATTGCACCCAAGATCCCAAATGTGCTCGTAGCCGTGGCAATAACAACAGTCATTTCCTGGGCCATTGGGTTTCAGCACAATGCCAGTGTTGACATTTCGGCCATCGAGTGCCCCAGGGTACATGAACTTATTCAGAGTTTTAATGAGGCAGTGAACGGCATAACGCCGTTGGCTGAAGAACGGACCAACGTTGCCAAGGCCCTGGATGAGGCCAAAAGCGCCCACGACACCATAGGTATCCTCGACGCAGAGCGTGATACAAGTGTCATAGCAGTCAAGATGGATCAGCTCAAGGAGGAAGCCCACGTCTACAGGACTGAACTCAGGCATTACTTGTTCAGTGGTGTGGAGCAACCTGACGGTTCGCTGAGGTTCTATCCGAAGGAGGAAGTTTCTGACGGTGTCCAGAGTGATGGCCGTACATGGCGAATCAAGGTAGGCAACAAGCCGCTCATGACCGATAAGCTGGTCATGATGGGAGGCGGCAAAGTAGTTGGAGTAATACCTGAGGGGCTGCCTTCTTTCACAGTGCCGAAACTGGACTTTAAGATCTTGCTTCAACTCCTGCCCTTTGCGATCATTATTTCGCTTCTGGGCTTTATGGAGGCCATTGCAATTGCCAAGGCCATTGCCGGTAAGACAGGCCAGCGTCTTGATCCCAACCAGGAACTCATCGGCCAGGGGCTGGGTAACATCTTGGGCTCTGTCGCCAAAAGTTATCCTGTTTCCGGCTCCTTCTCGAGGTCAGCGGTCAACTTCCAGGCCGGTGCAGTTTCGGGCCTGTCGGCCGTGTTTACCAGCGCGGCCGTGGTTATCACGCTCCTGTTTTTTACTCCGCTCCTTTACCACCTGCCACAGTCCGTGCTGGCCGCAGTCATAATGATGGCGGTCCTCGGCCTGATAAACATCTCCGGTTTTATTCACGCCTGGAAGGCCCAGTGGTATGATGGTGCTATTTCAATACTCAGCTTTGTAGTCACCCTTGCCTTGGCGCCCCACCTGGAAAAAGGTATTGAGCTTGGCGTGCTCCTCTCGCTAATGGTCTTTGTATACAAGAGTATGCGGCCTACTGTGGCATCCCTGGCCAAGCATGAGGATAAATCCCTGCGTGATGCCATGGTCTTCGGCCTTAAGCAATGCAAGTATGTTGCTGTAGTCCGCTTTGACGGCCCGCTCTTTTTTGCCAATGCCAGCTACCTGGAAGACCAGATCATGGAGCGTATGCAAAGCATGAAAGACCTCAGGCATATCATTATAGTGTCTAACGGCATAAATGATATTGACGCATCAGGTGAAGAGACATTATCATCGCTTGTAGACAGGATCAGGGCCGCAGGCATTGACATCTCTTTCAGTGGTGTTAATGAATCCGTCATAAAGGTGTTGGAGCGCACGTTCCTGTTGGAAAAGATCGGCGAGGACCACATTTATCCGACTCTGGAAATAGCCATCTGCGCCATTCACCCTCATGAGCATGTGGACGACGTAGACAAAACCTGTCCGCTTACAGACGTTTGCAGACTTCATGCATAGTTAAAAAAAAGGGAGTTAGATATGTCTGTCATCACAGTATTCAGTGGTAGTTTTTGCAGGGAAAACTCAGTAATCCAAGAAGTAGCCGGCAGCACAGGTTATAAGCTTGTTATGGACAAAAGTCTTGTCGGCCACGCAGCCAGGCTTTCCGGCATGGATGAAGGCAAGATAGAACGGGCCTTTTCAGCCACAACATCAGTATTCAACAAGTTCACCCACGAAAAGGAACGCGCGATTGCCTATCTCAGGCTCGCTCTGGCAGAGACGCTCTCAGACGACAATCTTGTTGTCTCAGGGTTCTCAGGTCAGCTTATTCCAAAAGAGGTCAGTCACGTACTTAGGGTCTGCCTTATCGCAGACCTGAAGTTCAGGATCAAAGTGGCTGCTGAAGAACAGGGACTGTCTGAAAAAGACGCTGTCAAGCTCATACACAACGAAGATAATGACCGCGCCGCATGGGTCAATGCCTTGTTTGGCAAGAAAGATCCCTGGGCCGCTTCCCTATATGACATCGTTATTCCCATGGACAAGAAAGACGTAGCGGAAGCAGCAGCGCTTATTATAAAGAATTTGGACAGTGACGTGGTCAAGACCACTGAGAGTTCGAAAAAGGCGGTTGAGGACTTCCTCCTTGCAGCCAAGGTAGAAGTGGTCCTGATCAAAGAGGGACACTCGGCGGACGTAAGTGTCAAGGACGGCTCGGTCAAGCTGAGCATCAACAAGCATGTCCTGATGCTCGGCCGGCTTGAGGAAGAACTCAAATCCATTGTCAGCAGGGTGCCCGGCGTCAAGTCCGTGGACACCAAGGTGGGCAAGGGCTTTCATAAAACAGACGTTTACCGGAAAGTAGACCTTGGGACTCCGTCAAAGGTCTTGCTCGTGGACGACGAGCGCGAGTTTGTCCAGACCCTGTCCGAGCGCCTGATCATGCGCGAAATGGGCTCGGCCGTAACTTACGATGGCGAATCGGCCCTCGAATTGGTGAGCAAGGACGAGCCTGAGGTCATGATCCTGGACCTCAAGATGCCGGGCATTGACGGCATTGAGACCCTGCGGCGGGTTAAGCAGACCCATCCTGAGATCGAGGTCATCATCCTCACCGGACACGGTTCCGAGGCCGATAGGAAGATATGCATGGACCTCGGCGCATTTGCCTATCTGCATAAGCCAGTGGATATTGAGGTGTTGAGCGACACGCTCAAAAAGGCCAACGAAAAAATTCAGCAGAAAAAGGCCTCGTAACCGTTTACGGGTTCAAAAGTTCAGGGTTCAAAAGTCCAGAGTTTAACGAAAATCTGAACCGTTGATTTGTGGATTCTGAATAGTTTTCGTCCGCGTACCCTCCGCCTCGCATCTGCAGCACCCTGTGAACGGTTACAATATATTTATACTGTAGCGGTACTTGAATATAAAAATGTTCACAGTATAATTCCCGCTTGCAATTTTTTTTTGTTCGATCCCTAATCGTAATAGCAGTCATTTGGATTTGGCTATGTCAATAATAGAAAAACTGAAACCAAAATTCTGGTCAAATGGTATTAGGGACGCCGGTATGGGCACAACAAGGCACCTGTTCAACTTCCGCCGCATCTGGAATCTGGCGGTCTTTCTTACTGCCGGGGTCGCTCTTGTGCCGTTGATTTCCATGACTTTGATCCACTATGAGGTGACACAGAATGCCATAGAGTCCGAGGTGCGTAATCATACAATGCGACTTGTGCGCAACACCTGGCGAACCGTTTCATATTTCCTTAATGAACGTAAGACCGTGCTGGACCTGGTAGCCCATGAGCACACCTACGAGGACTTGAAAAATCCAATTAAGCTGGCCGCAATCCTGAAAAATCTGAAGAAAAGGCTGGGTGGCGTTGTGGACCTCGGGGTAATCGATTCCTCCGGCATACAAACGAACTATGTAGGGCCATACCCTCTTGTAAATAAGGACTATAGCGATCAGGAATCGTTCAAAAAAGTAATTGAAAGTGGTATATACACAAGCGACTTCTTCCTGGGATTCCGGAATGTACCGCACATGGTAATTGCGAGAAAGTACGTCATACAGAACGGTTCTTTCTATGTACTCAGGGCTACTCTGGACATCAAGCCGGTCAACAAAGCGCTTAACGAAATCGAAGTGAGTGGTTTAGGGGACGTATTTGTCATTAACCGCAAAGGCATGCTCCAGACCCCGTCCCGGTACCATGGCAAGATTCTTGAAAAGGTTTCTCTGCCAGTTCCGAGATACTCTAAGGAAATACAAGTAGTTGAGTGCAATACGTCCAACAGGGAACCCCTTATCGTCGGCTATGCGTATATCCCTGACACGCCTTTCATCCTGATGATCGTTCAGCAGAAAACAGAACTCATGGAGCGCTGGTATAAGACCCGCATGGAGCTTTTCTGGTTCCTGGTAATCAGCATTACACTGATTCTGATCGTCACCTTGGGCATGGCCACCTATCTTGTAAACAAGATTTACATAGCGGACAATGAGCGGGTCAGCAGTCTGCACAAGGTGGAGTACTCCAACAGGTTGGCTTCCATCGGAAGGTTAGCCGCCGGCGTGGCCCATGAGGTCAATAACCCCCTGGCCATCATCAACGAGAAGGCCGGACTCATCAAGGATCTGTTCACCTACAAGGAGATGTATTCAGAAGATACGAAGCTGATCAGCCTTATAGACTCGATTATCTCCTCTGTGGAGCGGTGTGGGACCATCACAAAGCGGCTTCTCGGTTTTGCGCGGCACATGGAAGTGAGCATCCGGTCCATCAATGTGCGGGAGGTCCTGGAAGAGGTCCTGGGCTTTCTGGAAAAGGAGGCTGAGTACAGGTCTATCAAAGTCTCTTTGAATGTGCCTGACGATATCCCTGAATTCGAAAGCGACCGGGGCAAGGTGCAACAGATATTTCTTAATCTGGTCAATAACGCCTTTGCTGCCATGGAAGACGGTGGTAGTCTGGATATCACAGTCAAACGCGAAGATGAAGACTTTATTTCGGCCACAGTTACTGATACAGGATGTGGTATCCCCAAGACAGACATAGAACGTATCTTCTGTCCGTTTTTTTCCACCAAGACGGAAAAGGGCGGGACAGGTCTCGGCCTGTCCATTACGTGTGGTCTTGTCCAGGAGATCGGCGGCAAGATCGACGTGCAAAGCGAAGTAGGGAAAGGAACAACCTTTACTATAACTCTACCATTAAAGATTGATAAAGAGAGGAAGTAAAACATATGCGCTTATTACTAGTGGACGATGAAGGGGAACTGGTCTCAACAATAGCGGAGCGTCTTTCTTTCAGGGGAATCGACGCGGACTGGGTAACCAGCGGAGAAGAGGCACTGAAAAAGGCGGAAACAGAGACCTATGACCTTGCCGTACTGGATGTCAAGATGCCCAGGATCAGCGGCATTAGGCTGAAGGGTATGCTGGAGGAAAAATATCCTGACATGAAATTTATCTTTATGACCGGGCATGGCTCAGAAGATGATTTCAGGACCGGTTCGACCAATGCTTTCTACCTGGTAAAACCGATTAATATCGAGGCCCTTGTCAGTAAGATAAATGAGGCCCTTAAAAAATGATGGCCTGACCACCACCATAAGGAGGTATACCATGAATTGCAAACCGGACATGATTGGAGAGACGGGGCTTCATTTTTTTGGGAAGATGTCCGCCACCAACTGTCATGATATCAAAAACGCCCTGGCCATTATCAATGAAAACATCGGACTGTTGCAAGACTTTATCCTCATGTCAGAGAAGGGAATGGCCATTGATCAGGAACGTCTTAAGACATTGGCCGAAAAGGTCGTGAAGCAGGTCTGGCGGGCGGATGGATTTGTAAAAAATATGTCAAGGTTTGCTCACAGCATTGATGAACCTGTGGTCAATGTTGATCTGAACGAAATCCTCGAGCTTGTAAAAATGCTTTCGAGCAGATTTGTCTCCATGCGGGGCGTGACCCTGAGACCAGAGCCGTCAACGAACCCGGTGATGGTCACAACAAACCCATTTCTTTTGGAAAATCTTGTCTGGTTGTGTCTGGATTTTGCCATGGAGGTTGCCGGCAGCGGGAAAGCCGTCGGTCTTATTTCAGAGGAAACGAAAAACGGCGCGCGGATCAGATTCACACACATCGAAGGTCTCAAGGACACTCCGGCAGATTTGTTTCCAACAGAACAGGCAAATGCCTTGCTCAAAGCCCTCAAGGGTGAGCTTGCGTCTGACCCTGGGGCTGGAGAACTTGCTCTCACCCTGCCCGGAGATATAGGTTCATAAAAAAGATGAACATCGAACATCGAACGTCCAACATCGAATATTGAATGGTGAAAAATGAAGAAACGGACCTAGGATCTGGAAGAATGGCTGTTTGAGTATTCGGTTGAGATCAGCATAAAATTCATGGAAAACGGAGTAAACAGCGATCGTAAAGAAAAAATCAACCCTTTAGTTATAATTTTATTTGCAGGAATTGTTATTGGATTTTTTGGGATTTACAAAATCTACAAGGGTTATGAGTCACAAAACTGGCCAACGACACAAGGGAAGATCATAAAGTCGCGCATAGCCGGTGCCAAGAGGATTATAGGCCGCAGGGCATTTATTAAGTATGAATATTTCGTAGAGGGCAATCGTTATATAAGTTCCCAAATATCCTATACTCTGATAATCGGCGATTACAGTGGCGCTATAGAAATCCTGAGGGAATACCCTGAAGGCAAAATCGTTACTGTCTATTATAACCCTGACAATTTAATGGACGCGGTTCTGAAAACAGAGATATCAGGGCGAATCTCCTGGCTCTTCATTCTCAGTGTTCTCGCCATTATACTGGGCCTGAGGGGCTTGAGGTGGCAGAGATTTTGATTTGTAAACGTTCATTTGAAAGATGAACGTCCAACATCGAACATCGAACGTCCAACATCGAATGAAAAACAAATATCCAATACCGAACATTCAACGGCTATTTTTGTGTACTTGAGCAGCCTTTCTTCCTGGTCGTAAGTCTGTTTCTTCATCTTTTCCCATTCAACATTCGATGTTGGACGTTCGATGTTCGATGTTCATTAGGCCTTCTTCTTAATTCTGCTTAACAGCAACCAGATTGCACCGATCAAAAGCGCGCTCGTGAAGACGTGTGAAAGGAGCTTATCAAAGTTGATCTGTGAGATGATGGGTATGGAATCCGTTATCCGAGGTTTGTATTCCATGTCTTTGCTTAAATAAATATTGTTCACAATATCTTCAAACAGCTTACGATATTCGCTGAAATCCTTGTCTTCAGCGTAACATACTATCTGGATGCAGCCCTTCCGGGTCAGCTTTGTAGCTATAAGACCTTTTATCTTTTCCGCATCTGCCAGGAAGGTCATCCATAAAATATGATCATTCGAATCGTATAGGATCTCTCCGACCTCTGTATTTAGAATCCCACTAATTTTCTCCTCGATTGGTTTAGATCCTTCCTCCACGCTCCTGTTTTCCTTACTTAATTTCTTCATTTTGCCTTCAGGAATTCGGCCTGATTTGTTCAGCCAAATAAGTATGTACGGGCATGCAAACCAATGCTCAGCGCCGGACAATTGAAAACCATAATCATATGCGGATTTTTCCGCATCAGGTGCGGTCAGTTGCAACTTCCTGGAATGTTCATCCAGGACTTCCCCTGGAATCCGGACCCAGTTGTGCGGCAATTTTAACGTGAAACCTTCTTTTGCATTGAACCTCTGGGTAAACTCAGTTCCAGAGGCAATACCGGTCAAAACAAAGACAACCGATATGATAATGAATATTCGTTTCATATGCCTTACTTCCTTCTATTCAGTAAACCGCGCTTTTGACGGCATTGAATCCAGGGTTTTTTGCCCACTCGCTCATTCACTGACTAACATAATTCAGGCATATTTCAAAATTTTGCGACTTGTGCGGTTAAGAAACTACTCAAAATTACCAGGATATATATGTTTCATTTTAGAACAATTTGAATCCAAAGATAGCAAATCAACATCATCCCTGTCTTTAATATCTATTATATTAATATTATTGGAAATTTGCAATTGATTCATCCTGGAGATGTTCTTTTTTGTTTCATATCGTGGCAAAGAATATGAGGTCTCTTTTGCATAAAAAATTATCTAACATACTGTTTTTATAGTAGAATTTTCTGTTGGCACAATGCTTGCAGCTATGCTTGACTAAATTAACACGGGAAGAGTGGCTAGGAATGGCAAGTCCTATTGCACTTCTGCCAATATATAGTATCGGGGCGGCTTTCAGGCAAAGGACGAATGAAACCAAGAATCCTTATTATATTCCAAGACAGTTTTTTCTTAGAGACCTTGGCGGAAAAATTGAGGCAGAGGAAAATGCCTGTGCTTACTGCAGACATCGGACATGGGGTTTTGGAAATTCCATCAGGCACACATGTGGACGTAGTGCTTTTGGATGCGAGATACAGGGGCAAGGGCACGATGCAGGCCCTTTCAAGCGTCAAACGCGAGCAGCCCGATGCGGAAATAATATTGATAAGCAGTCCTGACAATATTGCCTTGTCTATGCAAGGTATGCGTGAAGGGGCCTCTGATGACATCACAGTACCCTTCGATATCGACGACCTGGTTGAGAAGGTGCGAGAGGCCCTGACTAGAAAGAAAACTCGCTCAAAAACAAAAAGTAAGCACTCGATTCTCAAACGTAGGAATAGAGGCATTAATAAATGAAGGCAATAGGAGGTGCAAACTATGAAAACTAGGGTGTTGATTGTGGATGATGAAAAGGAGTTTGTCGATCTTGTGT